>Ga0307378_10002603_pt1 | contig 27284 bp, 27 predicted proteins | sample UN1MG_FD_202238 | JGI IMG/M metagenome (GOLD analysis project Ga0307378, IMG submission 202238) | Soil microbial communities from Risofladan, Vaasa, Finland - UN-1 | ecosystem: Environmental > Terrestrial > Soil > Coastal area > Acid sulfate soil | place: Finland: Risofladan, Vaasa | collected... | reverse complement strand
ATCTGGGAGCGGCTCGGCGGTGCGGGGGGATCCAGCGTAGTGATCAACCAGCCGTTCACCTACCCGGCGCGCTCGATGCGCGGCTTCCTGGTCGCCGGCTTCGTCGCCCTTGACCTGGAGCGAGGAGTATTTCCGGCTGAGCTGGCACCGAGGTTGAAACAGGTCGGCTACTCGATCGACATCGATACTATAGCCTGCCGATCAGACCGGGAGCGCCTCTGGTGCGAGCTGGACGAGACCCTCGAGGGCCGACGCAGGGCGGTCGAGATGCTCTGGAAAGAGGATTGGGATTACTTCCAGGTGGTGGTCACCGGCACCGACAGGATGCACCATTTCGCCTGGGATCATCTGGTCGACCCGGCTGCGGAGTTTCACCAGGCGGCGATCGCCTATTACCGCAACGTCGACCGGCTCGTGGGCGAAATGTGGAATAGATTCCGGGACCTCGAGGGTAGCGATGAGGCGATCGAGCGCTTCTATGTCCTCAGCGATCACGGCTTCTGCGGCATCGAGCAGGAGGTCTACCTCAACCGCTGGCTTCAGCAAGAAGGCTACCTCGAATTCGACGGCCCCCAGGAGTCGCTCGAAGAGATTTCCAAGGGCAGCCGAGCCTTCTGCCTCGATCCCGGCAGGATTTTCATCAACTGCAAGGGCCGCTTCCCGCGCGGGTTGGTTTCTGATGACCGGGCCCCGGCCTTGGCGCAGGAGATCGCCGGAAAGCTGAAGCGCCTCGAATTCGAGGGCAAGCCGGTCATCTGTGAAGTGTTCTCTCGCCAAGAGATTTACAGCGGGCCGTTTGTGTCGCAGGCCGCCGACCTGATCGCCGTCGGCAATGAGGGATTCGACCTCAAAGGGAGGCTCGGATCAGATGAAGTTTTCGCGCGAACCGATCTGACCGGAATGCACACGTGGGATAATGCGTTTGTTATCACGGGAGCATTGCTCGAAACGCCGTTAACAATTCACGATCTTGCGGCTAAGATAGAAAATCGCCTTGGTATTGAAAGGAAATAAGGATGCTGAGAGGGATCACGAGAAAAACCGGCTTCTGGTGCCTGCTGGCTGCGTGGCTCCTGCTGGGAGTGCCCGCGGCGGCGCCCGCCTACATCGGCCCCGGAGCGGGCTTCGCCTTCATCTCGTCGTTCCTGGTGTTGTTCGCGGCCATCGGCATGGCGATCATCACCCTCCTCACATTCCCGATACGCTGGATGTGGCGCCTGATCTTCCGTAAGAATCCCTACAAGAAAGCCAGAGTAAGGCGCGTGGTGATACTTGGGCTCGACGGCCTTGACCCCACGCTGACGCAGCGTTTCATGGACGAAGGAATGCTGCCCAACCTTCGCAAGCTGTCCGAGGAGGGTACGTTCACGCCGTTGCGCACCACCTTTCCCTCGATCAGCCCCGTCGCCTGGTCATCATTCTCGACCGGCGGCAACCCCGCCCGCCACAATATCTTCGACTTCCTCAGCCGCGATCCTAATACTTACCTTCCCGACCTCAGCTCAGCGCGTATCGGAACGACGCAGCGCAAGCTGCGCCTCGGGCCGATCGAGATCCCGTTGGGCACCAAGCCGGTAATCGAAGGATTCCGGCGCAGCAAGAGCTTCTGGACGGTGCTGGGCGAGCACGGCATCCTCAGCCAAGTCATCCGCGTGCCGATCACCTTCCCGCCGGAAAAGTTCAATGGGATGATGCTGAGCGCGATGTGCGTGCCCGACCTGCGCGGCACACAGGGAACGTTCACTCTCTACACCACCAATGAGGCGCGCGTCGCGGGAGCAACGGGCGGCGTCTTCGTCAAGGTGGAACGCGAGGGAGACGTGATCCGCGGCGAACTGATCGGACCCGATCTCAGCACGGAAGGAACGTCGGGAGGAGTGTCCGGCGGCGACCTGGGCGGCGGCGCCGGCCCGGAACAAGCAGAAGAGGCCGACACGGCTCTCAAGGTTCCTTTCACACTGCGGATGACCGGCAGCGATTCGGCGGTTCTTGAGTTGCCCGACGAAAAAGTGGAGTTGAAGCGGGGTGAATACAGCGGATGGGTCAGCATTGGCTTTAAGGTAGGCTTCATGAAGAAAGTACGAGGCATTGCTCTCTTCATGCTGACTAAAACCGAGCCGCACATAGAGCTTTACGTCACGCCGATCCAGGTCGATCCCCTCAAGCCGTCCTTGCCGATCTCTCACCCGGCGTTTTACGCGATCTACCTCGGCAAGCTGCTCGGCCCCTATGCCACACTCGGCCTGGCGGAGGACACCTGGGGTCTTGAAGAGGGCGCAATCGACGATGACGCCTTCCTTGCCCAGACTTACCTCTACCACGCCGAGCGCGAGAAAATGCTGTTCAACGCGGTTGAGAAGACAAAGCGCGGCTTGGTGGTCTGCGTCGTCGATGCTACCGACCGCATCCAGCACACCTTCTGGCGCTACCGCGAGGACGGCCGCCCTGCGATGCGCGACAAGGCGTCTCAGAAACACATTGAGGCGATCGAGGATCTTTACCGCCGCATGGACGACCTGGTCGGCCGCCTGCGCGCCAAGCTTGACGACGACACCGTGCTGATCGTGATGAGCGACCACGGCTTCAAGCCGTTCAATGTCGGCGTGCAGCTCAACTCCTGGCTCTACAAGAACGGCTATCTGTCGCTCAAGCCGGGAGTCAGCAGCAGCGATACGGATTGGTTCACCGACGTCGACTGGAGCCGTACCCGCGCCTACGCATTCGGCCTCGCCGGGATCTATGTCAACCTCAAGGAGCGCGAGGCGCAGGGAATTGTCGAGCCCGGAGATGAGTATCAGAGATTAAAAGCAGAGTTGGTCGAGAAGCTATCGGGGCTGGAAGATCCCGCGACAGGAAAGACCGCGATCGTGGATGCATTCGACACGGAACAGATCTACAGAGGACCATACAAGTCCAACGCACCGGACCTGCTGATCGGTTACAACATCGGCTACCGCGCGTCCTGGGATTCGGTCACCGGCAAGGTCGGCGGTGAGGTCTTCCAGCCGAACGAGAAAGCCTGGAGCGGCGACCACTGCATCGATCCGAGGCTGGTTCCCGGCGTCTTCTTCTGCAACCGCAGCATAGACGGCGCCAACCCGCACATCAGCGACATCGGGCCAACGGTGCTCGACCTCTTCGGTGTCGAGGTGCCGCCGTTCATGGACGGCAAGCCGCTGCTCGAGGAGAAAACCGAAGCCTCGGCCATGGGGGATACAGAGAAATGAGCAACAGCGACAGCAACGGCCGGATGGACCGCCGCGATTTCCTCCGCACAGTAGTTGGCGGCGCGGCGGCCGCAGGCGTGGCCCTTCCGCTCGCCTCCTGCGGCAACGCATCTGCAGCGACAAAAAAGAAAGTCATCGTCCTCGGCCTCGACGGGCTCGATCCAAACATTGTGCGCATGATGATAGAGCAGGGGCGGATGCCCAACTTCAAGAAGCTGGCCGAGATGGGATCTTTCAAGAAGCTCGGCACCACGATGCCGGCGCTCAGCCCGGTCGCCTGGAGCAGCTTCATGACCGGCATGACACCTGCAGGCCACGGGATAGTCGACTTCCTCGCGCGCGATCCTAAAACCTACTCACCGCACTTCTCGATCTACGAGACGCGCGACGTCAAGATGGAGTTGCCGATCGGCGATATCCGTCTCCCGATCAGCGGCGGCGGCGCCTACAATCTGCGCAACGGCCGACCCTTCTGGGGTTACCTCAAGGATCGAGGCATTCCCTCGGTGGTCGTCAAGATCCCGACGGATTTTCCGGTCAACGAAGACGCCACCCGCGCGATCAGCGGCATGGGCACTCCCGATGTCGCCGACGCCTACGGCATGTTCTCCTACTTCACCAGCGACTACTTGGAGGAGTACCCCGGCGTCACCGGCGGCCGCGTGTTCTACGTCGACGAGGTGGACGGCGTGGTCGGTGCCGATTTGATCGGCCCTGCCGACTCGTTCCACGCCGAACGCGACACCAGCGAGGATGAGTACGCCAACTACGCCAAGGTGCCGTTCAAGGTCTACATCGATCCGGTCAACCCGGTTGCACGGATCGAAATCCAGGGCCAGCGAATCCTCCTGAAGGTCGGGGAGTACAGCGACTGGGCAAAGGTAAACTTCGAGATGCTGCCGATGCTCGCCAGCGTCTCGGGCATAGTCCGCTTCTACCTCAAGGAAACTTATCCCCACTTCAAGCTCTACGCTACGGCGATCAACATCGACCCCGAAGCGCAGGCGATGCCCGTTACCTTCCCGGCGGAATACGGCAGCGACATCGCCAGGGAAATCGGCCCGTTCTGGACCAAGGGCCTGCCAGCCGACACCAAGGCGCTCGACTACCGGATCATCGACGACGAGGCTTATGTAAAGCAAGCCGAGCTGATACTGAAAGAGCGCTTGGCACTCTTCGACTACGAATGGTCGCGCTTCGACTCCGGGTTCCTGTTCTTCTATGTATCAAGCACCGACCAGGACGCCCACATGCTGTGGCGCAACATGGACGCTTCACACCCGATGCACAAGGAAGGCGATCCGCGCTACGCCGGCTACATCCACTGGCTTTACGAGCAAATGGACGACCTCCTGGGTAAGGTGTTGCCTGCATTGGACGACAACACGCTGCTGCTGATTGCTTCCGACCACGGCTTCGCGCAGTACGGGCGCCAGTTCCACCTCAACACCTGGTTGAGGGAGAAAGGCTACCTGACTATCAAGCCCAAGGCGGAGAAAAAGCGCCTGACCAGCACGCGGGATATCGACTGGAGCAAGACCATCGCCTACGGCATTGGTTTCAACGGCCTCTACCTCAACATCAAGGGCCGTGAGGGAGAGGGGATTATCGAGCCGGGACAAGAGAAAAAGCACATCGATCAGATCGCGGCCGGGCTGCAGGAGGTTGTCGATAGCGACACCTCGATCCGACCGATTCACAAGGTTTACAGTCGAGAGGAAGTGTACCAGGGACCGCTGATGGCCGAGATGCCCGAGTTGCTGGTCGGCTACACACCGGGCTACAGAGTTTCCAGCGATTCGGCCATGGGGTCGACGGGCAAGGGAATAATTGATATCAATCCGTGGGCCTGGAGCGGCGACCACTCGATGTCACACGTCCTCGTGCCCGGCACTCTGTTGAGCAATAGGAAAGTGATCAAGAGCAATCCAAACATCGTCGACCTGCCTGTGACAATCCTTGATTTCTTCGGCATCGACAAGCCGAAGCAGATGGTCGGCGGCTCGATCTTCAAAGCATAAGGGGAAGGGAGATGGCAAAAATTAAAATCAACGACGAACTGTTCGAGAAGGTGAAGAAGTACAGCGAGATCGCCGGCTACTCGTCGGTTGAGGAGTTCGTCCAGCACGCGCTCGAGAAGGAAGTAGCGCAGCTCGATGACGCCGGTGACGACGAAGACGCCGTGAAGAAGAAGCTGCAAGGCCTCGGCTATCTCTGATAACTGTCAGCTCCCGTAATCGGGGGACGGTAGGGTAATGAGTTTTTTCAACGCGATATTGAATACCATTTTCGACGGTTACTTCGGCCTGGCGGGGATGCTGGGCGGTGACGCAGCGCTCTGGATCATCTCCGCGCTCGCCGGCGTCGTGCTGTTACTGATCTTCAAGATCACCAGCAACCAGAAGGCGATCAAGCGCACCAAGGAGCGGATATCAGCCTCTTTCCTGGAAGTCCGGCTGTTCAAGGACGACATGAGCCAGATGATGAGCGCCCAGGGACGGATCTTCGGCAGCGCCTTCCGCTACATGGGGCACGCGATGGCGCCGATGTTGTGGATGATCGTGCCGGTGCTGCTGCTGCTGATCCAGATGAACCTGTGGTACGGCTACGAGCCGCTGGACGAGGGCGACAGCGCGCTTGTGGTGGCCCGCATCGAGGGCTCCGAGCCGTTGGTTGACATGCCACTACGGTTGGAGACGGACGAGGGTCTGACGGTCGATACCCCACCGCTGCGGATCGAAGCGCTGCGCGAGGTGAACTGGCGCGTGCGTGCCGAGACGCCGGGCAGCCACACGATCAGACTGGTGTGGGGCGATGGCAAGGACGAAGCGGTGACGCAGACGGTGCAGGTCGACGGCGCTTTCATCAAGATCGAACCGATCAGGGCTCGCGGCGCCTGGGAAGAGCTCTGGAATCCCGGGGCCGTCCCCCTGCCCAGCCCGGGACCGGTGAGTTTCCTAGAGGTTACTTACTCCGAAGCGGAGGTCAACCTCTTCGGCTTCAGAATGCATTGGGTGATCGCCTTCTTCATCCTCTCGCTGGTGTTCGGTTTTGCCTTCAAGGGTGTATTCGGCGTGGAAATCTGATTTGGGGTGGTGCGGAATTGTTAAGGCGGCTCGAGTAACCGGGCCGCCTTTGGTTTGTCAATTTGAATAAATCGAGGTTACCCGCTTCATTGCCGCGACTTGAACCACTCCACGAACCGCCGCAAACCCTCATCAAGAGCGATCCGCGGCTTGTAACCAAGCTCTTTCTCGGCCCGCGAGATGTCCGCCCAGGTTCGCTCGACGTCGCCCGGCGGCTGAGGTTGCCGGTCGATCTCGGGCTCTACTCCGAGGATCGACGCGAGACGGTCGATCAGATCGCGCAGGGCGACTGGATGAGAGTTCCCAAGATTGTAAATCCTGTAGCCTGAGCAGTTCCCTGCGGCGGCCATTACGCCGTCGATGACGTCATCGATGAAGGTGTAGTCGCGCGAAGTGCCACCGTCGCCGAACATCGGCACCGGCCTGCCCTCGGTCATGCGGCGGGTGAAGCGGTGGATCGCCATTTCCGGCCGTTGTCGCGGTCCGTAGACAGTGAAGAAGCGCAGGCAGGTGATATCGATACGGTAGAGGTGATGATAAGTGTGGCAAACCAGCTCGGCCGCCTTCTTGGACGCCGCGTAGGGCGATATCGGCCGGTCGACCGGATCGTCCTCGCTGAAAGGAACATGCGGGCTGCCCCCGTAGACGGACGACGAGGATGCGAACACGACGGGAGGCCTACCGGCGTCGACGGCCGCTTCCAGCAGGTTCATGGTCCCCTGGACATTGACGTCGAAGTAAAGAATCGGTTTCTCGATCGAGGCACGCACGCCTGCCATCGCCGCCAGGTGGTGGACCAGATCGATGCGGTGTGTGCGGAAAAGCTCTTTCAGCATTTCCGCGTCGCACAGGTCACCCTCAACCACATCCAGGTCTCCGTGCGGATATGCCGAGTGGATTTCGTCAACATTTCGCCGCTTGAGCGCCGGATCGTAGAAGTCGTTGAAGTTGTCGAGGACAACCACCCGCCTGCCTTCTTTCAACAAGCGGTTTACCAGATGTGAACCAATGAATCCGGCGCCGCCGGTGACTAGAACCGCCACGCTTTCCTCCCCTGCCCAAGCGGGACTGTCTTCAATTCCGGCCATGTTAGGTAAAGGGAGCCGTCGGTGCAAGTGCTGCTGTCCACCGGAATGGGGATGCGTACAAAGAAAATGGGTGACCATATGATCGATGAATTGATCTAACGGCCACCCGTCAGTCCCGCGAGATTCCCAAGGGTGCCCAAATACTTGGTTTCTGCGGGCATTGACCCCAGGCAAAGGGGGTTGCCGGGGCCTATGGAAGACGCCCCCGCGTCGTCCATAGCTGTTAACACCTTAAAGCTGGGTGCCGGGCCAATAAACCGGCATCCAGAAATCCTCTACACTATACTTAACGCTCGAGAACGCAAAACTGGCGAAAAAATATTCAATCACGCGGATTTTTTTTCGGTTATTGCCGCGAGAGGCTTCGATGCCGGTTAAAAGTCATCATGTAGCTTTCATCTGAAGCCGGAGAAAAGCGACAAGTAGGCTCTAAAGAAGGCGCGGCATCGTGGTAGAATCGGTCGTAATTCGTGTCCTGTTAAAGCATGGGGGGCTATCGTGAGAAAATCATTCATTTCATTCATTCTGATTCTTTTGGTGTTTGCCGGTGGCGTACCGGCTGAGAGCGGCTTTTCTTTGAAAGGAGTCGTTCAATTCGACGGCCATGCGGAAGGCAAGTTAATTATTCGTCTGTTCGCCGTCGACGCCCACCCAGGTATTACGGACATCTACGACGGGAGCAAAGCGCTGAGATCGCTCTCTCTGGAGGCAATCGGGGATTATTCGTTCGACAACCTGCCGCCGAACCACTACATCGTGACGGCGTTCATCGACTGCGACGGGGACGGCGCGCTTGATTTCGACCCGCCGGAGCCCTTCGGCTGGTTCCAGACCGGAGACAGCTTGCTGCTGGCACGAGTGGATCTGAGAAATGGGGACGTTAGTGAAGCAAAGATCAGGCTGCGCCTCCCGACGCCTTTTGACAAGAAAGGAGGGGCTTGCGAACACGGCGCGTTACGTTGGATGAAAGGCTTGCCCGTACTGCAGCTTTGGGGCACTGCTGAGGAGCGCGGCTACGCCCACGGCTTCCTTGCCGGGAAGCGGATCATCGACTTCTTCGAGTTTTATATCCTCGAGTACATGGTCCGCTCGGCTAAGAAATATGAAGAGTTTTACGTTCCCTTCTTCGAATCGCGCTTCAACCTGCCGGAGGAGTTCGAGCAAGAGCTGGATGCGGTGATTGCGGGCATGAAGGCTGCCGGGACTGCCATGCACGTTGAGTTGCTCGGCCGCGACTTCACCCGCACCGACTTGTTGGCGATCAACGCCTACATCGAGCGCCGTGCGGCTAATCCTGTCGAGCCGGTGAAGGCGGACGAGTGCACGCAGTTCGCCTTCTGGGGCCCGCTTACCGTGGACGGCGGCCTGATTGCCGGGCGCAACATGGACGGCGAGATCGACATCCGCAAGGTGACTGTCAGCCACTTCTTGACTTTCGTAGTCGAGCCCTCAGAGCCGGGACGCAAGCGTTGGATCTCGACGATGTGGCCGGGTTTCGTCGGAACGATCAGCGGGATCAACGAGGACGGCCTTTATAGCATGGAGAACGCCGGTCCCACGGGCCCAGGGCAGGTGGCCGGGGGGTTGGTGCCCTGTGCCTGGGCGGAGCGTTACGCGCTCGAAACGCTGGGCGCCGACGCCACACCGGAGAGCGTGCTGGCGACGATGAACAAATTCAGATGCGAGGGGGGCGGCGTGACGGCAGCCGGCTCTGTGATTCTCTGGGCCGTTCCTTACAATGGCCAGGAAGCTCCCGCCTTTATCTACGAGGGCGACCGTAACGGCGGCATCATGCGCACCCCGGCCCAGGTGCGCCCACTCAACCCGTACAACATCATGGGCACCAATCACTACCGCGTCTATGGCGTCGACGAGCGCGGTCCCGGCTTCAACTTCGGCCGCGAAATATTCTGCTGGCGCTACGTGGCCGGCATGGCGGCTCTGGAAGCCTGGAGCCGCATCGGGCGCAAGCTCGGACTGGTGGAGATGAAGCAGTTGCTGCAGATTGTCGCCAGCGGCTCCACCGAATACGCCGTGATCTTCCTGGCCAATGAGAAAAAGATCCTGATCGCCAACGACGACCTCGAAGCCGATCTCTGGGATGCGCCGCATTTGAGATGGGCCGAGTTCGAATTTGATGAACTTTTTAATAGATAAACGGAAAATCCCGGGACCGGAAACAGAGAGGAGAAGAGATGAAGAAGAATGCGATAGCTCTAATTCTAATATCAATAATTGCGTTGGCAACCGGTTCGGCGGCGGGGCAAGATGAAAAGGCAGCCAAGGTCGATGAACTGTTCGCACAGTGGAACAAGCCCGAATCGCCCGGCGCGGCGGTGGGTGTGCTCAAGGACGGCGAAGTCGTGTTCATCAAAGGCTATGGCTGCGCCAACCTCGAGTACGGCGTCCCGATCTCTCCGGCGACGGTCTTCGACCTGGCTTCAGTCTCCAAGCAGTTCTGCGCGCTTGCGATCATGATGCTCGCAGACGAGAACAAGCTCTCGCTCGATGACGATATCCATAAGTACATCCCTGAGGTGCCGGACTTCGGCCGCACAATCACAATCCGACACCTGCTGCACCACACTTCCGGCTTGCGCGACTGGCCTGCAACGCTTGGGATCGGCGGATGGCGGATGGACGACGTGATCGCCTTCGAGCAGATCCTCAAGATGGTGCGCCACCAGCAGAGCCTCAATTTCGATCCCGGCGACGAGTACACCTATTCCAATACCGGCTACAACCTGCTGGCAGAGACCGTGGCACGCGTCAGCGGAAAGAGTTTCAGAGCTTACTGCGACGAGAAAATCTTCAAGCCGTTGGGAATGGACCGTACTCACTTCCACGACAACCACGCCGAGGTCGTCCACAACAGGGCTTACTCCTATCACAACGATCCGAATGATGGCTATTTCAAGGCCGTTGAGAACCTCACAGCGCTCGGCTCCAGCTCGCTTTATTCAACCGTCGAAGACCTGATGAAATGGCTTGCCAACTATGAGAAAGGGACAGCCGGCGGGCCGGGAGTCCTGGAGAGAATGAGTGAGCAGGGCGTGCTCAATAACGGCGAGAGGATCAGCTATGCACGCGGGCTGGTTGTTGAGGATTACCGTGGGATGAAATCCATCAGCCACGGCGGCTCATGGGGCGGATTCAGAACCGACCTCGTCATGTTTCCCGAACAGAGGCTGGGCGTAGTGGTCCTCTGCAATCTCTCCAACATGCGGGCCGGGCTGCTCTCGCGAAAGGTGGCCGAGATCTTCCTCGCAATGGAACCCGATACCGAGGGGCCCGATCGCGAGCGGCCGGAGACGGCATCCTATGACATCGATCCGGCTGCACTCAACGAATACGCCGGCACCTACTACAGCCCCGAACTCGATACCTCCTACGCCATTGCCGTCGAGGAAGGCCGCCTCAAAGCCGCTCACATTCGCCACCGGGACCAGTGGTTGACACCAACCGGCAAGGACGAGTTCAAGGGCGAGGAGTGGTGGTTCGACAAGATTACGTTCGTCAGAGACTCAGACGGGTGGATCAACAGTTTGACTGTCACCAATATGCCACGCGTGAGAAACGTCAAGTTTATTAGGAAGTAATCCTGAGAATAAACAACGCGGCAAGCTCGAAAGCGTGCCGCGTTGTTGTGGGCGATAGCTGGCTTCTGTCAGTCCCGGAAGCGGTGGACCTTGCCGCCCACCAAAACCATCTCCGGCTTACCGAGGACGTCGAATTTCTCCAGCGGGTTGCCGGGCAGTACCTGGATGTCAGCCAGCTTGCCCGCTTCCACGGTTCCGAGTTTGTCCTCCATGCCGAGGACGATAGCACCGTTTTTGCTGGCGCAGACGATCGTCTCCATCGGGCTCGCTCCCAGCTCGACGTAATACTTCATCTCGGTGAAATATGCTCCGGGGTAGAGCTTCGGGTACTCGAGGGCTCCGCCGCAGTAGTCTGTACCGATACCCATTACCAGCTTCAGCTCACGCGCTTTGTGGAAAAAATCCTCGATGGTCTTGAGGGTCCAGCCCCGCTGCTTGAGCACTTCGGGCATGAAGCCGTCCTCGAACAACTTGCGGTAAACGCTCATCGTCGGCACGCTGTGCACACCCTTTTCGGCCATCATCTCCAGCACGCCCTCGCCGATCATCGGCGGGTGCTCGATGCAGTCGACTCCGCCTCGCACGGCGATCTCGACCATCGTCGGCGGGTGGGTGTCGGAAACGCCGCCGCCGTGGCTGGTAATCATCAATCCCAGTGTCCTCGCCTCGTCGACGGCAGCCTGCACCTCCTCGAGCGTGTAGGTGGGTGAGATCTTGATGTGGCGGAAGCCCGCCTTCTGCATCTCGCGCACCGCCTTGCGGAAGTCCCACGGCCCGTCGGCAAGGCGCTCGCCATCGCCGTAGAGGCCGTCGCCGTGGCCACCGGTGACGGTGATGATTTGGCCGCAGGGGTATAGGCGACTGGTGTCAACGTACCCGAGGGCCATCGCCTGCAGCAGAGCCTGCTGTGGCTCAATCGGCGAGCCGACATCGCGCACTGCCGTCACACCCGACTTCAGATAGAGGTTGAGAATGTGCAGTCCGCGAAGGGCGCCGAGGCTGTCGTCGTAGGTGAAATATTGGTCGTTGTCGAACGGGTAGGTGATGTGGATATGGCAGTCGATGAAGCCGGGCAGGATCCACTTGCCGGAAACGTCGATCTTCTCGGCGCCCTCCGGTATGGCAACCTCGGCGGCAGGGCCGGCCGCCTCGATTTTCTCGCCCTTGATTATAACCGTCGCCCCGGGTAGCGGCGCGCCCCCGTTGCCGTCGATCAACGTCCCGCCCACCAGAGCGATAACCGCTTCCTTGGGCTCCTCAGCCTTCTCCTGCGAGAAAGCGGAGGCTGAAACCAGTAATAAAAAGAGAACCAGAGAAATCACGAGTTTGTTGTGCATATTATTTTCCCCCTGAAAAATCGCGGTGAATTGCCGCCTGATGACACGGCGACTGTTGCGCTGATTATACTCCCCGCGGCCATCTCTGTCCCGGCTGGATTTTCCGCTCAATCAACAAATATTTTCAAACCCCTTGACAATCAGCGGGCCTGCCATTATATTTGCAAATATGTTTGCGATACAAACTAGTTTAAGATCACACAACAGCTGAAGGTAAGGCAGATGACAGGAAACATCGACTTGAAGCAGATCGAAAGAAAAGCATGGACATCCTTTTACCAGGACGGCCTCTGGGAGTTCGCTCTCGGGCTGGCGATGATGATCATCTGGATTGACATGATCACACAGGACAGGCTCGAGTGGCTGATGCCACTGGCCATGTTCGCCGTTCCGCTGTCCATTTACCTGATCAAAAGATTCGTGGTAATCCCGCGGGTAGGCTATGTCAAATTCGGCGGCGAGCGGCGTGCGCGGAATTTCAAGGCCGTCGCCGTTCTCGTCGTATCCGTGCTGATCGGCATCGCCATGGCATTCGCTGCGGGGGGGATGATTCCCGACTTCCACAAATGGCTGGGCGATAACTGGATACCAATCTTCTTTCTCTTCAAGGCACTGATCATCTTCAGTCTGCTCGCTTGGTTGATGGACTACCCGCCGCTCTACTACTCAGGAACGGTTTTTGCGCTCGGCCTCGGGCTGGGCTCCCTGTTCAATTCGCATTTGATCTTTCTCTCGTCCTGGTTACTGATTCTGATCCCCGGGATATATATGTTCGTTCGTTTCCTGATGAAGTATCCATTGCCGACTGAAGAGGCGGCACAATGAGCGGCGCCGCAAGAGAAGGCAGCATCCCCGGACCGCTGCCGGATATCGACCGCCTAGTCCACGAGCCGGCGCGCTTCGCGATTCTGGCCCACCTCTATGTGGTCGAGAAGGCGGACTTCACTTTCCTGCTCAATCAAACCGGCCTGACGCGAGGCAATCTTTCCTCTCACATGAGCAAGCTGGAGGAGGCCGGTTACATTGAGGTGGAGAAAAGGTTCGTCGCCAGGAAACCGTTGACGGTCCTCAAGCTGAGCGAAATGGGGCGAAAAGCGTTTGTGGATTACCGTCAGCAAATGCAACAGGTGCTTGAGGAGCTGCCACAGGGAGCTTCGGAAGGGTGAAAACCAAATGAACCTCACAAGCCTTGATGTTGGAAAAAGCGGTGCGGCTGCAATGGTTATCATCGCGATCTTGCTAATTTTCGCCACGGTTTTAATCTTCTCATTTTGGACCACCTGAACATCACTCACTCCTCAGCCGTAATAAAAAGCATACACTTGTCCGCCAACCCTGATACGCTACCGACAAACCGCTGAGGGGGAAATCATGCTCCGCACCACCACAATAACTCTGTTGACCCTGTTTCTCTTTGCCGGCTGCTCCTTCGCCTGCACGATGGTGATGCTGGCAAAAGGTGACGTGATCCTCGCCGGTAACAACGAGGACTGGAAGGACACCAACACGAGGATGTGGTTCGTGCCCGCGACGGAAAAGGCTTACGGGCGTGTCTGTTTCGGCTTCGACAACGGCTTCACCCAGGGCGGGATGAACGACCAGGGCTTGTTCATCGACGGCAACGCGTTGGCCCCAACCGGTTGGAAGGCCGATCCGGACAAGACCAGATTTCTTTTCAACCCGATGGACTACATCCTCGCCCACTGCGCGACGGTCGATGAGGCCGCCGAGTTCTTCGGCAAGTACAACCACCCGTCGCTGGCGCGAGCGAAGTTCCCGATCGCCGACGCCTTCGGCGGCTCGATCGTTGTCGAGTGGGACCAGGGCAAGCTCCAGATCATCAGGAGGGAGGGGCGCTACCAGATCTCGACTAACTTCGTGCAGACGAACTTCAAGCCCGAGGACTACCCCTGCAGCCGCTACAGAACAGCCGAGGGAATCTTCAAATCCACCGAGGATGTTTCAGTCGACCTCGTGCGCTCCGTCCTCGACGCGACGCACCAGGAGGGACCTTATCCGACGGTCTACTCCAACATCTACGATCTGAAGAACAAGGTGGTCTACCTCTACAACTTCCACAACTTCGATGATCCTTACGTCTTCGACCTCGCGGAAGAGCTGAAGAAGGGCAGGCGGTCCATTAAAATCGCCTCGCTGTTTCCGTGAAGACGTAGTCATTGCCGGGGACGCCATCATCCATCCCTCTGACAAAGGGGCCAAGGCCAAACCGGGGGGCCGGCAGCCTCACCTCGTCGGCTCCAACCCCTTGACCATCACGGCCTCGCAGTCGGCCGCCGCGAGGCGGAATCGCAGGATCTCCTGGTAATCGTCGGAGAAGTACCAGCGCTCCAGGGCCTCCTCGCTCGGGAAGCGGATGAGGACGACGCGGCCGTTGAACTGCTTGCCTTCAAGCGTCCGCGGCGCGTTGTCGACGGCCAGGAACTCCGCCTCATAGCGCTCGCAGACCCGGCCGGCGGTTTCGAGGTACTTTCGATACAACGCCTCGTCGTGGATGCGAATGCGGGCGACGAAATAGGCGCTCATGATCCGCTACGCCAGGTCCCATCGGCGATCTCGACCACCCGGCCGCCGACGGCGACGCTGATCTCCCCGCCGTTCTCCGTAGCGCGCAGCAAAAGGAGCGACGGCCGCCCAATTTCATGCCCTTGCCCGACGCACAGATCGATAGAGGCTGTGCCGAGGAAGCGGTGTTTGACGACGTATCCCGCCAGGCAGCCGTTGCCGCTGCCGGTTGCGGGGTCCTCCGGAACGCCGAGATAGTCGGCGAACATGCGCACTGAGAGATCGTGACCGGGCATGCGGCCTTCGGGGCAGAAGACAAGAATGTTCTTGGCCCAGGCGTGTTCGATCAGGCGGAAGTACTTCTCCCGGTCAATCCTCGCCTGTTTCAGATACTCGAGCGAGCGCAGCGGGACGATGATGTGAGGCAGGCCTGTCGAGACTTCATGAATCGGGAAGCGCTCATCGAAGGCCTCCACCGGCAGGTTGAGGACTCCTGCGAGCGCGGACGCCTCCAGTGTCCAGCCGAAGATGGGGGCGTTCTGCTTCATCCACAGAGCATCTCCTTCTTCCGCCGGCAAATCGACCGCGATGGGACCGACCTTGAGGTTGAGCGTGATTCGTTTCAACGGCCGCCGCACGATCTTGGCGCTCAAGACATGGGCGGTGCCCAAAGTCGGGTGGCCTGCGAAATCGATCTCTTGAGCCGGAGTGAAGATCCGCACGTCGTAGCCGCCCTCGCGCTCCTTTTCAGAAAGGATGAAGGTCGATTCCGCGAAGTTCATCTCGCGTGCGATAAGCTGCATCTCCTCATCGGGCAGAAGGGAGCGGCAACGGAAAACAGCCAGTTGGTTGCCGGAGTACCTGCCCTCTGCGAAAACGTCGACAATATGAAACTCCACTTAATCACCTCCTAGAGAGCCGTTCCCGGTGATGCGCTCTGCACGGCGGCGGCCAGGCGTGCTACCCGTCTGCCCAGCTTGCGGGCGAAGTCGGCGGTCTTGGCGTCCATGGGGCCTGTGCAGGAGACGCCGTAGTGGCCGGATGCATCCAGCGGATCGCCGACAACGATCATCCCGCAGATCAGCAAGGCCTGGAGGATCGACAATTGTGTCGTCTCCTTGCCACCGGCGTGGAAATCGGAGGTGGCGAAAGCGGCGCCGATTTTGCCGCCCAGCTTCTTGCGGACCGCGACCACGCGGTCGAACACCGCTTTCAACTCCGCCGCCATCGAACCGAAATATACGGGCGATCCGGCGATAATTCCGGCAGCGGAAACGAAATCCTCGTTCGTCACCTCGGCGGCCGTCTTCAGGACGCAGCGCGCATCCTCGACTTCGCCGACGCCTCGGGCGATCTCCTCGGCCAGAGCCTTCGTCCGCCCGGTCTTCGAGTGATAGACGATCAGTATCTCCATGGTTCCTCCCATCCCTGTGAGCGCTCTAGACTTCGTCCGCGATCCGCGCCTTCAGCTTTTCGATGACAGCTTCGTTTCTCCTGAAGAAGGTCCACTTGCCGATGCGCTTCGGAATAACCAGCCCAACGTCGGCGAGCATCTTCAGGTGTTGGGTCGCGGTCGGCTGTTTGACACCCAGCTTTTCGGCGATGCGCAGCACGCAGACGCCGTCACGGATCAGATCGCCGTCCACCTGGGGCGGGAAATGGGCCGGCGGATCTTTGAGCCAGGTCAGTATCTGCCGTCTTTTCCCGTTGGCGAGGGCCTTGAACGCCTTATCCATTCGTATCGTCATATTCAAACATTGCTATATGAGTATGCGTTTGTCAAGAAGTTTCTTTGGGTTCGGCAGGGGCTAAGCGAGTAGTGGCGCGTTCGATTGGATCACCCGTCGCCGATCTGCACGACCACTTCTGCGATCTGAAAAAGGAACTTCTCGGCTTGGGCTGTTGAGAAAACCTCGGAAGCACCTCCCCTAAATTGTTGATTTCCGGTCAGTTGCAATATTTGTAATCTTTTTTCGCCATTTTTTGCTTCTCAAACGTTTAGTAATGTAGGGAAACCAGTGATGACAAAGTGGCAGAGAAATATTCTTTCATGGGTAGTTGTATTCGCGCTAAATCAGGCAAGTTGTGATCAGCAGGAATCGCAAGCTGAATCCCCTCCCCCCGATCTTCCTGCTTTCAGAGTAGAGGATGTGTCCGGGCAAGAAGTATCTGATAGGCAATTACGCGATGGAATGACGTTGGTGTTCCTGCCCGGTGATGACGAATCCGTCAATAGAGACATTGCAGAGTGTGTGCAGGGAGTTGAAGAGATTGAGCGCTTGTCATTGAACAAGATTTGTGTTCATGGACGAGGAGGCTGGAATCCTACCGGTTGGACAAGCATTATTAATACGTCATTAAGGCATTTGCTGCGAGAGAACTATATCGACAGTTTTATTGTGATGTATAAGGACGGCCGCTTCGCCGGTTCTCTCACATCAGATGATGCCCGCCCGTCAGATATTGATATAAGAAAAGTCCGCATCGGTCTGTATAAGTTCCTGCTGGGTTACTATAGCCCTGAGGAGCTGGTGGAATCTCATAGACCTGAAGACTTTATTCGACCGGATGTGGTTCTCCAAGAGATAAGCGCTGTTCTGGAGGAAAAACAATACCAATACATTTTGTACCTGAACGCACCGAACATTGATTGTGGTGATATAAATCTAGCTCAATATTTCGATCGCGTTATAACCAGTAATAGCAATGCCTCTGGTGTCATATATTTCGATTCCAGCTTTTCACAAATCGGCATAAAAAGCTACGTGGATAATTTCAATATATCGCTTCCGACTGCGTCCAAAATCGAAGCTTTAGACATAGGCATATCTGCATTACATAAATCCAACTGCACTGATAAGTATAATTTCATTCTCGAATATAATAACAGTAGTTTCGCTAGATCTTTCTACATATATGCCAATTGTGACACGCTGTATTCAAACCTGCCGGGGGGTGGATTTTGAAAAAGATACTTCTTATCTGTTTTGCCTTATCCCTTGTTACAGCCTGCTCTGGATGCGTCGGCGACAGTGGAGATACAGAATATTCGGATTCAGCAGAGGATGCTACGCAAGTAAGCCGTGACGAAGACAAAGCCGCCGTGCAAAAAGAATCCTTTGAATCTTCATTTAAGGATGAGTTAGTCAACTTACCAGAAGAAAGAACAAAGGAGCTGATTATTTTCAAAGAGCTGAAACGCGAGCATCCAGACGGAGAGCCCTTCTGGCCGACCCTTGTGGAATACGTGGACGATACTCTTTATGTATATGATGACAGCACGCAAACTGTTTTGCAGTATGACGACAATTTTGTACAGAAAGGACCGGAGGCGGACATTTCCATCGACATCCCGGACGAGAACATATTCAGCATGTCAATTGACGAGTACAAAAACATCATCTTATGCGGTTCCAAGTTCATTCATATTGTAGGCAACCAACACAAAAAGTTTAGAAATGTATATGATATAAAATCATTGGTCACATTCAATAATAAAATTTATTCATACATTTATAACAGAACATCGGGCACTTATGAATACGCATTCAACGTGTACGATTACAATCTGAAATACCTGGGTGCTGAAGCGATAAATCCTTTTTTAAGCGAACTATACAGATTCTTTTATGAAATATACGTATGTGGAGGCAATAAAATATATTTCACAGTCAACTCGGCGACTCGGATTGCCGTATTCAATCTTGCGCACGGATACCCTAAAGCTCCTGCTGCAGTGAGGACATTCTCCTTCGAGGAAAAGTTGAAGCCATATATTGACACAAAAGACGAATGGGCAGCTCAGCCACCTACGCCGGGAAGGTCTCCGAGAAAAAGACAGATAGTGACCGGTATGTGTTTTCTGGATGGCCGGCTGTATATCATGCTCGGGTGGGGGTACGAGATACGCATAGGAAAGTTAGATGAAAACGACAGGATAGAATATATATATTACATACGGTGTGGAGATAGATATGCACATGACATAGTTGCAAGAAAAAACGAAAGTGCAACCTATTTCTACTTACCAATGACAGGAGAGAATGAAGGCAGCGTGCATATCTATAAATGTGAGAGCAGATAGAAAGGAGGTGTTGCCCTTGCTTGTGTGATGCTCAGAAGTTATGATTAATATCGGTAATTAACGTTAGGAGAATAAGAATGAGAAAAAATCACGTCTTAATTGTGGTGGCAATTGCGGCAGTTGTTTTTGCGTTTCTGCTACCAAGCGCGATAGCGCGTCCTGGTTGTTTGGATGTTCAAGGGTGTGATTGGCCCATGTTTCTGAGCTGCAAGACAAATGTGGGATGCGATCGAACACCAAGTGCGTGTTCTGGTACGGGGTCTTTTTGGTGTGGATGTTGCTGGGTCGGATCATACGGAGATTACGAACAAGTTATGTGTTGGTGTCAGTAATTATTAGCACAGATTCTAAGAGGGGAGATGGTATTCTAAATTCACTGCTCCCCTCTTCTATCGTTTTGATAACGGGATATGATTATGTGTAAATACATCGCAGGGTTATTAGCATTTTTCTCGATCTTATTTTTACCCCTAGCGCTTGCCCAGGATCAGCTCGAGGCGGAGGAGATTCTCGGCTGGTTTCCCGAGGGATACTACCAGAGCATCCAACACCTGGATTTCTCAGGCGTGTCAGAGGAGGGCTACGCTCTCTTCAAAGAGCTGGTCGGCGATATCGTCGCAAAGATGAAGGAGGTCTGGCCGCTGCCCGACTCGATGGTCAGGGGTGTCGTTTCGGCCACGCAGGCGAATCTCAGTAACTACCAGGAGGTCGAGGGCGAAGAGACGGACGAAAAAGCAGTAACCGGTAAAACTCAGCAGCTTGGGAATATCTCTGTGTCCTTTGTGGACGACAACGGCGACCAGGTTCGCCTGGAGTTGGAGGACCGGGCGGTCGAACTTTTTGTCTTCCGCTATGAGGACCCTGATAACACGCTCAAGAGGGCGATTGACGCCGGGGAGATATCGGAAACCGGTGAGCAGCGCTTCGAGAGAAAAGTCTACGCCTTCACCTGGAGGACCGGCGGGGAGTTCTACCTTTATCCGGCGGTGACCGGCGAAGTGTTGGTGTCGGCCGATTTGCCCGCTCTGAGGAGGATGATAGACGCCGGCATGGGGCAGGGCCTGTCCGTTGTCGACGATTCTGATCAACGGGATTTCATCGAGTTAGTGCCCACGCTGGGGCCGTCGTGGCACAAGAAAGGTATTGAGTCGCGGCTGAAGGCGCAGCTGAGGATGGCTGAGAAGTTGAGCGCGCCGGAAGAATACATCAATGAGATACAGGAACGGCTGAGCAAACTGCCGGTTGTTAGCTGTTCAAGCAGCTACATCGGCGAGTCAATAATCAACAGAACAACATGTGTTTATGCGGATGAGGAAGCGGCGAAAACAGCTTATAACCAATTGGCGGAACAGATAAACGGGTTGTATTCAAAAATAAACACACTCCCCGAGCCGAACAGATCATTAATGATGAATGACAGAAGAAACAGATCTGCAACAAGAGATGGGAACATGGTCATAATGGATTTGAAGTACGATCGTGAATACCTGGAACTAATCAAACAACAAAGAGAAATTGAAAGCAGGCAGAATGAAGGCAAGAAATGACGGCGGAATCAGATCGAGAAAAGGAAAAACATTACTCACGCAGGCCGAGGAGTGCGGGGATAATGATGTGTTTATTATACGCAATTCTCGCGATGGTGTTGTTCACTCAGTGCTCGCCGCCTGAACAAATGCTGACCAGTTCCGGAGGATCCAGCGTAAAAATCTGTTTTGTGGGAGACCTCCAGGGATACCTCGAGGAATGCGGATGAGCGAGCAACCCTGCGGGGGGCTTGGCCCGGCGGGCCGCATTGATTAAGAGAATCAGGGGCGAGAACACTGAAAAACATGTCCTTCACTTCGACGCCGGAGCGTTTGCCGATTTCTATGAGGATGGCGGGGAAACGAGAACAAAGGCTATCATCGACGCCTATCTACGCATAGGTATTGACGCCGTCAACGTTACTACTCGCGAGCTGGGCATAACGTTCACGCAATTCGAGCAGATTCACCGGAACATCGAGGTACCCTTCATCTCGGCCAACATCTTGGTCAAAGACACCGGTGAGCCACTGTTCGAGCCGTTCTTGATACTGAAGGTTGGAGAAAAGAAGATCGGGGTGGTGGGAATCACCGATGAGGTTCCGCGGACGTGGACGACTTCCGACGGCGGGGAGTTAATTGTTGCCGACCCGGTTTCACTTGCCCGACCTGTAATCGAGAGGTTGGCCGGGGAGACGGATTTGATAATCCTCCTGGCATATATCCCCAAGTGGAGAATCAAAGAGGTGGCGGAAGCCTTGACGGGAGTCGATCTTATCCTCGCATCGGACGGCGTATCTGCGACGCGTGACTTCGTGGAGACCGGCGGATCCGTCGCTTGCTATGCCGGCCGCCAGGGCCAATATCTAGGAATCGTATCGACAGTGACGGCGGAATCGGACGAGCCGGTTGAAATGGAATATGAGCTTAAGGAGATAACTCCCGACATGCCGGAGGATCCCGACATCAAGGCCCTTGTAGAACGCGCAAAGGCGGAAATTTCCAACTAGTCAGAACGGGTAATTCTCTCGCCCGTATTATCAGCAGCCAATCTCGGCCGGAACTTGGCAATCTCACTCGATCATAATACCGACCGGGCAGTGGTCGGAGCCCATCACCTCGGGCAGGATGAAGGCGTCCTTCAGCCGGGGGCGCAGGGCAGCTGAGATGCAGAAGTAGTCGATGCGCCACCCGACGTTCTTCTCGCGCGCCTTGAACATGTAGCTCCACCAGGTGTAGTTTCCCGGCTCCTGGTTGAACTCACGGAAGGTGTCGAGAAAACCGGCTTCGACCAGGCGGGTGAAGCCCTCGCGCTCCTCGTCGGTGAAGCCCGCGTTGCGGCGGTTCGATTTCGGATTCTTGAGGTCAATCTCCTTGTGGGCGACATTGAGGTCGCCGCAGGCGATCACCGGCTTACTCTTCTCAAGGTGCTTGAGGAATGTCAGGAAGTCGCGGTCCCACTGCTGGCGGTAGTCCAGCCGCGCAAGTTCGCGCTGGGCGTTTGGCGTGTAGACATTGACGAGATAGTGGTCTGGATATTCGAGTGTGATGATGCGGCCCTCCTTGTCGTGCTCTTCAATCCCCATGCCGTATGAAGCACCGAGCGGCTCTTCTTTCACGAAAGTCGCGACACCGGAATAACCCTTCTTCTCGGCGTTGAGGTGGAACTGGACGTAACCGGGCAGGACATCGGCGTAATCGTCCGACATCTTCGTCTCCTGGATACAGAGGACATCCGGCTGCGCCTCCTCCACGAACTCATGAAAGTTCTTCTTCATCACCGCCCGCAGGCCGTTGACGTTCCACGACAGCAACTTCTTCTCCGGTATCAATCCCTCCTCCTTCAAGACGCAGCTCATTCTACAGGAAAGGCAACGGCCGTGGGGCCTCGGAACCAAAGCCTCCCCCGGAGTGAACTTATTCGCTCTCGGAATACCAAAACGTATATTCTTATGGGACTGGATCTGAATCGAGTTTTCAGGGGGAGCAATGTGATGACTGAATACCGATATACCGAGGAAGAGGTTCTGGCGCTCGCGCGCAATGCTTATGAGAGCGGTGACGCTGGCTTCGAGATCGAATCCGGAGACTGCGCCCTGCTGGTCATCGATATGCAGGAGGAGTTCGTCAAGCCGGGCTGGACTCCCGACTGGGTGCCGGAGGCCACCGCGCAGGTTCCGCGCATCAAGCGCCTGATCGAGTTCTGCCGGGAACTTAGCGTTCCGGTCATCTACACGGTCTACTCGAAAACGCATGACTACCTCGACCGCCCGGCCACCGGAGCTTCCATGCCGGGCAGGTATGCCGACCTGCAGATCGATCGCTCCAGCCACTTCTTCGAGGGGCGCGTCTGGCACGAGTTGGCCCCGGCTGAGGGAGATATAGTAATCCACAAGCCATCCTACGGCGCCTTCTACGACACGCCGCTGGAAACCATACTCAAGAACCTGGGCAAGGGAACAGTGATCATCTGCGGCACGCTGACCAACTATTGCTGCGGATCCACCGCCCGCCAGGCCTACGAGCGCGGCTTCAAGGTGGTTTTCGGCAGCGACGTCACCTCCACCGACGATCCCGCGATGCAGGAGCCGGAGTTGAAGGTTCTGCGCAAGGGTTTCGCCCGCGTGATGACCGCCGAGGAGATAGTGGCCAAGCTCACACGGAATGTTGGCTGAGGCCTGAGCCGGCTTTCCGGGGTGTCCTTACTCCCACTGCCTGATCGCCGATTATCGGGAAAATCCCCCGGGGGGGGGCTTGACGACTTAACGGTTGCGCTATACAATTGTTGTATAATACAACCAACTTCGGGGGTGGTTGTGGAAAAGGCAAAGATAAGGGGTTTCAGAAGGAACTTACGGCGCTTCGAGCGCCTGATCGAGAGCCAAATCAAAGACGCTTGCTTCTGCACAGGAGTGTCGATGGCGCAGTGTCACCTGCTGCTCGAAATCGAGGGACAGGGAGAAACGACCGCCGCGGCATTGTCGGAATCCATGGGCCTCGACAAGAGTACACTCAGCCGGACGATCGACTGCCTGGTCGGCAGCGGCTTGGTGGAGCGGCGGGAGCACCCCGTCGACCGTCGCTATACGCTGCTTTGTCTCAGCGAACAGGGCCGCAAGATTTGCGCGGAAATCAACCAGGTGAACGACGAGTACTACGAGAGCATTTTTCAAATGATCCCCGCTGAAAAGCACGAGGAGGTCATCAGCTGCTTTGGATTGCTGGTCGATTCACTTATTGAAGACGATACAAGGCGGAAGAATCAGGATAAATGCTGCTGAGCCCAGTCTGATGGTAAGTGAAACTCTCCGTTCTCTAAAACGACAAGAGGTGCGCTATGGAATGTGAATCCTACTTCGATTGTGTCGCGCATGAATGGGATCGTATGCGCGCTGCCTTCTTTCCGGATGCCGTACGAGAAAAAGTATTGGAAATAGCCGGACCCCTTCCCGGCGCGCTCGCCGCGGATATCGGTGCCGGAACCGGTTTCATCACCGATGGCCTGCTGGAACGAGGGCTGCGCGTAATCGCTGTCGACCAGTCACAGGCTATGATCGATGAATTAAAACGCAAGTTCTCCGGCCACAAGCATCTGGAATGCCGACTGGGCGAAGCCCTTGAGTTGCCGATCGAGAGCGGGACGATAGATTACGCCTTTGCCAACATGTTCCTGCACCACGTGGATGATCCTGCAGGCGCGGTAATGGAAATCGGCAGGATCGTCAGGAAAGGCGGGCATGTGGTGATCACCGACATCGACAAACACGATTACGAATCGCTGCGGACTAAGCACCATGACCGTTGGCCGGGCTTCCGGCGTGAGGATCTCGGCGCGTGGCTGCACGACGCGGGATTTGACAAGGTGAGAGTGGAGAGCTTGGGACATGAGTGTTGCGCTGATTCAAAGCTCTACCCGGAATGCTCGGCAATATCCATATTCATGGCTTCAGGAGTGATGCAACACGTATTGACGGAAAGGGGTACGCTCAATCTCCGGGCCGGCATACGATGCTGTTCGTGACAGATCAAGGTCTGGAAGGATGCCAGGTCCTTCTTGTTGCATCACTTCGAAGTCGAAATCAAGTGGAGATTTTCATGTCCAGCATTGCCAAGCACAGTGGAGATTATTTCAACTCGGGATTCAACTGCGCGGAAAGCGTTCTCAGCGCTGTCGCAGATCATTACGGAATCGAATCGGAATTGATACCTCGAATCGCCACCGGTTTCGGGGCCGCGACGGGGCTTTCATCAGGGCTCTGCGGAGCCCTCAGCGGCGGAATCATGGCCCTGAACATGCTCCTCGGCAGAGACGTTGCAGCTGACACCGAATCCAAGGAGCGGGCCTACGAGGCGGCTAGGCAACTCGTTAAAGAATTCGAAGAGAAATTCGCCTCGCGTTACTGCACGGATATCCTGGGCTTTGATCTGGCCGACGATCCCGGGTTCAAGCGCTTCGAATCGGAGAATCTTGACAACCTCAAGTGCCTCCCGATCGTCGAGGAGACGGCCGTGATGGTTCTCAATATCGCCGGCGAAAAACGATAAAGCGATCTCAGCCGGACTCGATCGCCGGTTAATTTTCGAGCGCAGCCTTCAGCAGCGGCTTTATCGAGGGGATTTTCAGCTTTTGCTCCATCCAGTCGGCGCGGTCGAGCAATGCCTGGAACTCGTTCATCTCGTGGTCGGTGGAGTACCACTTGACCAGCTTCGGTTCGCTGGCAGCGTCAGCATAGCGCTGCATTGCATCTTCCTTGAAATACTGCTCGTAGCGGCCGAACTGGAAAAGTATCGGCGTCGGATTCGCGTGCGGTACGTAGCGGATGGCGTCGAGGCACTTGTTGACCTCGAGATAGTCGCTCATTCCTTCCTCACCCACGGCGTCACGTAGCCGCTTGAACATCGGCATCTCGATCAGCATCGCCGCGAGATCCGGCGTGCCGCCGATAATCACCACAGCCGACAGTCTGTCATCGACTGCCGAAAGGATGCCGCCAAACTGGGCCCCGATGCTGTGGCCGACATATGCGATGCGGGTGGCATCGACGTGCGGTTCAGCCTGTAGCAGGTCGATGCCGCGGCGGATATCCAACGCAGCGTGAATATAAAGTTCACGGTCGCTCTCGGCCTCCACGTAACCCGAATGGTTTCTGAAGGAATCTCCTTCGCGCTCCCATGGATAGTTTACAAGCAGCGAGACGACACCTGCCCTGGCGAAGAGCATCGCCTCGGGCAGGTATTGGTAATAAGTGCCCAAGCCCCAGTGTGCGTAGACAATGCCGACAAATGGACCTTCAACCTCGGGAACCACCAGCAGCGCTGAAACGCGGCCGCCCTTCGGGCTGGCGTACGACAGGTCGTATACCTTGCAGTCCGGTCCCTCTTGAAGAAGCTCTCGATCGATCTCCAGGGCGGCGCTCCCGTCATAATCGAATAATTTCTTCCACTCCCCAAATTCCTGGTTCTGACTAATGAGCATTCCGGCGAACAAAAAAAGAAACAGCATGGACGACAACACCGATCTCATTTTTTCACCCCTGAATTAGAATCGATTCATCAGAAGTTGAAATTATAGATCATCTTGAGGGTCAGAGCGCACCCCCTTTCACATCGAGCCCGGCATCCACTCCGCCGTTGCTCTCGGTGGAGGACTGCATCCGTCCTACCTGCCTGAAAAGGAGAAGATCCCCCGTGAGAAACTCGCAAGCACGGCTCCCGAAAGCATATGTTTGAGCCCGGTGTCAGCTAACCAGCGCGGAAGAGCATGTAGAGCCCGGCAAGGATGACAAGTCCCCCACAAACTTTCCTGAGAAAGCCTCCCCCGCCGGATTTTTCGTTCCAATTCAGGATGCGTTGCACCAAACCCGTGGACACGCCCGCGACGACGATCACCGCACAATGTCCCAAGGCAAACAGCAGCAACAAGACTACCGCATAGGCGAAATCGGTGGTCGCGACCTTGAACACCGCGGCCAACACCGGGGCCATGAAGGCGAATGTGCATGGCCCAAGGGCGATACCGAAGATCAGCCCGATGACAAAGGCGGCAAGCACACCCTTTCGTTTGTAATTGACCTTGCCGAGGCCTGCGAATGGTAACCGGATAACATCGAGGAGATGAAGTCCGATCAAGAAGAACACAATGGAGACAAGGTAATCGGCATAGGGCCCGACGTCCCCCATTATTCTGCCGGCTGCAGCCGTGACCGTGCCGATTGCGGCGATGGTGATCATAATCCCTAGGGCAAAAGCTGAGGAGATGAAAAAAACTCTCCTGCTCGAGATCCGACCCTGATCATCGATGAAGCCGACGATCAGGGGTATGCTGGCCAGATGACAGGGACTGAGCAAAATGCTCAGCACACCCCAAACAAATGAGGCCGCCATCGCAACAAGCGGAGCGCCGCTTACGGCTTCTTGCAAACCACTAAATATAGCTTCCATAGTCGCTTGATTCCCATCAGTTAGTGCTGACGGCCACTATCGATACTGACTTTTTGGGTGAGTACATCTTGCCGCTATAACACCACCCGGGCAGAAGGAAAATCCCATCACTCGAGATCGAAACCCAGTTCCTTCCAAGTCTTCAGGATGTCCTCCTTGGAGAAGAAACCGACATGGCGGAACAATTCATCGCCTGCGGGCGAGTAGAAGATCTGGGTTGGAATGACCTGGATACTATACTTCTCTGCTTCTTCGTAATCCGTCCGGATATTGATGAATACCACGTCAAGTTTACCCTCGTACTCCTTCCGAAGCTCCTCCAGAACCGGCTCCATCATCTGACAGGGAATGCACTTGTCCGAGCCAAGGTCAA
>Ga0307378_10002602_pt1 | contig 27296 bp, 23 predicted proteins | sample UN1MG_FD_202238 | JGI IMG/M metagenome (GOLD analysis project Ga0307378, IMG submission 202238) | Soil microbial communities from Risofladan, Vaasa, Finland - UN-1 | ecosystem: Environmental > Terrestrial > Soil > Coastal area > Acid sulfate soil | place: Finland: Risofladan, Vaasa | collected... | reverse complement strand
CATGCAGCCTAATCCAAGAGCTGATACTTTAAAGCCGGTGGAGCCAAATTTTCGATATTTCATAAAATCCTCTCCCTATATAATTTAAACAGGGACGCATCCTATAACTCACCAGACCCCATAAGTTTTCCGCTAAAAGTTACCGAATTATTGAGCTAGTACAACAGCTCCTTGAGAAGGATATCCAATTGGGTAGCTCCGGGAAGGTCTTTTTCTTTAATTAAAATATGAGATGATTATTACCTTTCTTTATAATATAATTTAAAGATAAATTAAGTAATTATCATCTTATTATACCAGAAGGAGAAAATGATGAAAAATATTGCTCTATTAGTCATAGATGTCCAAAAGGTTTATTCTTTAAACCATTCTAGATTAAAAGTAAATAATGTGGAAAATATAGTTGAAAATATTAATAAAATAATCAGATATTTTGAAAATAAAAACCTACCCATAATTTATATCAGACATCTACATAATCCTGATGGCTCTGATGCCGGTAGAATGTATGATTTTAGCGGAAAAACAAGCAAAATAGGATTTATAAAAGGGTCATTAGAAGCAGAATATATAGATGATCTAATAATAATTAAGGGTGCGCCGGAAATCATTAAAAATAGGTATAACTCCTTTTTTAATACAGACTTAGCTGATCTTTTAAATAAATTAAAGATTAACCAGGTGGTTATCGTGGGGTTCATGACTAACTTTTGCTGTGAATCTACCGCTCGAGACGCCCATGACCGAGATTATTATGTCGATTTTATTATAGACGCAACCGGAACGCCGGGTCTGGAAAAACTCAATCAAGAGCAGATTAAACTTGCCTCGGCACAAACCCTTTCCGCCGGTTATGCCCATATTTTAAAGACCGAGGAATTTCTAAAAATATAAAAAAGAGTATCACCTATGGAAATGGAATATTCTGGGGTCAGGTCTTGCAATATCACTTTTCATCTTCCCGCTCGATTTTTTTAACCGCTCTGCTCACGGTAGTATAATGCACGCCAATATATTCTATTATATCTTTTGATGATCATGGTTATTCATCAGACAGTAGGCATGTAATAGGAAGTGATATCTTTTTACCACCAGAGATAAGACGCCAAGGAAATCAGCAAAGTCTTTCTCGATAAGGAAGATCGCCTGCCTGGCATTTCCTCCGGAGGTGAGGTAATAAATTGCTCCTGCAAATTCTATCCGTAAGGGTCTGGTCGTGTTGCCAATATAGCATATCTACATTGGCAGACATATTGGAAAGAGTTATCTTTACCAACTTTGTTATATTACAAGACCTGACCCCCTATGTCCCCTATGTCAAGACCCCCTATGTTGCTGATTACTCTGAATAAGCTTGACAAAGAATAAGGAAAAGTGTATTTTATAATAGTTTTATTATGTAATTGTTATAAAGTATAACCATAAATTTAAAAAAAGGGGGGGACATGAGTCAAAAAGTTGATCGAAATCAAACCATTGAATATCTTTTAAGTTATATGCCCCTATTCCATAAAAAAATTTTTCGGCAGGTTTATTTTAATAAACCGCCAAGACAGCATTTGCAACTGCTATTGCATATCAAGAAAGATAGGGGTAAACCCATGCGCTATTATGGTCAAAAATTATTAATTTCAAAGCCGAATATGACTACTTTAGCTGATAAATTAATTAAAGAAGGTTTATTGAAAAGACAAACAGATGAAAACGACCGACGGATTATCAATTTGATGATAACCCCAAAAGGAGAAAAATTTCTTGAATTTCACAAGAGTCATTTAAAAAAATTAATAATAAAGCGATTGGAAGTGCTTAAAGATAAAGATATACAGAAATTGAATGATAGCTTTGAAGAGATACAAATAATTTTTAGTAAATTAGATGACTAGACGGTAGAAAAAATTTCACTTACAGGAGCAGATTTGTAATGATTAAATTATTAAAAAACTTGAAACCCTATAGGTTATCGATAATGGGGGTTATAGTTTTTGTTTTTTTACAATCACTTTCGGAACTATATTTGCCTACACTTATGTCAGATATTGTGGATACAGGGGTGGTCAATGGGGATGTTAATTATATTATAAGAATTGGAGGATGGATGATTCTGATTGCTGTCATTGCTATGATTAGCTCCCTTTTAGGAAGCTACCTGGCAGCCAAAGCAGCGACCGGATTCGGAAGAGATCTTCGGACAAAAGTATTTACCAAAGTAGAAAGTTTTTCTTTGGAAGAATTTGATGAAAAAGGGACGGCCTCTCTTATAGTCAGAACAACCAACGATATTACCCAAATTCAGCAATTGGCAGTAACCATGCTTAGAATGTTCTTAAGAGCACCGTTGCTTTTTATCGGTGGTATTATTATGGCAGTTTTAAAAGATGCTAAATTGTCATTGGTTCTTGTGGTTATTTTACCGATTTTAACCATTATAATTCTTTTAATCGCAAAGAAAAGTATGTCTCTTTTTAAATCAATGCAAATTAAATTAGATAAGCTTAATCTGGTTCTTCGAGAATATTTAACCGGTATACGGGTTATTCGAGCATTTAATCGGGAAGTTTACGAAAAGAAAAGATTCCATAAAGCCAATCTTGATTTAACAGAAACAGCGAAAAAAGTCAACATACTGATGGCTATTTTGATACCTTTAATGATGTTAATTCTTAATTTGACAATTGTAGCTATTATTTGGTTCGGAAGTATACGAATTAATAATGGTGGTATGCAAGTCGGGGATTTGATGGCATTTATTCAATATACATCACAGATTATGTTTTCTTTAATTATGGTTTCAATGATGTTTATCTTAGTACCTCGAGCATCAGTGTCAGCTATTCGAATTAATGAAGTTTTAGATGTCGAACCGAAAATCAAGGATCCAATGATACCAAAAGAGAGCAAATTAGAGATTGAAAATGGCATTACATCAGAAAAAGATAAAAGAGGTTATCTTGAATTTGATGAGGTTAGCTTCTGTTATCAAGGTGCGGAAGAACCAGCTATTAAAAAAATTTCCTTTAGGACCAATCCCGGTGAATTGACCGCAATTATCGGAAGCACAGGTTCTGGAAAATCAACATTAATAAATCTTATACCGAGATTCTATGATGTAACAGCAGGTCGTATTTTAGTCGATGGTGTTGATGTACGAGAATTAACTCAAGAAAAATTACGTGCCAAGATTGGATTAGTTCCTCAAAAAGCTATTCTTTTTACGGGAACTATTGCAGAAAACATTAGTTTCGGAAACAATAACTTATCTCGCGATGAAATTATCAGAGCAGCCGAAATTGCTCAAGCATCAGAATTTATTTCTACCATGGAACAAGTTTACGATTCTCAAATTGCACAAGGTGGAACCAATATATCAGGGGGAGAGAAACAACGACTGGCTATTGCAAGAGCTTTGGCCAAACATCCTGAAATTTATATTTTTGATGATAGTTTTTCCGCTCTTGATTTTAAAACAGAGGCAAAATTAAGGGCAGCGATTAAAAAAGAGACAAAAAACGAAACGGTTTTAATTATTGCCCAACGAGTTACCACGGTTATGAATGCAGACCAAATTATTGTTTTAGATGAGGGTAAAATTGTGGGTATGGGCAAACACCAGGACTTAATCAGGACCTGCAAAGTCTACAGGGAAATCGTGGCTTCACAGCTCTCAGAAGAGGAATTAACATGAGTGAAAAAGATATAAAACAAGGAACGCCAATTAGGGGATTAGGCCGTGGTCCCGGAAGTCATGGAAATATGGCTATGCCGATAGAAAAAGCCAAAGATTTTAGAGGAACCTTAAGACGATTACTCGATTATTTAAAACCTCACCGAGTTAAGCTTATCATTACTTTCCTGGCAGCTGTAGCCAGTACATTTTTCAGTATTATCAGTCCAAAAGTTATGGGACGAGCAACCACCAAATTATTTGAAGGTTTTCTCCTAAAAATGAGAAATGTCCCTAATGCAGCCATTGATTTTAACTATATTTTAAATATTATTTTCATCTTAATCGGATTATATGTCATCAGTGCTATATTTACATATATTCAACAATATATTATGGTCGGTATTGCCCAAAAAACGGTTTACGATATGAGAAAAGATATTAACTCTAAATTATCACGATTGCCTTTAAAATATTTTGATGGAAGAACCCATGGAGAAATACTCAGTCGGGTGACCAACGATATTGATACCGTCAGCAGCACTCTTCAACAAAGTATTACCCAATTAACTACTGCCATAGTAACCTTGGTCGGAATTGTGGTTATGATGCTAACCATTAGCCCGCTGTTAACTTTAATTGCTTTCGTTACTTTACCTTTAAGTTTTTTGGTTACTAAAGTTATTGCCAAGCAATCACAAAAATTCTTTGCCAGACAACAAAAACTTTTAGGTCAATTAAATGGTCACGTGGAAGAAATGTACACCGGCCACAAAATAGTCAAAGTCTTTAATTATGAAAAGCAATCCATCGATAAATTCGATAAAGTGAATGATCAACTCTATGATGCCGGATGGAAAGCTCAATTCATATCGGGAATCATTATGCCCTTGATGATAGCCATTGGTAATCTTGGCTATGTCTTTATTGTCATTTTGGGTGGAATTTCTGTTGCTAGAGGAACTATCACCATTGGCAATGTTCAAGCATTTATTCAATATTCCAGGCAATTTACCCAACCGATCGTTCAAACAGCTAACATTGCCAATATTATTCAATCAACCATTGCAGCTGCTGAGCGTGTCTTTGAAGTTCTTGATGAATCTGAGCAAATACCGGATAAAAAAGATATGATTCATTTAGATAAATCCAAAGGTAATATAAAGCTTGAGCATATTAAATTTGGATACAATACAGAAAAAATACTCATAAAAGATATGAATATTGATGTTAAAAAAGGTCAAACAATTGCCATTGTAGGTCCTACCGGAGCTGGAAAAACAACATTGGTTAATTTACTTATGCGTTTTTATGAAATTAATGACGGGAAAATCACCTTTGACGGAATAGATATTCGTGATATGAAACGTGGTGAATTGAGAAGTTTTTTTGGAATGGTCCTTCAAGACACCTGGTTGTTCAAAGGAAGCATTAAAGAGAATATCGCCTATGGTCGAGAAAATGCTACGGAAAAGGAAATTATTCTAGCAGCAAAAATGGCTTATGCTGATCACTTTATCAGAACACTTCCGGATGGCTATGATACTATTATAAATGAAGAAGCCAATAATCTCTCTCAAGGTCAAAAACAATTACTGACCATTGCCCGAGCTATTTTGGCAGATCCGACCATATTGATTCTCGATGAAGCGACAAGTAGTGTTGATACCAGAACAGAAATTCATATTCAAAAGGCTATGCTTGCCCTTATGGAAGGAAAAACCAGTTTTGTGATTGCTCACCGTCTATCCACTATTCGGGATGCAGATTTAATTTTGGTGATGAATGAAGGAAGTATTGTTGAAAAAGGAACCCACAAAGAATTACTAAAGCAGAATGGATTTTATGCTGATCTGTATAATAGCCAATTCGTTGGATTAAACCTTAAAGAAAAAGTTAGTTAAAAAAACAAGAGAAGGAGGTCAGCAACTTTTGAGTTTTTGGTTTTTAGAAAAGAGATTGCCGCGCTTTCTTCGAAAGTTCACAATGACAGAAATTAGAAAATGAGTGATAAAAATAAGCTTAAATTATTGGAGGAGTTTTAAAATGAAAATAAAAGTAAAAAATTTATTTAAAATATTTATTATAAGTCTGGTTTGCATCTGTTTTATTGCTTTAGCGAATGGACAAGATAAAACCATGATAAAAAATGAGGAGGAAAGTAAAATGGAAAAAGCCACCTTTGCAGGCGGGTGTTTTTGGTGTATGGAATCTCCTTTTGAAGAATTAGATGGGGTTACAGAAGTTATAGCAGGTTACACCGGTGGACATAAAGAGAATCCAACCTATGAAGAAGTAACAACCGGAAAGACCGGTCATTTGGAAGCTGTACAAATTACCTTTGACCCTTCAATCATTACTTATTCCGAGTTACTTGATATTTTCTGGAGGCAGATAAATCCTACCGATATCAGAGGTCAGTTTGCAGATAGAGGGGAACAATATAAGACGGCTGTCTTTTATCATAGTGATGAACAAAAACGGCTGGCAGAAGAGTCAAAAGAAAAATTGCAAGCATCTGGCAAATTTCAAGTAGATATTGTTACAGAAATAATACCGGCATCTGTATTTTATGTGGCGGAGGATTATCATCAGGATTATTACCAGAAATCCCCCATAAGGTATAAATTATATCGTGCTGGTTCAGGACGTGAAGCATATATTAAATCTATATGGGAAGATACAACTAATAATAATGACAGTAAATTCGAGAAACCCTCGGATGAAGAACTGAAAAATACATTGACCCCTTTACAGTTTAACGTAACGCAGTCATGCGGTACAGAAAGGGCGTTTGACAATGAATATTGGGATAATAAGAAAGAAGGTATTTATGTGGATATTGTATCCGGTGAACCACTTTTTAGTTCTCTTGATAAGTTTGATTCAGGGACAGGCTGGCCAAGCTTTACGAAACCACTCGAACCGGATAACATTTTAGAAAAAGAAGATAAAAGTTTATTTATGAGCAGAACGGAAGTAAAGAGCAAATATGCAGATTCTCATCTTGGTCATCTATTTGATGATGGACCTGCCCCCACTGGTCTTCGCTATTGTATGAATTCAGCTGCACTTCGCTTTATTCCCAAAGAAGATTTAGAAAAGGAAGGATATGGCCAATATAAGAAGCTTTTCGAATAATAAGCCGAATTCTTATTATAAAATATGAGTCGATTCATTTTTTTCTAAATTGACTTCTTAAGTATAATTAGTACAACTATTAATTACTATACACAATATTTAGGAAAGTGATTAATTAAGTATATTTTAAGAGTTAAAATCGTTTTTGTTCAGCAATATCTTTGGCAGTTACATTGGGATGACAATATCTTCCATCTTTGTAGGTGTAATTTTTGACTAGAATTGATTGCTCAGGACAAAAATTAAAACAAGCGTAGCAGTAATAACATTTAATGTCTTTTTGCCATAAAGGTTTACCATTGTTCATTTTTATTTTTTTAGATAAACAAACTTTTTCGCATAGGTTACACCCCGTACACTTTGAATCAGCATAAAAATTAATTTTAGGATTGGTGTATTCAGATGCCCATTCAACAGGAAGCTGTAGTAATCGATCGACATATTTCATAAAAAAATTAGGTGGATTTGGATTATCTTTTCCTGTATTTTTTTCTTTATTTATAATAACTTTATGTATGGTATCAAGTTCATTTTGAACTTCATATTCTAAAGCTGAAATTGCTTCTTTTGCTATTCGAGAGGCCCAATCTTGAACAATCATAAAAGATGGCATTAAACCCTTCGGTGAATTCCCCATCATTTTTAGTGTAAAATAAGAATCGATACTTTTGCCTCTTTTTTTCAATAGTTTTTCAAGGTATATATTGACTTTTCCTGGATAACCACTATTTGTTGTTACGGTAAAAATATATTGAGTTGGTTTTAAATCAATTTTCTTTAAAAATCTCCTTACAGGATCAGGGGTTGAAGAGACATAAATAGGAAACACAAAACCTATCGTTTCTCCCTTCGTTTCTATAACATCTTCATTTAAAAGGCTTACAATTGGTATAAGCTTAGTTTCTGGAATTCGTTTTTGAAGTTCTCTTGCCACGTGTAAGGAATTACCTGTTCCTGAAAAATAATAGATTTCTACTTTACTCATAATCAGTGCCTCCTAAATTTTTATTCATAAAATGTGTTATGGGGTCTTGCAATATCACTTTCAAACATAAGACGCCAAGGAAATTAGCAAAGTCCTTCTCATCAAGGAAGATCGCCTGCTGGGCATTTCCTCTGGAGGTGAGGTGATAAACGGCTTCGGCAAATTCTATCCGTAATTGTCTGGTCATGTTGCCAATAGCGAATCCTTTGTTATATTACAAGACCCCTTATTGCCCTTCTTAATTTTCTCAAAATAATTTTATTTATTCTTTATTATCCCAATATTTTTCAGCTTCTTTTTCCATATTTTCTAATCTATCATAATAATCAGGAAATTCATTAAGATGCGCAAGTGCAATTTTGCCAGTTAAAAGTGGATCATCATTTGTTACATTGGTTAATTCATTAATCTTCCCATGCTCAAGTTCAACGTCCATTCCCATTCTAAATTGTTCAACATCAAATTTATTCCATTTTATTCCAAGTTTTTCTCCAATAAATTTAGCTTCTTGGTAACTATAAGTTTTTTTTGATGACATTTTATTCTCCTTATTTCTTGTATTTTTTACGACTTTCGCCTAACGTGCCGCGAGTATCCGAAGTTGGCGAGCAACGGTAGCCAATTTGGGCATAGCAGATCGAAACCGGGACCTCGCTGTTAGATATAAGTTTTGGGCATTTCATTAATAAATCCTCATATTTATTTATGAGTTTTAGCAATTTAATATTAGATTATTATTTTCTCATTTATAATCTTTTATTATTTATTTAAATTAGGGCTTTTTCCCACTTTCATTTTACCCTTGCAATAAGTCTGCTTGATTTCTAACGATTTTTTTATAAAATCTTCTAGCCCACTTTTTTTATCAGGAACAGGTTAAATAACTTTGTATTATGAGGAAGAATATCAGCCTTATCAGCGGCTGGCGTTAATTTATTACTTTGCCGTTCCAAAGCGGTTGACGAAGCTTTTGCAGCTCTGCCCCATTCTTATTCTAACACAAGCAAAAGCTGTGACAAAGCAAAATGTGCTATAGGCCAAGGCCAAGGGGCGTATCCCCCGCAGCGCATATTGTGACAAACAACCCCCCTCTTGCGGGCCTTGTTGTTAGATGAAGTCGGGCATTATTCCTCATCTTGGTGAACGAACATATTCCAACAACTCTTTTATATTTTCTTTCTTGGTAAAGTCCATTGGTTTGGAGTATGCCGCTAACATCCCTTTTTCATCTGATGTTCTATCTCGTTTTAATTTTATTTTCCACTTCAATAGAGTCATTAATATTTTATTTATTAAGTTCAATTTATTAAAATCAAACCCGCCACGAAAATAATAAAATTGTATTTGCTTTTGTTCCTCTGCTGAAAAATTGTTATCCCTTACCTCGGATACTGTGCTTTCTTTTGATGGCGATGCCCCGGTTGCAAAGACGATAATATTCTTACCTCTTAATTTGTTGAGGTTATCTTTTATAATACTTACTCCACTTATCCCAGCCGCATGTAAGCTTCCACCATAAATAATCATGTCATATTTAAGTAATATATCAATATCAATTTTTTCTATCCTAAATAAGTCAGCTTCTAATTCTTCTGCGACCCATTCCGCATATTTTTTAGTAAAACCTGATATTGATCTATAGACAACAACTGTTTTCATCGTTCCTCTATTCCTCCTGATATTAGTATTATTTATTAATCGTATTTTACGCGATTTCATCTAACGTCCCGCAAGTATACGATGTTTTCCGTGCCGTAGGCCAAGTCCGTTAGGTCGCAGTTTACCCGCTGTTATATTGTTATATGCTGAAAGCGCGTGCTTTTTAAGTTTTTAAGGTTGCATGATATTTTTCTCGTGCCTTAATAAAAACAGCTACCGAGCGATCAATATCTTTTGCCGTAATCGCCTATGAACATATACTGATTCGAATAACAGGTTCACCGTTCCATATCGATCTTGAATCGACTTTGAACACAATATCTGAATCCTTTAACTTCTATTTATTTATTACTGGTGAGGCTTCTTTATTAAATGGATTGGTCCTAATAGCTAAAGAAAATAAATAAGGGTAGTTATTTTTTAAATGTTCCATATGGTTTAACCATTGATATATTAATAAGGTATAAATTCTTCTAACGTCATTGCTCAGGTGGAGCAAGTCTTCCTCTGGTAATTGGCTTAATCTATGTCGATGTTCTAATTCTTCAGCTAAATGAAATATAGCCATGAGTAAGTCGGTAAAAGATTCGTGTTCTAATAAATTTGAGTTTTCTAATAAGTGGAGTAAAAAATCTCTTCTTTGAATCAAGAATTTACGTAGGTGAGGCAATTCTAATTTTTCAATTTCAATTTCATGATGATATTTTTTCAGTTTATTTCTTAAGAAAGTAAAGCTCTTTTTAGAATATTGATTATCTATAATAAGCTCTTTCCTAAGTTCGTCTATATTTTGGTCAAAATTGGATAGATAAATAATTAATTCGGTTCCTACTTCACTAAAGAAAGTTCCGATGATCATATTTAATTTATTTATTCTATTTAGCCGTTCTCTATTATTTAGCATTATTTCGGATGCATTGGCAATAACCCCAAGAAAAGTACCTACTCCCATTACAATCATGAATATTGCCAATATTTTACCACTTACAGTAGTTGGATGCATATCCCCGTATCCAACAGTAGAAATAGTAATTATAGTAAAATAAAAAGCATCTGTTAGGGATAGTTTTTCTATTATAGAAAAGCCAATGGTGCCAAAAATCAAAACTGCTAAAAAGATAACCAAAAAGATTCTTAATCTAAACATTAAAGTCTTCATACATTTTACCCCTATTTTCGATTCCTAATTTAAATAGGCACGCATCCTATTTTTTCTATGGTTTGGCTTCCCATTCTACGAGGGCTTCCTTTAGGACTTCTATCTATAATAATACCTAAAGTTTCAACCATCTGGCTAAAAAACTCCTCAGATCCCATAGGTTGTCACGGTAGGACAGCCAGTCACCTGACTGCCCCCGCACAGATCCCAGCGTGCGGAACTACCGCACTGGGCTCTTCAGAGATACTCGCTTCCGTAAAAGACACATTAGTATTGCCTTCTTTGCTATTCCCTGCAGTGAGGTTTGCATTTGTTCCTCCAGTCCTACTTGCCCGGCAAATGTTTCCTTTGCAGGCTACGTATTCTGTCAGCCCCTTCCTCTATTTCATAGAGTAATATGAGCTGATCCGAATCCCTATAAGCCATCAGTCATCCTCTCTTTTCATCGGGTAGACTTACCTTATAGTAAGGAGCTTATAGGGTCTCCCAAGTTCTTTATATCTCTCTACAAACATGCCATGTGCCAAGACCCCGACAGACCCTCTTTAGAATCTCGCCATATGCGATTCTTTCGTGTAGGCTTCCGTTGCGGAAACGACGTCGCCATCTGCATTAATCTTTATTTACGAGGCTGTATCATTCACTTCAGGAAGTACGGTCTTCCTTATGGCCTACCTGTTTCCCTGTGTACGCTTCATCTAATGGTTACCCATTTTGATGCAACACTTGGTATGGGTGGTTGGCTAGACCTTACCCAACAGGGACTTTCACCCTGCAAGACATATAAAACTTCTTGGCGCTCGTCCGCTAAAAGTTACTGAATTATTGACCTGGCACACCTGCGCTATTTATTTAATTTAAAAGTATAAATATTAATTATCTAAGAAAATGGGATGTGTCCCTGTTTGTTTTAAATCCTTCCCAACTATATTTTATAGGTCAATATATATTTCATCATTTTGGATTTTTATTTCATATTTCTTTAAATCATGAGTTTTTACATTTGCCATGATTGATCCTATTTTGATGAATTTCGGAATAGAAATTTTAGGGTCACTGACTTTTTTTCCGCTGCGAATATTAAATCTTGCTTTATGAAGTGGGCATACAATTTCATCACCCTCTAAGCTTCCCAAATGGAGAGGCGAATTCATATGCGGACAACGGTCTTCAAAGGCAAAAAATCCTCCACCAAGATTTACAATAGTCATTTCATTTTCTTTAACATCATACTTCTTCATTTCTCCAACAGCAATTTCATTTTTTAATGCAACTTTTATAAATGGCATATTTTACTTCCTTTATTATATTTATTAAAAAATTATTGTTCGAATTTTTTCCTTATCAATTTATTTAAATCTTTAATTATCATATTAAAATCAGGAAGATCAAATATTTGATGTATTAATCTATTTTCCCAATTTTGCTTATAATCATCTTTAACAATCTCTCTTAATAAATTGGGAATTAGTATTTCATAACCATATTTATTTTTAAACTCTTTCCTTATTGTTTTAATATCAAGATTTAATTTTAATAAGTACCACAAATCATACAAATCTCTCGATTCATTATCAACATCCAAAATTCTTCCGATTTTATCACATATTACTGACTCTAATGCATAGGTCTCCAAAATTAAATTCTTATTTTCGAATTCCGGATATGAAAATAAAAGCCTTTTTCTTTCGTGTTTTGGAATATAATAATCCTTTAAAATATCTATCTTTAATTCTTTTATACCCTTTATATCAGAGATAATGTCAAATATAATAAATAATTGTAATCGGTCTCTTCCAAACATAGAACGTTTATCTATTTTTATAGGATAATCAGAAGAAATTTTTTGCAATATTTGAATAATTATTTCTTGATATACTTTAATTTCTTTCTTGCTATCAATTACAAAATCCAAATCTTCGGAAAATCGATATTCTGGGAAATAGACCTTCTTTAGGGCTGTGCCTCCTCTAAAAACAAAATTTTCATAAAGAAAACTATCTTTAGAAAAATAAAATAATACAAATTCGCATTAATTATTTACCTATTTGCACAATGTGTCAAACAACCGTCCTCTGTCACATATTTGTAAAGGCAATGAATAAATTCCTTCCAATAAAAAAGGTGTAGCAATAAGTTACCGGGGTTCAATCTTTATTCTGGACAAATAGTTTAATTAACTGTCAAGAATAAAGATTTGACCCCATTTCCTTGCCCAAGTTGGGCATAACCTTCAAAATGGCTTCTGGCTCGTTTGACCGATAATAGATTTACTCCATTTTACGAACGCGTACTTCTATTTCTTGATGATTTTTTAGTAATTCCTCCAACTTCGAAGTATCTGTATCGCTATAATGATAGGGGTATAGAATCTTTGGTTTAAACAACCCGGCAGCGTCAACGACCATCTCTGGGGTCATCGTATAAGGCAGATTCATAGGCAAAAAGGCAATATCAATATTCTCTATTGCTTTCATCTCCGGAATATTTTCGGTATCGCCCGCCAAATACACTCGCTTATCGCCAAAAGTCAAGATGTAACCATTTCCTGCGCCCTGCGGATGAAACGGTTGTCCATTACCACGGGTATGAACAATATTATATGCCGGTACGGCTTCAATTTTTATCCCTTGAACAATTAGCATATCCCCATTCTTCATAACTATGCCACCTGGAACTTTCTTTGCGCAGGTTTCAGTGAAGACTATTTGGGTTTTCTCAGTCTTTAACTTCTCGATTGCTGGTAAATCAAAATGGTCACTATGCTCGTGGGTTATCAGAATGATATCGGCTTTGGGGAGTGTAGAGTAATTCGCCAGCTCACCATAGGGGTCAACATGAATGACTTTTCCATTAAAAGTAAAGATTAAGGTTCCGTGACCGATAAAGGTGATCTTAAGCTCACCGACGGATGTGGTGATGAGGTCTGTCTCGAATTGGTCCTTAGCATTCGCATAGACTGCAATACCCACAATAAATAACATGAGTAAAATGATTTTAAACATCCTATTCCCTCCTTATTAAAGTAATTAACCTTCTTATTTTTTATCATGTTCAATAACATAATATCTATATTACTTTATCGCAGTTTTACTAATATTTCTAATTATATTTTATCGTAATTAAAGATAATCAATAAAATGTTTTTCCCTGATTGACTTGTTTGTTGCAATATTATTTTAATTTAACCTTCTTTCGGTATACACTAAATAGGATAAGTTTACAGATTCTTGAGCTTATTCAATTTAGTGAATAGAAAAAGTACCTTCCAACTTAACTGCATGGCTAAAATTATCAAACATGGGTGATACTTTCTTGGCTAACTGGTGTACTTTTTTGATGGTCTCTTCCGGGTGTTTCGTTTTTACCTGAACTGCAAATTTAACCTGTTTAAAACCAGTTCTCTCTATGTTCTGTTCATCAGTCCATCCCCCGGGAACTACTTCTCCTTCCACATCTACCTTCAAATCTTCGATTTCAACCCTTAGTTTTTCAGCAGCATATAGATAGGCAAAGAGAATACATCCTCCCAAAGCCTGTAATGACAATTCGGCAGGTTTGGGACCTAAATTTGTGCCATTCTCCTCCAGGGGTTTATCGATAGTCAATTTGAACCCTCTGGTTTCACTCTCTACTTTAGTATCTTGAATCCATTTTGCCTCAGCTTTTAATATTTTATTCATTGTTTTTTCCTCCATTTTTGTTTACGATTCGAAAAACTCTCTGACATGATTAATCATATTTTGGTATAGTGGGGTCAGGTCTTGTAATATCACTTTCAAACATAAGACGCCAAGGGAATCAACGAAGTCCTTCTTATTAAGGAAGAGCGCCTGCCTGGCATTTCCTCTGGAGGTGATGTGATAAACTGCACCTTTAAATTCTATCCGTCATGGTCTGGTCATGTTGCTAATATAGAATATCCTTTGTTATATTGCAAGACCTGACCCTCTATTTCACTGTTAACTGTCAAGAATAAAGATTTGACCCCATATCTTCCCCCCACGTCCCCCTGACAGAAATTTTAAAAATTTGAAACCTGAATCAATCTTCTCTAATCATCCAATGATTAAGATTTTTCTTTTTTATAAAATACCTCTATTGCCCATTTGCCTGACAAAGCAGAAGGAGGTAACCCACCACCCGGGAAAAGCCACTGTCCTGCCAGTATGAAATTATCAAGTCCTTTAATAATTGGACTTATTATTTTATTCGTATTACTTTTTGTTGGCATAAAACCTTCATAGGCTGCCCGATATACGCCAGTGTATTTTATATCAGTTAAAGGAGTTGCTACATCTACAACCTCAATAAAATCTTTTATACCGGGATAAGCCTTTTCAAGCAGCGCTATCGCATCTTCTTTTATTTTTTCTTTTTCTTTTTCATATGGATTATCTTCAAGATGTTCCCATATCTCATAAGGGCTTTGAAATTTAAGAACAATGGTCGTTTTCCCTTCAGGCGCCATATCCGGATCATAGCTGTAGTTTGATATTGAATAAGAATCAATTTCTGTAGCTCCTATTTTAGCCGGAACCAGATAGTTGTTCATCATCTGTTTTTCCTTGATCTCTTTTTTAATACCAAATGAAACCTGCACCAGGGGTTTGAAAAGTGGCCAATTTTCAAAGGCATTCTTTATATCTTCAGGAATATATTTACCATCAAGCATATCGTAAATAACCGTATGTAAATCACAGGCGGCGATAACATAATCAGACTTATGGATAGTGCCATCATCTAGCTCCACACCAACAGCTTTTCCCTCTTCGATGAGTATCTTCTTAACCCTTTTCCCAGCTGACAGCGTACCACCAAGTTTTTGGTATTTATTTAGAATCCGTAATGAAAAATTCAGGGAACCACCTGCTGGATATCCGGCATTATTATCTTTAAAGAGTGAAAGCATCATCAAAAAAGCAATCGCAGAAAAATTTTCGTCACTATATATTTTCTCTAGAAAATAGTGCAAAAATTCATTTTTAAACCCCATTTCTTTTATAAACTGACCACAGCTTTTTTTACCATATTTAATCATGAGAATCATGGCTGGCAACATCCTTAAAAAAATCTTTAACATGGGAAGAGTTCTTCTTAGCGGTTTAGGCTTCATAATTTCCTCTATATCACCGGAAAGAGAAAATTTAGCTATGATAGAAAACATCCTTGATATTGCTTCTTCATCTTCGGGAGAAATGCTTTTCAGATACGCTTTCCATTTTTGCATATCTTTATACATTAAGAATTCTTGACCTTCATTGTCTACATTTCTGATAAAGACTTCGGGGTCAATGATAAGTAAATCTTCTGATAATGCCCCCAGTTGTTTCCACAGTGTATTCATACTTCCTGAAGATGAACCCATAAGCCACCCAATACAATAATCAAACATGTAACCCTTTCTCTTCCATGCTGTACACTGCCCTCCGGGAATAGTATGCATTTCAAATATTTCAGTCTCAAATCCATACTTCTGACCAAAAACACCTGCCGAAAGTCCTGCTATCCCACCACCAATGATGATTATTTTACTTTTCATTATTAGTCCTCTTTTCCTAAAATTATTTATCTTGCTAGTTTATGCTTATTATATCAAAAATCACCCTGACAGTCCCTCTTTAAATTCTATCCGTAATGGTCTGGTCATGTTGCCGAGATAGCATATCTACATTGGCAGACATCTTGGAAAGAGTTACCTTTACCAACTTTATTATATTGCAAGCGCTGAGCACCGCACCCCCGTGGGCGAGGAGCGTAACGTGTAACCGCCGTTATAGGCAGTTGATTTCATCTTTTTCAAGAATAATCATCTCTTCACAATAATCAGAGTATGGTCGTAGTTTATCATAATTGCGATAAAATTTTAAACGATGGTCTATTTGTTTTATAAGAACATCTGTTGAGTTTTCATTATAATACTTACAAATATATCTCGTATCATAATTTAATATTTTACAAGCTTCAAGAGTCGGACAAAAATTCCTCGAGTGAAATACAATTCGATTATTGGTACGATCAATAATTTGAGCTTTTGAACTATCAATATTAAATCTACATAAGAGCAAATTGTAGGCAGAATCAAGTAAATTATGGTTAATAAAGGTAAATGTTGACCGTTTTTCATTAAACCAATCTAATCGTCGATTGATAGAATCAGTATTGTAATCATTTAATTTTTCAATAGTAACATTCCTTAGTCGTTCAATTTCACTGCGTACATCTTTGCGATATAAGATATTACACTGATCGGTTAAGACATTTTTATCAACTTTTATCTCTTTTTCTGCACGAGTGAATAATTCTTCACAAGGCAAATTTATCCTTTTGCATCCTTGTTTAATAGATTCGCTAATCGAATACCCGTAAGCTAAATGATTGATTCCTGACCATATGATAGCGGCTGAACACATAGGACATGGTTCATGAGTTGATAATAGTGTGCAGCCATTAAGATTTTTTCCGATTATCATTGTAGCAAGTCTAATAGCATTGATTTCGGCATGTGAGGTCGGGTCTCTATTCGTTTCCTCAAGGTCATGCGCTTTTGATATGATTTCATTATCCTTTACTATGACAGCACCAAATCCATGATTGCCTTCTCTTAAACTAATGATGGCTTCAGAAATTGCTTCTTGCATATATTTTTCTAAATTCACCATTTATTGTACCTCTTGTGTATGTCAGGAGACGGTTCTTTGTCACACTTCAAGAATTCATATTTAGCTTATTAAATCGGGACCAGAGAGGAAGAAATATTTATCTTTTCTGTAACCAAATACTAATACTACAAAATTATTATAAAGTCCTGCTTTTTGTAAAACAGTCTGCCGTTCCCCGTTCCTCATTAATTATATAAATACTATAAATAATGATTCCTATTAAACTGTAAATCACTAAAAATAATAATAGATTAATATTCATACTTATTATCCTGTTTTTTATTAATGCCGGGCAGTATTTTTCGCCCAACGTTTCTGATATATGAGACGTTTTACCATAGCGTACTCACGGAGGCAAAATGTCCCCTAAGGGCGTAGCTACCGATAGAAAGCGGATTCATATATCGTGTTAGATGCAGTAACGCAATATCATTAAAATTCATTGTACTAATAATATAGTAATTATTGCTATTAAAAAAATAATTACTACTAAAGTATAATAAAGAAAACCAATACGACCGTAAGTTAGTTTTCCTTCTTTTTCTATTACTTTAAAATCCATCCATGATTTTGTATAAGTATGTGTTTTAATTCTGTAAATAAAATGAATAATTACTCCAAGAATTAAAACTATTGAAAACCAAATAATTGTTTTTAATATTCCAAAAATATAAAAAATGATTATTAAACTTCCCAAAAGCACAAATATTTTTGTGATTTTCCACCAAGCAGGTTGTAGGGTATGTTTTTTAAGAAAATTGATATCTTTTTTTATTTCTTTAATAATCATTATCATTACTCCTTTTTAAACCTTCCGTTATTTGGAGATACAGGATCTAACAATATCAAAGCTTAGCCCCATTCTGTCATAGACCAAAACTTTATATTCTTTTGACCATTCCTGAGCAAGGTGCCACCATGAGGTTTTCTTTTAGGACGTCTACTATATATAATAATACCTAAAGCCTCAACCATCTATATAAGAAACCCCTCAAACCCTATAGGTTGTCACGGTAGGACAGCCAGTTACCTGACTGCCCCCGCACAGATCCCAGCGTGCGGAACTACCGCACTGGGCTCTTCAGAAATACTCGCTTCCGTAAAAGACAACTTAATATTGCCTTCTTTGCTATTCCCTGCAGGGAGGTTTGCATTTGTTATCCAGTCCTACTTTGCCCGGCAAATGTTTCCTTTGCAGGCTACGTATTCTGTCAGCCCCTTCCTCTATTGTATAGAGTACTATGAGCTGATCCGAATCCCTATAAGCCATCAGTCATCCTCTCTTTTCATCGGGTAGACTTACCTACCTTAGGAGCTTATAGGGTCTCCCAAGTTCTTTATATCTCTCTACAGACATGCCATGTGCCAAGACCCCGGCAGACCCTCTTTAGAATCTCGCCATATGCGATTCTTTTGTATAGGCTTCCGTTGCAGAAACGACGTCGCCATCTGCATTAATCTTTATTGACGAGGCTGTATCATTCACTTCAGGAAGTACGGTCTTCCCTATGGCCTATCTGATTCCCTGTGTACGCTTCATCTAATGGTTACCCATTTTGATGCAACACTTGGTATGGGTGGTTGGCTAGACCTTACCCAACAGGGACTTTCACCCTGCAAGAAATATAAAACTTCTTGGCGCGTCTTACGCTAAAAGTTACCGAATTATTGACCTGGCACACTTTCCCTTGTATATTAAAGTCACTTATTATTGATCAAGAAAAGATGTTAATATGATACCAGAAGAGTTTGTAGTTGGTTAGGCCGTACCTTCCCTGGAGCAATCATCATTTTGATGATTAGCTCGTTATTATAGATGAGCCGCCCTTCTACAATCTTGGACAGTATCAGAAGCGAAATATGAAATATTTCAGCTTGCATTGCCACAAGGTAAAGCTATAGAAGGGCGACCAGACAAACTCTCCTAAAAATCATTAGGAGGTTTCATCATGTATTATATCGGAATTGATGTATCAAAGAAAGACCTATCGGTATTTGATGGTAAAAAAGATTTGAAATTTATAAACAAAGAAAGATTAAAATCTTTTAAAAAATACCTAAAAAAGAAAGTTAACTTTTCAGATTTGGTCATCATCTTTGAACCGACTGGAGTATACTCACTATACCTAAAAGAATTCTGTGCTGAAAATAATATAAAGGCTTATATAGTAAATCCCAAGAAAAGCCATAATTTTACCCGGGCCTTAGGGAAACGTTCAAAGACCGATAAGATTGATGCTCGAATTCTCTATCAATTCCATAAGCTCATTGATTTAAAAGATATCAAGATACCTAAGATAGACCAACAGGCTAAGGCTTTAGCCTCCTATCTCACCAGCTATGAGTTTGCCCTAAAGCAGAGAATCTCTTTATCCAACCACTTAGAGAGCCTACGGGACAAAAGCTTGATTGCCCTGATGAAAAAAGATCTGAAAAGGGCCAAAAAGTTAGAAGATAAAATCTTTAATGATATCTTAGAATATGTTAGTAAAAACCAGAACTTAAAAGAAGATTATCAAAGGCTGCTTACTATCTCCGGTGTAGGAGATAAAACGGCTATCGCCCTACTTACTCTATTTAAAACTTATCAAGGTACAAACCGGGCACAGATCACCGCTCTTGCCGGACTTGATCCGGTAAGAAGAGAATCCGGAACTTCGGTAAAGGGCAAAGTTAAGATCAGTAAAAATGGTAAAGGAATATACCGTAAAATATTCTATTTACCTACCATTTGTGCCACGGTACATAATCAGAAAATCAGGGTATTTTATCAACGGTTATTAGCCCATCATAAGATAAAGAAATTGGCCGTTATTGCTTCCATGAGAAAAATACTCTTAATAGCTCATGCAATGTATAGAGACAAGACAGAATATGTTGCTGCCTAGATTCTTTAAAATATTTACAATAAAATAGAGTGTCTAAAGGAGAGTTTGCGGGTTGACTTTTAACACAGTATCTATTTACTAATAAATTAGCCACTTCCATAGAGGGATAAATTTGATGCCATTTTCTTCTTTCTGCAAGTCTTCAGTTAACAAAATAATATTTTCTATATTTTGAAATTCTTCCTTAAATTCTAAAAGAGATTTTGTTTCTCTATCGGGGATTTTATTAGAAAAGCAAACATTAATCGCGGAAAGATGGTTGTTCTCTTTCACTATAAAATCTACCTCTCCTCTGTTCTTCCAATAAAATATTTCCTTGTGTTCTCCTCTCATCTGCAAAGTAAGCCCCACTAGATTTTCAGCTAATTTCCCTCTATCTTGGGAAAATTTGAAAGCGACCGCACTTCGCAATCCATTATCCAAACAGATTATTTTTTTTGGATTTACCCTCTGAACTTTTAAGGAATAAGAAAATAGTGGCAACAAAGAAAAATACTGAGTTTCTTCAACACAAGATAAATAAAAGGAAAGCGTTTTTCTGGAAAGAGGCATTCTTTGCTTAGTAACCTTAAAATAAGAATTAACTGAAAAATAAGAGGAAATATTAGTAAAGAGTGATTTTAACAACTCTTTTATTAAAGCGGTATTTTCTATTGAAAATCTGTCTTTTAAATCACGATAAACTAATAGTCCAAAATATTCTGAAAGTATCTTTCTCTTTAAAATGAGATCTTTCTCTAAAACAATTTCGGGAAAACTTCCCCACTCTAAATATTCTTCTAAATATTTTTTAATTTTAAATCTTTTTTCGGTATATTCAAAATCTTTTTCAATAGTTTCCCCTTTAAAATACAAAAATTCTCTAAAGTTTAAAGGGTATAAAGGGTAACTTATCGTCCTTCCTCTTAAAGAGGTAGCAATCTCATAAGAGAGTAATTTTGATGAAGAGCCAGTGATAAATATTCTTGCTTTCTCTTTTTCATAGATTCTTCTTATAAAAATTTCCCAATTTTTTATATTCTGAATCTCATCAAAAAACAAAAATATCTCCTCTTCTTTATTTTCCGGGTAGAGTTCAAAATAAGCCTCTAAAAGAAGGGTTAATTCTTGAAAATCTAAAGGTAAAATCCGATCATCTTCAAAACTAATATATAATATTCTTTTTTTAGGAATCCCCTTTTGTAAAAGTTTCTTAATTAAAGATAAAAAATAAAAACTTTTACCACATCTCCTGGGTCCATAAATGGTAATTATCTTTTTAGAAGAAAGAGGAATTTCTAAATCTCTGTCGAAAATATTGGGTAACGAACTGCTCTGAAATTCTTTAATTATTAATTTAAATATTTCTTTTTTAAATATCGTATCTTTATTTATCATATTTACATTATATAGTTGTCTTTGTAAAAAGTCAACTATTGGTTAGTAATTGTCTTTGTGTAGAGTCAACTAAATAATAATAACAACACATCATATTTTTTTATGATTTAGCTTTCCCTTTTACGAAGTCTATCTATAATAATACCTAAAGTCTCAACCATCCGGTTAAGAAACTCTCCAGGTACTATAGGTTGTCACGGTAGGACAGCCAGTTACCCGACTGCCCCCGCACAGATCCCAGCGTGCGGAACTACCGCACTGGGCTCTTCAGAAATACTCGCTTCCGTAAAAGACACATTAGTATTGCCTTCTTTGCTATTCCCTGCAGGGAGGTTTGCATTTGTTATCCAGTCCTACTTTGCCCGGCAAATGTTTCCTTTGCAGGCTACGTATTCTGTCAGCCCATGTGCCAAGACCCCGACAGACCCTCTTTAGAATCTCACCTTTAGCGATTCTTTTGTGTAGGCTTCCGTTACCGAAAACGACGTCGCCATCTGCATTAATCTTTATTTACGAGGCTGTATAATTCACTTCAGGAAGTACGGTCTTCCCTATGGCCTATCTGTTTCCCGGTGTACGCTTCATCTAATGGTTACCCATTTCAATGCAACACTTCGGTATGGGTGGTTGGCTAGACCTTACCCAACAAGGACTTTCACCCTGCAAGAAATATAAAACTTCTTGGCGCGTCTTTCGCTAAAAGTTACCGAATTATTGAGCTATACAGCCGCCCACTGTCACCCAACCTAGATTTTGTTATATTTCAAGACTTGACCCTTTACCTCTATTACCAAGAAAAATTCTTACAAACCAAGTTCAAGTAAAATTGCATAGATAGAATAAGGACTTATTGCTCCGCTAATGAATTTGTTTGTAGTTAGTCTGCCATATATTGTACCATCAGATGTAACAATATATGGTGGAGTAAATGTGTAATCATTAAAAGCACTTTGTGAAGAGTACTTACTTCCATAAGTCCCATACTCATTCCATATACTTTTAGATGAGTACTTACTTCCATAAGTCCCATACTCATTCCATATACTTTTAGATGAGTACTTACTTCCATAAGTCCCATACTCATTAAAAATACTATCTGAATCGAATTTATTTGTGGTTAGTTTGCCCAAATAAGTGCCATCTTCCGCAACAAGATATAATTTTGCTATTGTTGGAGCGGTTGTTACGGTTATGTTTTTGGTTGCTGAATCTGAAGCCCCTTCATTGTCTGTTACCGTGAGTTCAACATTATAACTTCCGATAGAACTAAAAGTATGAGATATTGTCTCTCCACTTCCTGTGTTTCCATCTTTAAAATCCCATTGATAACTTACAATAGTCCCATCTGAATCATAAGAACTTGATGCATTAAAGGTGACCTGTAGTGGACTTACTCCTGAGGTAGGATTAGCAGTAAAACTTGCTGTGGGTGATTGATTGGTAGTGATGGAATCTGTTACGGTTATATTTTTTGTTGCTGAATCTGTAGCTCCTTCATTGTCTGTTACCGTAAGTTTAACATTATAACTTCCCGCAGAGCTAAAAGTATGATTTACTGTCACTCCATTGCCTGTATATCCATCTTTAAAATCCCATTGATAATTTATAATAGTCCCATCTGAATCAGATGAGTTTGATGCGTTAAAGGATACTTCCAGTGGTGCTACACCTGAAGTGGGATTAGCAGTAAAACTTGCTGTAGGTGATTGATTGGGAGTAATGGGAGGAGTAGTTCCCCCATTGCCGTTACAACTTACTAAAAACATAGCCAAAATTAAAAATGCAATTATTAAAAAATATTTCTTTTTCATGATTTATATCCTTTTCTTTCGAAAGACTTTTAATTACCTAATCTAAATTTATTTTTATTATATTTACTATATTAACCTGTAAAGGACTAATACAACTTCCAGCTATTACCGACTTTCTGCAAAGTTAAATTCCCATAATCGCTACCACTTTCAATATAACCACAAGCGCTAATTACAGCATTTACATAGCAACTTACATTTGCATAGTTACCATAAATTGAAACTTGGATATTAGTGATTAAAATATTTATGGTTACAACATTACAATATTGACTAAGGCTATTAATAGCGTCACGCAATTGACAAACATAATAATATCTATCTGACCCATATACGCAATAACTTAAAGCCTTGTTCCAGTTTTGAGCGTTGATTGCCAAACTCCAATCTTGAATTACACTCTTTACTTTTGCCTCCTCTGTAGCGACAGTTACTATTCCCCCACCACTACAACCTACTAAAAATATAGCTAATATTAAAAATAAAATTACAACAAAAAAATATTTCCTTTTCATTTTCTTTTAATACCCCTTTTATCTTTAATAACCTTTTTCTAATTCCCGGTATTATTTTTTAAATACTATATATCTTTAATCCTTCCGGAATCAATCCACTCTTTTATTATTTCTCTCCTCTTTTCTTCTAAGACAACCTCAAGCAATTTTGAGTCCTTTACTGGCGAACCTATTCAGGTGCATAAAGCTGCTCATAGTCTGCATCAAACTCTTTACATGCCCACTTAAGCCATTCATCTTCAAATTCTCCAGAAGTGACATTTAGTTCTTTTTTTATGGCTTGTGAAAATGATAAGGCATTGCTTTTGATTAGATTAGCAACTTTATCTTGACCATATACTTCGTACATATATTTAACAATGTAAGCTCCACCATAATACACATCTCCACCTACAGACACTAAATAGCTATCACCATTCTTTACCATGTTCTTTATTTCGCTTAATGCCCATTCATATTTCTGTAATATGCTCGAGGTTGAACAGAACGCCGCAAAATATTCTGCAAATCCTTGGGAGAACCACTCAGGAATATCTTGCAAATCTAAATTTCGCCAGATGGGTAGTAGTCCCTAATATGTTGTTGGAGGAGGTTCAGGTCCACCACAATCATATATCTTCCAGCTATTTCCAATTTTTTGTAATAAAAAAATTAGCTCAGTAGTGTCTTCGCTTAAGAGCTCACCATTAAGAAAACCACTCATGGTAAAATAAACAGATGCCTGGGCATACTCCCCATTAATAATAATCTCACCAAAACTTTCTTCAGAATAAGTATAATACATGACTTCCTGTTCTGGTTCTGAATAAACTTCGTAGAATAGTTCAGACCCAAACACACAATAACTCAGGGCATTATCCCATTCCTGATTGTTTAATGCTTGAATAAACCCATGAATAACATTTTTTATCTTTGTTTCATCATCTAATTCAAACACTTCGATATTGACTGACTCGCTATCTTGACCTCCCCTTCCATCAGATACGGTACAAGTAATAGTATAAATACTGGCGGTAGAAGGTGCTGTCCAAGTTATACTGGAACCACTTCCCGTAATAGCCCCACCAGTCTTAGTCCAACTGTAAGTAAGGGTATCTCCGTCCTGGTCGGTAGCAACACAGGTTATGGTACTACTTTGGTTAATATCGACTGAGGACGGATTAGCAATAAGGCTGGAGATTACTGGGGCATGGTTAATTCCACCAAAAGGTCCATCAGCTTGAGCTATTAACTTACTAACATCAATTACCGTAAAAAATAAATTTAAGAGTGCTTTTTTAAAAATCTCAAATTTAAAGCCAAGCTGAACTTTTAAACCTCCTTGGAGTTTCCACCAAGGGTTTCCAAGAATATCTGCACTTAAATTCGCATAAAGACCAGTATTGCAATAGGGAGAGAGTGACTTATATACTTTAAGGGCTACTTCGGGACCAATGGAAAATACTATTTGCCCCCCTTTAGATGTTAAAAATTCAATAGGGCTATAAATGGTATCGTGGTCACGTATTAATTGAGAATCACCATTGTTCCATTCAAATCCCGCAGTAAAAATATCAGTTCTAGTAATTTTGGTTGACAATTCACCATAAACTCCCGCATCTAGACTAAACTTCAAATCTAATGATGGAGTTACTGTAGCTGGAAGACCACAGATTACAACTGGATATGTTCCAAGTTCTATAGGCATAGGTAGAAAGGAAATCTTCATAAGATTTACAGATAATTTTCCCCCTACCATTATATTAATGTTTGTATCTAACTTTACTACACTTTTAAAGACTACTTCTTCTAAACGATGAGGGAAATTAATTTTTGCAGATAGATTTAAGTCATTATCAAAAGATATTAAACCTTTCACAATTATATTATCTTCTGTAGTATTCGGATTGTTATCCTCATCATAAACAATTTTATTAATTTCATAATTAAATTCACGGCTAAGGTCTTTCAGTTTAGATTTATCTTTGATAAGTTTTACTCCTTCTACGCAAGAAATTGGTTCTTTAATATTCTTCATTTGTAATGGTATATTAAGATTAAATTCACCTTGCTCTATAGCTTCCTCTAAGGTAGCAAATTCGGTTTCCACAATGATTTCATTCTCATTCTTTCCACCTTTAGTGACTTTTTTGACTTTGCGAAGCAAGCCATATGGAGTTTGATCAGTCACCCCCATAGCTATAATATCTCCTGAGGCTAACTTTTCCAATTGAGTAGTAGGTTTTTTAAAAACAATGGTGCTTTGATCTTCTGTTACAGAAATTATTTCTTTCTCCGTTTCTGTATCTATAACTTTGGTCGTCTCTGGTATTATTGTTTCTATTGGTTCTGGTTCTGGAGTTGGTTCCGGAATTGGTGGGGTTACAAGACTTCCTCCTCCACAGCCAGAAAAAATAATGAGAGAAGTGAGAAGTAAAATTAATACAGCAAACTTTAATGATTTAGCAGGACGCATATAAAACACCTCCTAAATTAACTATCAAATTATCAAATTTATAAATTATATGTATATTTTGTTTTTTTTGATTGTTTATATTATATATACTATATAAATTTTAAAAATCCTTCTTTTTTAAAATTATCTTTAGCTCATTTATTTCAATTAAATATATAGCTTCAGGGGTCCGAGAAAGAGAATTTTTTATATCCTGATATAATTTAAAAACTTATTTTTTTATCTTTAATCCACTCTTTTATTATTTCTCTCCTCTTTTCTTCCAGGACAACCTAGAGTAATTTTGAAGTTATTTCTCTAACTCTTCCCTTTAACACTATCTCCTTATAAGGCTGTAATGGTATATGGGTCCCTCTTTACTGACGGACCTATTCAGGTGCATAAAGCTGCTCATAGTCTGCATCAAACTCTTTACATGCCCACTTAAGCCATTCATCTTCAAATTCTCCAGAAGTTACATTTAATTCTTTGTTTATGGCTTGTGAAAAGGATAAGGCATTGCTTTTGATTAGATTAACAACTTTATCTTGACCATATACTTCATACATATATTTAACAATGTAAGCTCCACCATAATACATATCTCCACCTACAAACATTAAATAGCCATCACCATTCTTTACCATGTTCTTTATTTCGCTTAATGCCCATTCATATTTCTGTAATATGCTCGAGGTTGAACAGAACATCGCAAAATATTCAGCAAGTCCCTGACTGAACCAACTAGGGCAATCCTTATAACCTTGTGGTTTCGAATATAAATCATGATAAAAAGGTAAGTGTGTATATTCATGAATAATATTTTTCTGATACCAAAGGGTATCGTAATAAGGATTAGTTTGGTCAGAAGGAGCTAGTGCCTTGTTAAATAACATATGTTTTCTTTTGTAATATTTTTAATAATGAATTGTGGCGATTACTGTTTCGCCATTTTAAATGTTCTTTGATATTTTGTTCAAGTTCTTTATGGTTTTCAGGAT
>Ga0307378_10002601_pt1 | contig 27303 bp, 28 predicted proteins | sample UN1MG_FD_202238 | JGI IMG/M metagenome (GOLD analysis project Ga0307378, IMG submission 202238) | Soil microbial communities from Risofladan, Vaasa, Finland - UN-1 | ecosystem: Environmental > Terrestrial > Soil > Coastal area > Acid sulfate soil | place: Finland: Risofladan, Vaasa | collected... | reverse complement strand
TCCATACCATTAAGAAGATAAAACCCATGAACACTCCCATTTGGATACTCATCAGCTTAAACATATTCACTCCCATATGTTTTCCCTTCTCTTCAAATGCTGGGCTAAACCCTTGTACTCCAATCGCTTCGATCAGTACCATTATTCCATACGCTAAATAGGCGATGAAGAACACCACCATATAAAACATATCAAACTTAAATAGGATTGTAAAGAAGATGGTTATTCCCAGAGTTAATATCACATTAATAATAAACATCGCAAAAATATAGGAATAGACAAGACTATTCACGTTCCTTGGACTCCGTTTATATACCCAGAGCAAATCTTTACTCCCGACAAAGATGAAGCTCCCAAGCATGAGACCATAAAGCATTCCTCCCATAAACACTACCATTAGCCTTGTAAATCCACCAGATAGAAACTCACCTGGAGCTTCCCTCATAGAAAATGAGAAGACTAAACCATAAACGCACGTAAGACCACCCAAATAAACTAATTTCATGATATTTTCCTTTTTTCGGAAAAACTCCTTGAACTGAGTAATTATTAATCCCTCCCATTTTGCACCAATAATCCGTCTATTGAATTTATAAAAGATATTCTCTTTTTCTATAACTGAGCTCACTTTTTCAACACCGCCTTCAAGAGTGTAGAAGTTATCTGCTTTTTTATAAGAAATGTATAAGATCAACAAAGGTACAAGAATTACAAGAGCTAAACTGATCCAAATATTTAAGATATAGGCATCTAATAATGTGGCATCGAACGTATATAGTATAACATTAGAGAACCATAGAGGTGGATACCACATAAGATAATTTTTCAGTTCTGGATGTTCCATGATGAATTGGAAACCAAACTGTAAAGTGTAGATAAGTGCAACCATTCCAATTGAAAGGAGTATCAACAACGCCTTAGCAATGTCTCGTGCTTTTTCACTCTGAGCAATCTTATGTTCGATCCAACTCATTATTATGGTACCAATTAAGGTTGCCAGAAATACAAGCCCAAATACACATCCATAAATTACCAAGGTTTGTGCAAACGTCAAGTTAAAAATTGGATTCAACATGTTTACCAAGATAGGTGTAAGAGCAAACACGTAAGAGAAAAGTACAGGTATCTTTCCTAAGAACTCTCCCAAAAAGATATCCCCTGCGGTGGTAGGGGATGCCAACAGGATTTCTTTAAACCCTATCTCGGTCTGACGATATATATTATTAAGAGGATAAATCATAACCATAATAAAAAATATCATCATCAACTGTTCAATAATCATCGCAATGGAGGGGATTAAAAACTGAGAAATCTCCTCCATTCCAGCTAATGTCGGCATAAACAGGTCAAAAATCAAGGGACATAGAAAGAACGCCCAAAAGATAAGGAAAGAATATAACACTAAGAAAAATGCTAACCGATTTTTGCGAAATTTAGAGGTCCTAACCCTCATTTCATTCTTAGCAATTTTCATCCATCGAGTCATATTATATCACTTCCTTTTCTTTTTTCCTCTTTTATTGAGATTTTCAACATTTGGACCATTTTCACGCCAGGATAATAAATCCTCAATATGAGTTGCTCCCATAATTTTGAGATATGCATCCTCTAAGTCTTTTGCATTTTGAGATTCTATGATTTCTTTAGGGCTACCTTGTAATTTCAATTCTCCTTTATCTATAATTCCTATAATATCACAGAGTTCTTCAGCCGCATCAAGCAGATGAGTACACATAAAAATTGTCTTATCTGCTTTCTTAGCCAAATCAGAAATGAGGTCCTTAACCATTCTCGCTGCTGCAGGATCTAGATTAGACGTAGGCTCATCCAAAAAAATAATCTTGGGATCCTGAATTAATGCTGCACACAAACATACTTTTTGCTTCATACCACGAGAATATCCCTCAAGCAAGTCGTTCTCTCGCCCCTCAAGGTTGAATATATCAAGAAGCTCATCAATACGACTAGATATGGTTGCTTTCGGTAAATAATACAGCTCGCCAATGAATTCCAAAAACTCTTTAGCAGTTAATTTTGAGTATAATCCAGGTGATTCCGGTAAAAACCCACAGATCATCTTCACATCATTGGTTTGGGTTAGAATATTATAACCCCCCACTAAGGCTGTACCATTTGAGGGAGAAATAATACCATTTAACATCCTGACAGTTGTAGTTTTTCCCGCTCCATTTGGCCCTAATAGACCATAAGTAGTGCCATATGTGATCTCAATATTTAAGTCTTTTACGGCTACAATATCACCAAAAATCTTTGTGAGATCCTTGGTTGCTATTGCCAATTTTTCCATTTTGTTTTTTACACTTCCAAATTTTTTAATTTTGTTTTTTTTTATATTTTTTTAATTTTCAGCTTCTTTTTCGAATAGATCCTCAAACTCCATTCCTAATCCCTTTGCAATTTTAACTAATAAACTATCGTTAAAACTTGAAGTTAGCTCTTCGTCATCTATTTCGCTCAAAGAAGCTAGTTTTTCGAGGTTGATACCAGCCACTTCAGCAACCTCTCTTAATTCTGCTAATGATTCACTTTCTAAGATATCTTTAATTATTGGTTCCTGATAAAAAATCTCATCTATTGGTTTTTTCAAGATTTCCGATATTTTAAAAGATATCGTCAAGGATGGATTATAATCCCCTTTCTCCAAATAATAGATTGTTTGACGAGAAACACCTACTTCATCAGCTAATTGTTGCTGTGTTAAGCCAAGTTCTTCTCTGAAATCTTTAACTTTTGATTTGATTGATTTTTTAAATTTCAGATGTTTCTCACCTTAGTTTTTTTGAAACAAAAATTTTAAATTATTTTTAAAAAAAAGAGAATTAAGCTTTTTTAAAGAGATCTTCAACCTTGCATTTTAATACTTCCGCTATTTTGAAAGCTAGTGCCAAACTTGGGTTATATCTTCCTTCTTCTAGGTAATTTATAGTTTGAAGTGGGACACCAACTTTTTCCGCTAAGTTAGCAGCAGTCATTTGTGCATTTTCTCTCTTTTCTTTTATTGTTGTTTGTAAATATTCACCTTCTCGCATTTTCGAAAGAATATAACTAATAAAATTATCAAAAGCTAATTCTTCTGGTTTGAAAATTTTATCTTCTAAACCGCTTGGAATTGTAGAATATTTGGTTAACCTTTCTTTTATCTTCTCCTCGATGATATTGGGCTCTAATAATCCTGGAATATAACCTTCTGGGCGAATAACACCTCCTTTAGCACCCGCTGCTGCCGCTGAAGATCCTGCAGTCTCAACTTTAACGGTATATGTTTTAAACATTCTATCAAAGACTCCATTGGTTATATTTATGTTTTGAATTCTGCTATGTGGGATAGTCGCTCTCACTCTATTAAAAACTCCATGTTGAATTATGAGATCACTTTCTAATACTTCAAAGGAGAACATCTTGACATATCGGTAAGAATACCAGATTGTAGACAATAACACAACTATAAATGGGATCACCACTGAATAAAAAAGTATCCATAAAATCCAGTTAAATTGTGATATTTCTTCAAAAAAGAACAAAATCCAAAACGTTAAGATCATCCAAGATGCATAAAACAAAAAATAACCAATAATAGTTTTAAAAATCTGTTTCTTCGCATAATTTCGAGAGATAGTTCCTTTATACATTGGATCACGTTTACTCATTTTATTTATCCTCCATTTTTATATTATTTTTTTTATGTAAACTTTAATTATACTAAATTTTTGATATTTTAAATCTTGAAACATAATATTTTGAAAATTAGTTTCATTATGTAATGTTTATTTACACTTGTATTTAAACTTATCTATAAAAGTTCGAAGGGTTATTAGAAAAATGTTTAAATTACATTCTAATCAATGTTAAGTAAACTTTACAATACTCGTTAATTAAATATCAATATATTTTTTTGATAAAATTAAAAAAAAAAGAAAAAAGAATCGTATTTTCTTCATTAATTTACTATTATTTCAATCGTGCTTGTTTTTTGAGTTCTCTTTGCTTACGTCTAGTTCTTACTTTTAAATTTTTATCATAGTACTCAGCCATAGTCAGGGAAGGTGTGAACTGCTTTTCTTTCTTTAATAGTGTTATTGCTTCGTTTGGACAAGCATTCACACAGTTCCCACAACCAATACAATATTCTATATTAATACTAGAAACATCATCTTCAAGCGTAATTGCTTCCATATGACATCGATCTCAAGACCAATGGGAAATTAAATTGTCCGCTTTTAACTTATGAATAATAAATTTTGAATTGAGAATTTTTATTTTTTTTCTTTTTTTTTTTTATTAAAATATAGAGCCCTATTGAAAGAGAAATTCGCTATTGTCTCAAGTACTTCTAAAAGTATTTAATTTCTTTATATTTCTAAATTATTATATCTCAAAAAATTTCAATTATTTTTTAGTTTAAATCTGCTTACTCTTTAATGGTATAAGATGTCTTAGGAGTATAAAATGAAGAGAATAAAGAGCATAGATACTATTCGCGGATTCTGCATAGTCTTGATGGTTTTTGCACATATGCTTTCTTGGTGGGTTAGACCTGAAGATTATTGGTTAACTTCATTTTTTCATTCAATTCTCGGTGATATAGCTGCAGGTGGATTTTTATTTGTTTCGGGATTAAGCGCTATAATTTTTTACAGGAGCAGACTTTCTAAAGCCGAATCTTTTTATAAAAAAAAGCTGGTTAAAAAAGAATACTTACTTCGGGCTTTGCTCATTCTATTTGCAGCCTTAATTTATAATAGTGCCACAGCAATCGGGACATTAGATCCTTCAAATATTTGGAAATGGTTTGTGCCGCTTACAATAGCATTTTCATTATTTTTAGCGTACCCACTGTTTAATACTTCAAAGTTGTTCAGATTAATATTTGCTATGATTGTTTGGATAGCACATTATTTTATCCTTTCATTTCTCCTACCTTATCAAGGACAATTTAATATTTTTGGAATATCATATTTTATTTTATACAATGAGGTGGGTTTACATCCCATTCTAAATTATTTTAGTTTTTTTATAATTGGAACGGTAATTGGCGATATCATTTTTGAAATATTTCTCAAAAATGATAAAAAGGAGAGAAGAATAATCTTCAAAAACAAAATATGGCTTCCTTCTTTAATTATAGGGCCAATCCTAATAATAATTGGAGTTTTATTTTATTTTCCAGATTTTTTAGCACATGGATCGCTTTCATCTATGTTTTATTCATTAGGGATACTATTAGTTTCATTTTCAATATTATTAATCATTGAAGAATTCGAAGTTATTAAAGTAAAAAAACGCTATAGATTTTTCTATTTCTATTCCTATTATTCCTTAACAATATATTTTTCGCATAATATCATATATTTTATATTTTTAGATTGCTTAAATGCATTTACCATCTGGATCGCCGTAATAGGGACATTTATTTTGTTAACTTTACTAATAAGATTCGTTTATAAAAAGTATAATATAAAAGCTTCCTTAAAAGCACAAATTGGGAGAATTTCAGTTATTTTAATAAAAAAGAGTGAAGCTAAAAAATTTGTGGCTAGACCCTCACAATAACATAGCTCTAAAAAATTTTGGACTTAATGTTATTTTTGAAAGAGCAGGAAGCTTACCAAACCATTTTTCTCCAACATACCTGTCATTACTCGTATTATGCGTAGAAAGGTCCTGGTTTATATATGCCTCATAAATATATTTTCTAGCTAATTTATTTTCATTAAGTAATTCTGTGTATAGACGCCATAACATTTTGACATAAGAACCCTCATTATATATAAGATAATCGAGGGCATTACCATTTTTGAAGTATGGAAAAAGTACTCGTTTAATTTCTTGATCATATTTACTTAATTCTGCATGGCTAAATTTACTATCTATTTCCAGTAAAGGTTTTAATGTTTTGGTTGCAATATCAGCACATGCTACTCCAGATAACATTCCTTCGTAAAAGAAAGCAGTTACAATTCCTGCTGCTTCTCCAAGTACAAGAACTCGATCAGATGAGAAATGCTTAATAGGATGCTTGGAAATTTCCCCTACAACTGCAGTTGTTAAATCGTATTTCAACCCATCTACAAAAGGTTGAATGTGTTTATAATTTTTTAAAATCCGATCAAGTTTATCCATAATTGCTTGTTTCGAGTCATTTTTTCCACCTAGAAATCCAGTCGCTATTCTCTCCTTCCCTTTATTAAAATAGAAAGGTCCATTAGTCGAGATCTTGGGATTTATGTGAAATGTATAATTGTATTTTAAATTTTCATTTATTTTATCTTCATTTCCAAATAAGTGGATTAACGCTCCAGTGTAATGATCAGGTATCTCAAATCCTAAAGATCGTTGCAGATCAAATCCTCTTGAACCAGTCGCGAGAGCTAATAGTTTTGTATTATAAGATTCTCCTTTACTATTGATTAATTCTAAATAATCTTTATGTCTATTAATTCTCGAAATTCTTTCATTTGAATTGAATGTACCTCCTTGTTGTTCAAGTTGATTAATAAGCTCTTGTAATAGGTTCTCAGTATAACAGATATTTCCTAAAGGTATACCAAATTCTGTGGAGTCAATAACACCTTTAAATTCATCGCTCATATAATTAGATGTAGTGTGAAGACAAGGAAAGATACTTTTGTCATCCCAATCGATTTCTTCCTCGATAAAAGGGCGATTATGTTCGGGAAACACATTTGTTCTTATAGGAATTTCTTTTTTATAATCTTGGGCTTCAATTAGGAGTGTTTTAGCATATTTCGAAATTTTGGTAGCAAATGTTGCACCAGCAATTCCTGCACCAATGATTAGAATATCGTACATAGATAAACAAATCTCTTGAATAGTTCTAAATTATTTGTTATAATCTTCCTATTATTTTTAATTTTTAGTTGGAAAGTTTTTATAGGTGTGAATTCGTACAATATCATGAATAAATATTATTTATAAATTTAAAAAAAAAAGAATAAATTAATTGAAAGGTGGTAAATTATAGGATTAAGATTGGCTTCGGGGCTTGCTGTCACTTCCCTGTTTGCATTAATGTATGCTGTTGTTTTTGTGATAGGAGTTTGGTTTTTACCTTCATCAATATGGGGCTTAATTATCATGATTGCGATAACAGTGGGTATGGTGCTTCTTCAATATGGCATATCTCCATTAATTGTAGGGTGGCTTTACAGAATAGATTGGATACCTTATGAACAATTTGCAGTAAAATTCCCCCATCTAGCAGAATCTCTTAATAAAGTAGTTTCATTTCGCGGTATAAAGATGCCACGACTCGGTATAATTCATGATCTTAACCCAAATGCTTTTACCTTTGGATGGACTAAAAATTCCGCAAGAGTTGTACTTACAGACGGAATATTAAAATACTTAAATAAGAAAGAACAAAATGCTGTGTTTTCCCACGAGTTAGGGCATGTGGTTCACTCGGATTTCATATTGATGACAGTTGTGTTCGCCATTCCATTACTTCTATTAACGGTTGCTCGATGGGCATATTATGCTAGTTATTTTTCGAGAAGAGGTGATAGTGACGAGGCTTCTTATCTTCGAATTGCGTTAATTGCCATTGCTGTATTATCCTATGTAAGTTATTATTTGAGTTATTTAATTTCCCTTATCGTCAGCAGAATCCGTGAATATTATGCCGATGAACATAGTGCAGAAGTCTTGGAAGATCCAAACCCACTTGCAACTGGACTTGTTAAAATAGCGTATGGATTATTAGTAGATGGTAATATCGAAGAAAGAAAGAAATCACGAGTTCGAGCACTTAGAGGATTAGGTATTTTTGATCCAAGTGCAGCAAAAGGATTAGGTATTATCAGTGTTGGAACAACACAAACTTTATCGATGGAAGCAATTCAAAAAGCTGCAGCATGGGATTTATATAATCCATGGGCTAAATATTACCAAGCTTTTTCGACACATCCTTTACCAGCAAAGAGAATAATGCGTTTGAATATGCTATGTGATATCTATGGGATTAAACCTGAATTAGATTTTTCTGATGCAAAAAGATTAAAAGAAGAACAAGCGGGAAAATCAATGTGGGATGAATTTTTAGCGGATATTTTTATGAAATCTCTTCCTACACTTGTTTTCATTGTCTTGCTCGGAATTTCAATTGTTTGGATCTTTGATCTTGTTGGTTTTTATGATATTACTTTTCTCAATCCTGTTTATGCAAATATGTGGCTTGTATGGGCGATCGGATTTTACATCATAGGATTTATGTCGATTATAAAAACAGGATATATGTATAAGGGTGGTTTTGAAGATAAAAAAGTATTAGATCTCGTTACAAACGTAAAAGTCAGCCCAATACGTTGTATCCCTGCCTATATAGAGGGAAAAATTGTTGGGAAAGGTATTCCAGGATATTATTTCAGTGAAGATATGTACTTTCAGGACGACACAGGTTTAATGTATGTAGATTATAGGTTTGGAATTGGTATTGTAGACTTGATATTCTCCCTTAGATCTGTTAATCGTTTAATAGGTCAAAGGGTTAGAATTAAGGGGTGGTATCGTAGAGGCCCAAGTCCATACATTCAAGTAGATACTATATGGTCTGAATCAGGAAAGAGACACAGAAATTATTCAAAAGCATTTAGGTACGTTTGGGCAGTTTTGGCTTTTATCCTTGGTATAGTCTGTATATATTTCTATTTTCAGGGTTAAAATTTTTTTTTTTTTGTCTTTTTTTATTTTCGTCGTTAATTTTATTATATAATGTTCCTAATTCTACTAGCTAATTTAGTTAGGTTTAGATCTGCCATTCCTAAGGACACCGTTTTATCATAAAGAACCACAACTAAAAGGGGATCCAATTTCCAGGGAATGTCAACCATTCTAGAAAAAACTTTTTGTCCATTATCTAAACCATAATACATTTCAGGTCGAGATAAAGCCCCAACCATATATCTAATCTCTAATTCTTTTAAAGAATTAACTAATATCTCATTAGGTAGAGAAGTATATATAGTATTACCTTTAGTAGTTAAAAGCGCAGCTCCAATAATTTCATTCTCAAGCATTAATCCTTCAAAGACATCAATTACTTTTTCATAAAATGTTTTACTCATATATATTTCATCTTCTCCTGCGACTATAGAATCAACCATTTTTGCGAATTTGGGGTTTTCAATTTGTTGGTAATCTTTTATTTTAGTAGTATCTGGATACTCCTCTAAAAATACGTCAGCTATTCTTTCTAAACGACTAGTCACAAATAAAAGACTCGCAGTTGAATCTGATAAAATTGAAAAAATTAAATCTTGATGAACTTTAAAAACAAATCTGAATTCTCTCATTTCAAGAATTTCTGGAGTTTTTCTTGAAATAACATTCTCAGAAAATGAAAATATTGCTGAAAAGAAAGGAGTTATCAAATTAACCTCAATATTTTCAAAGTCTTTTGTAAAATTTTTATGAAAAATGCATACACCTGTCCTTTTTAAAATAAAGAGCGAATGAATATTCATTGAAATTGATACCTTCCTTATCCTATAAGTAAAATTATATAAATACAGTCTTTTAAGTATTTTTAATAAAAGCTATCTTGACAGAACCCTCTAAAGATTGAGAACTAAATCTTAAAGATCATGCTTATTTTATCCAGTCTCTAAGCATAACTTTAACTGAACGGCTCATTTCTTGTGAAAAGGCAGATCCTGTTTTCCGTAAATAGTAATCCTGTCCAAGATTCTCTGCATTTTGTACTAGAGTTTCTTTTTCATAATTTCGAAACATTTCAGTAAAGTCCTCCTTATTAAACCTTTTATAAGTGTCAGAAAAATGAATAAATTTCTTTGGAAAGCGTGGGGTAAGTATTCTCTTGGATGGATCTTGTTTAGGATACCCAAAACAGAGCATTGCTATAGGAAACACCCATTTTGGAAGATTGAACATTTCGCGATGAATTTCAATATGTTCTATAATGTCAGCAATATAACAAGAGCCAATCCCCATTGATTCAGCAGTAATTACAGCATTCTGGGCAGCAATTAGAGCATCACAGCAAGCAAGTAAAAGATCAGATTCTTCAGGAGTTCTATAAACAAGATTTTTCTGGGCACACAATTCTGGTACACCTGAAGATCTATAATAATCATACCAACGTTGCATATCAGCCAAAAATATAAGAACTAGTGGAGCTTTTGCGATATGGGGTTGATTATCACAAGTTTTTACTAATTTATCCTTCATTTTTTGATTTTGTACTTCAAGAATCGAATAAAACATCATATTGCAGGCAGTAGGTGCACGCATAGCACCGTGAATAATCATGTCAATTTCTTCTTGAGATAAAGGTCTCGGATCATATGCTCTTACTGTACATCTGTTATCTAATACTTTTATAACTTCATTCATGATTTCTTTTTCTTTCATAATTTCTCATTTTTTAATTAATTATACAAAACTAATATATAATTAATAAGGTTTTAGAGTTTTCATAGAGCAACATATATATAGAATTTAATTCAAATACTATTATGAAAAAGAAACCTCATAGTTCATCTCTTATATCAATAATATTATTCATCGTAATTCTTTCTTTAGTGTATTCTGTCCAGAATATGATTTCTCCAAATCTGGAGATTATTTCATATTATTTTGGATTTGGTGGAGCAACAGCTCAATTAGGTGTTTTGACATCTACGTTTACAATTCTCTCGGGTATTTCTATTTTAATTTTTGGATATTTAGCGGATAAAATCACGAGGAAATGGATGGTTCTTGGTGGTGCCTTGTTTTATTCAATTTTTTCAATCTTTATTATTTTTGTTACACCGAACCTGGATGGATATTATTTATTTTTTTTCCTTACTTCATTGAATGGAATCGGATTTGGTGCCATTATACCAAGTATCTTTTCTTTAATGGGTGATTTAATAGCTCAAGATGATAGATCTAAGGGGTTCTCATTTTTTTCTATTGCTTCTCTTTTAGGAATGGCTTTAGGATTAATTACTGCTACCATATCTGGACCAATCGATTGGAAATTATCTTATTTTGTAATTGGGATATTAGGGTTCGGAATTGCATTAATGATTATTTTTTTTCAGGAACCATCCCGTATTGGTAAAGATTACATTTTTTTAAGTGAAAAAGATGCTGTAGAGTATACTTATAGGATAAAGAGGTCTGATTTAAAAGAGATATTCAAAAAAAAGGCGAATATTTGGTTAGTTATAAATTTCGTTGATACAATACCCACAGGCATTATATTGTTTTTGATCTTTTATTATATGAGTGATTATCATAACGTCCCTGAAGATATATCTTTAATATTCTTGGGTACTATACTCATAAGCACTCTTATTGGTACTATAGTATTTGGAGTTATCGGGGATAAATTATTTAAAAAAGGCAAAAGAAATGCTCGAGTATTATTGGCTCTAATAGGAAATATCATGCCCATACCCTTAATATTTATTGCTTTAATAATTCCATTTAATGCTCCTGATAACGTATCTGTAGGTGAACTTTTCGTAATTCCTGAAGCTTTGATAATGCTAATCTTAATGATGGTTGGTATGTTTGCTAATGGGGCTGTCAATGGTAGCTGGTATGCAACAGTAGTAGATCTAAACCTTCCAGAACATAGAGGAACTACACTGGCGACAGCTAATTTTTTCGATGTAATTGGCCGGTCCCTGGGCCCTTTGATTGGTTCATTTGTAAGAGATGCATTTGGTTCTGTGTACGGTATGATGATGTCAATTATTTTTTGGTTAGCAATTCCATTTTTTTGGGTACCGGTTCTAAAAAACGCAATATCAGAAATGGATGCTACAGAAAAAATCTTCTCAGAAAGATTAAAAGAATTAGAAAAGACCTAAACTTCTTGCTTTTTATCTCCAAGCAGCATGTTTTAAAATTGCTTTAAATGGACATCTGTATTGGCAAGTGCCACACTCAATACATTCACCAATATTTTCGGCATTAACTTTCCCATTTATAACTTTATATACCTCAGCGGGACACCCATTTACACAATCTCCTGATCCCATACAATGATCCAGATCTATCTCAACCCAATGATTATTGTCTTCCCATCTTTTTATTTGGGTCATATTCCATTCTTTTTTCTGTTAGTTCTTAAGAAGTGTAGTTTTATATAAATTATAATCAAAAAAATAAATAATTTCAGTATTTAATTCATAATTGTGATAAAAATGGAACTTGAAACACTTTTTAGCCCGGAAAAAATTGGAAATGTTCAAATAAAAAACAGAATAGTAAGATCAGCTACTTATATGCGAAGTACAGAAAAATATGGATACGTTGGTGATAGACTTGTTGATATATACAGAAATTTAGCAAGTGGGGGCACAGGATTAATAATATCCGGGTTTACAGCTGTAGATCCGGGAGGTACTGCAAATCCATATCAAGCTTGTTTGTATGATGACTCATTTATACCAGGTCAAAAGAAATTAGTAGAAGCTGTTCATGAATATGCAGATATTAAAATCGCTATTCAAATAGCTCATACTGGTCGTCAAGGTTACCATCCCAAATATGATACAGTAGCACCATCCCCCGTTTTTTTTAAATCTACAGGTATAACACCCAAAGAATTAAAAACCAATGAGGTTAAAGAACTTATAAAAAAATTTGTTGATTCAGGAAAAAGAGCATACGAGTGTGGTTATGATATGGTTCAGCTCCATGCTGCACATGGTTACTTTTTGTGTAATTTCCTTTCACCATACACTAACAAAAGGACTGATGAATATGGTGGAGATACTCAAACAAGAGTAAAGATTTTAAGTGATATTTATAACAGTTTAAGGGATAATATTGGTAGAAATTTTCCTATTATTATCAAATTACAAACAGAAGATTTTTTTCCAAACGGATTAAGCTTAGAAGAAGGAGTTGAATATGCCAAAATTCTTTCAAAAATCGGATTTGATGCAATTGAACCGAGTGGAGGTGGAGGAGAGGCTATTTCAACTAAGAAGCCATATCCAAGTCTTCATATTAAATCACCGGAAGAAGAAAATTATTTCTTAGATCATAATAAAAGGATAAAACCTTTTCTGGATAAATGTAAATTAATTGCAATGGGCGGAATAAAAAATCCTATTTCTGCTGAAAGAATTCTTAAGGAAAATATTGCTGATTTTATATCAATGAGTAGACCGCTAATTTATGAGCCAGATCTTCCAAAACGCTGGGAAAATGGAGATCTTTCACCTGCTAAATGCATTAGTTGTAATGGTTGTTATATGACTATGATGCAAGGTCCTGTTTACTGTGTTACTAAGAAAAAAAGAGAAGAGAAAATGAAAAAATGACTCAAAGAATTGGTAAAAGTTCCTATTCTGATCGTTTATTTCAATTTCGGTCAGTAGAAAGAAGGAAACTTGTTTTATCATTAATAATTACTCTAATTGTTATGATAGTAGAGATTATAGGCGGTATAATAACAAATAGTATCGCTTTAATCAGTGATGCAGGTCATATGTTCACTCATGCTTTCGCAATTTCAGTCAGTTTATTTGCTATTCTTATTGCTCGAAAACCTCCATGTCATCACAAGACTTTTGGTTTATATCGGGCAGAGGTTCTAGCAGCATTTATTAATGGTCTTTTTCTTATTCCTATTGTAGGATTTATTATTTATGAAGCAATTTTGAGATTTCTGAATCCACAAGAAATATTTGGATTTTATATGTTAATTGTGGCATTTATTGGCTTAGGTGTTAATATTACAAGTATTTTGATACTTCAAGGTAGTCAAAATTCAAGTTTAAACGTAAAAAGTGTATTTTATCATATGATTGCTGATGCTGCTTCCTCAATTGGAATTGTCATAGCAGCAATTATAATAATGTCAACGGGATTTGTAATTCTTGATCCAATCGTAAGTATAGGTATATCCCTTGTAATCCTCTATTGGGCGTGGGGTATTTTGAAAGAGTCTACTCGTGTTTTGCTGGAAATGGCTCCAAAAGGAATAAACATAGATACTATCTCTGAAAATTTAAAAAAATCTTTCCCTGAAATTAAAGAATTATATGATGCTCACCTTTGGACAATAATCCCAAATATGTCAATATATTCTGCGCATATTCAACTAAATAATGACAAGTTGAAAACAAATCAAGAAGATTTAATAGCTAAATTAAACGAATTTTTATCCGAGAACTATAATATTATTGAATCAACGATACAAATCATACCTAAAGATAGCGTCAAAGTATGTAATTTATAAACTCATTTATTTTAAAAATATAAAATAAACATTTAAATAATCCTATATACCAAGATCATTATTAAAAGATAAATTAACAAAAGTTATAGAGGATTTTATGATGTCATCTGAAAGAAATGTTAATGTGTTTGCCGCTTTAATATTAGTACTTAGTATTATTGGAATAATTCTATTGGCAACTCAGTATTTTGCAAGCCTTTATACGGGTACTTATTATTATCATTCTTGTTTAGATTGTGAAAACGCAACCGCGGGTGATTTATTTGCTCAAATAGTTATGATTATCTTCCTAGTAGTACAAATAGTAATAGCTATAAACGATTTACTTCCTAAGCGATTTATTCAAAAAGATTTAGATAAGTTTGGTTTACTATTTGCAGTTACAACAGTTCTTCTAGCGATTATAGGATTAGCTTCGTTTGGTATATATTGGGATGCGTATGATTGGTGGCCGGACACAGGGTTCTATGGTGGTATTATAGCAGGGATTCTTAATACTATCCTATTTTTCTTAAAATGGAGAAATAAATGATTAAGATTTACTTAATTTTTTTTTATTTATTTTATGAAGATTTTGATTCATTTCTTAAACAATAACTGACTTATTAAAATTAGTTACTTTCTGATTTTTCAAAGTAGAAGCAAAATTGAATATAGAAAGAAATTATAAGACTGTAATTAAAAGTAGAATTTAATAAAATAAATTTAACTTTCTTTTTCTGACCTTTCTCGTAGTTTCCTTCGAAATATCTTGCCAACTGCAGTTCTTGGTAATATAGTTACAAATTCTACAAGACGTGGATATTTATAAGCTGCCATTCTTTCTTTTGACCATTCAATTATATCTCGTTCTGATATTTTTCCTTGATATTCTGGCTTTAGAGCTATATATGCTTTAATTGTTTCACCGATATTTGGATCGGGGGCAGAAATTACACCTGCTTCTAAGATTGCAGGATGTTCATACAACTTTTCCTCAATTTCTTTCGGCATTACTTTATATCCCTTATATTTTATCATATCTTTAGTCCTTCCCTCAATATAGAAATAACCCCGTTCATCCATACGGGCTAAATCCCCTGTTTTTAACCAGTCACCAACAAAAGTTGCTGTTGTCTCTTCTGGATTTTTCCAGTAGCCTTTCATAACTTGAGGACCTTTGAGTAACAGTTCCCCTATTTCTCCAATCGGAAGTTCTTCTAATGTGTCAGGGTTTACGATTTTTGCATCGGTATCGATAATTGGGACACCTATACTTTCTGGTATTACCTCGGGTAACCACTTCGGTTGATGATGTGTGACTGGTGAAGTTTCAGTTAGACCAAATCCTTGACCTACCTTCATTCCAACCACTTCTTCCCATTTTCTGTTTATTTCTGGAGCTAATGTTGCTGAACCTGATGTGACTGTTTCAAGACTTGAAAGATCCCGTTCTGCAAAATCGGGAGAATTGACTATCATCTGAAACATAACCGGTACACCTGTAAAGGTTGTACATTTATAGTATTCAATTGCTTCTAGAACTTCAGATGCATTAAAAGATTGAAATATAACTAACATAGAGGCTAGTACCGAACTAATAATTAGGATTTGAAAACCAAAGCTATGACAAATAGGGAGAACTGTTAGACTTACACCTGTACCATAAATATCTGGATCATCTTCTCTGGATTCTCTCATATTTTGCAAGGTACAGACTGCATCAGAAACTAAATTATGATGCGTTAACATGACTCCTTTAGGTAAGCCTGTAGTACCTCCTGTATATAATAAAGCGGCTATATCATTCATGGGATCTATCTCAACTTCAGGTTTTTTTGGTGCAATACCATTAATAAATTCTTCTAAAGTAATAGTTTCTGGTTTAGCTGCCTCTGCTTGAAGTAAAATCACATTTTTTAATGGAACTTGACTTCTTACCTTTTTAATTATTCTGAAATTGCTTTTATGGACAAATATCGTATTAATATTTCCAGCATCTCTAATAATATGGGTCACATCTGTCTCTTTGAGAAGAGAGTTTATTGGAACAACTGTTGCGCCTGTTTCCATGATCCCTACACAACAGAATAAAAACTCGGGGCAATTAGCGGTCATAATACCAACCGCATCCCCTTTTTTTATGCCTTCTTCATACAATGCATTAGCTATTTTATCTGATATATAATTCATTTCACGATATGTATACTTTTTATCTGCTGGTTTATAATAAACACAGACATTATTAGGGTATTCAGAAGCTACTTTTTTAATGTATTCATGAACAGGAATGGGTTCAAATTTCACAGTTTTAGGAATATAATCAGGTTTGAGTTTTAACCATGGACGATTTGGATTTTCGATATAAGGAGACTCATTTTCGTAATCTGGAATTGCTTCCCACTCTGAATAATCTTTCATAATTTTTCCTTTAATGTTTATAATTAAAATTCATCAATTTTGAATTCAATTAATACTCTAATTTAAAATTGAACCTAACTATTTAAAAATCTTTAGTTATGAAAGAAATGGAATTTAAGGCAAAAAAAATTACATCCATGATACAATTTTTTCAGTGGTTACCAGAAGATCTACTAAATCTTCATATTCCATTCCCTTTATCTTACTGATTAAGTTAAAGGGATCCATCCCTCGAGCTTTAATGTCTGGTATTACAGCATAAACAATAATTGGTAAATTTAAAAGTTTTTTTATGGATTTGGGTGTTATCCCATTTTTTGAAGTACCAATCACGCCATCATGTATCAGAACAAGAAATATCTCTATATCTAATTCTGTTTGTTTATTTAAAATCTCTAGTAAAGTATCTAATTTCTTTTCTAAGGTTGGGCTAAAGCCATATAAATAGACTATTGAATTCGTCAAGCTCAATTCGACCTCCCTAATTAATATTTGAAACTCATATCAGCTTCAAAAATAAGCTGAGAGATTTCTTGAGTTCCAATAATTTTTGTATTTTCCTCTAAAATAAGATCGGTAATTTCGATACCCGCTGTTTTCAATGCATCATCATGAATATATATTTCTAAATAGGAGAGTTCTATTAATCTTATAATATTTGTAAAATTATCCACATTTAAAGCACTTGGATTTAAATTCTTATTCATGAAATAAACCGCATCTTTAAGTAGAATAACTTTACACTTATCAATGTCGCCTACAGCAAGAATTCCAGCAGCCATACGCATTGATTCCACCACTGAATTCTTTCCAAATGGAGAGTCTTCACAAATAATTACCACCGAGTTTACCATTCTTATTACCCTCCAGGACCAAAAAATATTATTTTATCTGATCTAGCAATTAAATCAGAGAGACCCCCTAATCCTTCTCTTGCTGCTCCTTCTATAAACTCTTCAACTTTAATTCCTGTAAAGCTAATCCAGGTACTACAAGCAATCGGTTCTACTGCATTTTTTTTACAAAATTCTTTGAGTCGATTTGATATATTTCGCACTGTTGCATCTTTTAAGTTTCTCTCTTTAATATTATATACACCACTTCCATACAGAAAAATTCCTAAAATAGTATGTCCTTTTTTAACTATAGCTTCACCCAAATTAATCATGGTATCTATAGCTTCATGCTTATAAGGCTCTGCACATACAACAAAAGTAAATGATACCATCTTGAAATTTGTTTAATTTTATAATTAAGGTTAAAGAGTAAAATTTCATTATAAATTTAATTCTTATTTTAATACAAAAATAATAAATGAAAAAAAGAGTTAAAACTTCATTATTCAGGCTTTATAGCTTTTACTTTTATACTTGTACTGTCGAAATCTAGCTGAGCTAATTGTTTAACTTTTTCGATTTGATCTCCTAAAGCTTCTGTGATCTTATCGTCATTTAGTATAAAATCAGTTGTAGAGAAATTACTTTGATTGACAATTTCTACATCTTTAAATCCAGCGTTTTCAATAGCTCTTATATATTTATCTTTCATGATTGCTCCACCAATACATCCTACGTAAGCTTGTACATTTTCTTTGACAGCCTCAGGGAGTTCCTTTAGTAAAACTATATCTGAGACCATTATTCTTCCTCCAGGTTTTAATACCCGAAAAGCCTCGCGAAATACATTTTCTTTATTTGGAGCAAGATTAATTACACAATTTGACATAATGAGATCAACTGAATTATCTGCTACAGGTAAGTGCTCAATTTCACCAAGTCTAAACTCCACATTATCGTAATTGCTATTTTTAGCATTTTCTCGAGCTTTATCAATCATATTGGGAGTCATATCTACTCCTATGACTTTTCCAGTTTTACCAACTTTCTTCGCAGCAATAAAACAATCTAATCCCCCTCCAGAACCGAGATCCAAGACTGTTTCGCCTTCTTGTATTGAAGCATGAGCAGTAGGATTACCACATCCAAGAGCTAAATTGGCTCCATCTGGTATATTTTGCATATCATCTTCAGTATAACCTAGTACAGCACTATATTTTTCTAAAAAATCACCCAATTTTTCAGCAGGAATCTTAATTGCACCACCACAACTATCTGAGCTACAACAATTTTGAATTGTTTGATCTGTATCTGTAGATGGTCCACAACAACTTGAAACCCTTCGACGCGTTGCTACTTTTCCATATTCTTCTCTCACAATTTTTCTGATCTTATCTTCCTCAAGCGTTTTTTCTTCTACCATGTTTATACTTCCTTTGTTTTTTTATTTTTTAATACCTTTAAATAGGCAGTAGCCGAGTGTTCCATTAAGGACTACTTCCCAGAATTTTTTTTGATTTTCTAGTGCTTTTTTTACTCCATCTTCACCATATTGTTGAGTTACTTTTTTTATTGTAGCTGTTAACTCAGAGTTAGATAATACTTTTGTATAATGCTCTACTTCTCGATCTTTTCGGATTTTCCAAAACATCTCTGGTTTTGACCATTCATCAAATTCAGTTATAATATCTCTCACACCAGCCTTTTGTAACATTTGAATCCATTCATTATATTCTAGAGGTGTAGTACCATAACGTTCAGAAATTTCATCCTTTTCTTTATCAGACAATTTTTTACGCCATGTTGATTCATGAATCACCACAACCCCATTAGGTTTCGTAACTCGTACCATCTCATCTAATACTTTCTGTGAGTTATCAGGAATCCCCACAGCACATTCATTAATGACTACATCAAATGAATTATCTTCAAAAGGTAAATCCTGAGAATCACCAATCTTAAAAGATGTTAAATTCTCAACACTTTCATTTTTTGCATTTTGAGTTGCTGAGTGTATCATTTCCTTAGAAATATCAAGCCCAGTTACTTCTGCACTAAATTGTTTCGCGTAAAATATAGATTGTGTACCTCTCCCACTTGAGACATCTAAAACCTTGATTCCAGGTTTTAAATTTGAAAGTTCAGCAGTTCTTTGAGTTAATGCCATTCCACCAGGGTGTAAAGCTTCAATCCCGCTGATTTCTATAATATCCTCGATTGTTGGTTTATATATTCCTTTTCTTTTCATTATCATTACACTCTATTTCTTTATTCATTATCACGCCTTACAACAATTTTTAAGACAGGGCCTAATGCATCTTGGACCATTGGTTCTAATATATCTGATTTCATCAATATCAAGCAACATGGTTTTCCTCCAGCTCCTACATTAATTATGGCAAATTTATCTCCTTCATTAATGTTTTCTTTTTCTCGAAGATCTTTAGGCAATAGTATTTGCCCTTTCTTATCAATGGTAACAAGAGCTTCAACCTTGCAACACTGTGAATCCATGGCGGATGGGTCACAAGCACAATTTTGATTTTCTTGTCCGGACATAAATAATATAAGAATTTTATTCTTTATAAACTTTTTCCCCATTTTCCTACTTTTCTTACTTTTCCTACTAATCGAATTAAATTCTTAATTTATTTAAATAATAAGGAGTAAGTTGAAGAAATATATAATAGAGATATTTATAATAGAGATAATGAGTATTTATTAACAACGGATTTGGGATGCACAGTTATACAGTACAAGATTCCATTACTTGAATTATAAATATGAGAAAAATTTATGGAAAGTAGCACGTTTTCTTTTTTTCTTCTGGCCACTTGTTTGCATAGCACTTAATTGGATAATCATTCGGTATTGCCGCAAGACATCGGTTGCAAGAGATGCATGCTGCTCTTTCTTGTTTTCCTTCTCTAATATTTTTTACAAGAAATGGTTCTCTTATAAATGGACGCGACATGGATATGAAATCAGCATAATTATTTTTTATTAAATCTTCCATAAAGGTTTTATTCCTTAATCCACCGACTAATATGAGGGGAATATTTCCAATTTTAGGCTTAATCATCTTGGCAGCTTCAAGATTATATCCTTCCTCAAAATTGAATTTTCCGACCATATCCTTGTATACATTTTCTGCCATTGATTTCATATAATCTGGAACTGCTTGAACAATTTCTTTAAAAGGAACGTCTCCCCTACACATATTAAAAATAGAATATCCTGAACCACAGCTTATCTCAATAGCATCGATTCCTAACTTAGTTAACCATTCAGAATATTTAACTGCTAATGAAGGTGTCATACCTTCATCTGGAGTATAATCATGGGTATTTAATTTTACCAAAAGAGGGACATCAGAAGGTAAAACCTTTTTGGTTTTCTCAACTATTTCTTTTAAGTATCGAAATCGATTTTCATCAGACCCTCCCCAATCATCTTGTCTACGATTGTAGAAAGGAGATAAAAATTGATTGATTAAATAGCTATGAGCAGCATGTAGCTGAACTGCATCTGCACCTGCTTCGACAGCACGTCTAGCTGCTTTAATAAAAGCTTCAATTGTATTCTGAATTTCATCTTCAGTCATTTCTCTTGAATACTCAACTGCAACTGGATTCATTATTTCTCCAGAGGGTCCCGCTGGAGTTGTTCCAATTAGTCTCGAAAATGTATACATCCCAGCATGAACTATCTGAAATGCGACCTTACTCCCTTCTTCATGAATCGCATTAACAACCTTTTTCAAACCCGGTATCATATTATCATCATATATTCCTGTTTGATATCTATATGCCCGTCCTAAAGGGTGAACATACATGTAGCCTGGTATAATTAAACCAATATCTCCTTTAGCAAGAGTTCTGTGAAGTTTTACAAGCTCATCAGTGACTTGACCAGAGTCTTTTGCTAAATTTTCGTGTGTTGCTGATCTCACAAATCGATTTTTTATTTCCATTTTTCCAATTTTATAAGGTTCAAACAAAACAGACATATTATTTCGCCAAATTTTAATATTTAATAACTAATTAATCTCTAATTTATTTTATATTTTTATTATTTTAAAAAAGATTAAATTAAATTGATTTTTGTATAGATTATGTCTGAACCCAGTCCTCTTAAGTCTAAAGGATTTCACCCATTTGGAGATTTAATTGGGTTTGAATTTACTAAATTGAGAAAAGGGTATTCCCAATGTGTTTTACAGATTAATAAGAACCACTTTAATCCTCATAAAACCGTCCATGGAGCTGTCATGTATTCAATGGCAGACACAGGTATGGGGGGCGCTTTATATTCTTTATTAGAAAAAAATGAATCGTGTGCAACAGTAGAAATAAAAATTACCTATTTTAAAGCAGTCAGAGAAGGAACCCTTATTTGTGATACAAAAGCAATTCATAGAGGGAAATCATTTGGGGTTCTTGAATCCGAGATTTTTAATGATGAAACCTTGGTTTCGAAGGCTTATGGAACTTTTTCGATTTTTAAACTTGAAAAACCAAGAGAATACTAAAATATTCAGTTTAGAATATTAAATTAAAAAGAGAAATGGTTCTAGCTTACATATAGTTTAGGAGAATTTTTTAAATTCCTATAAAGTATGTTCGTAATATTTTGACTATTAATGAAAAGGAATAAAATTTTTTAAATATTTATGGAAAATTTATTAAGAAAGATTAAAAAAGTTGGATAAAATATGATAACGGATAATAATAGTATAAATAATACATTAAAAACAATTTTTAACTTAAGATCAATCCGTAATTATTCTGAAAAAGAAATATCCAAGGAAAATCTAAACCTCATAATTAGAGCATCAGTAAGAGCTGCGAATGCATCGGGTAGACAAAGTTATTCCATAATAGTTATTGATGACAAAAATCTTTTAAAAAAGTATTTCTATGGAGCTAATAAAGGATTACTTTTTTGTGTAGATTTCAATCGGATAATGGATGCTGCAAAATATTTAAACCATAATTTTGCATCGAATAATTTAAGATTCTTTATAACAGGAGCTACCGATACGATTCTTGCCGCCCAAACAGCAGTTATTGCAGCAAAGTCTCTAGCAATTGATTCTTTATTCACAAATAGCATTCATAGAGAAGAATTGAAGATTGTGTATGAAGAGTTTAACTTACCTGACAAATTTTGCTTTCCTTTAATCGCACTCTGCCTTGGTTATGCGTCTAAAGAACCAAAAAAGTTGAGGGGCCGTTTAACCGGTTTAGAAGTGGTTCATTACAATAAATATCATCGATTAACTGAGAAAGAATTAGGAGATCTTATACAAGAATATGATGATCCGAAAAATCATTTAGATCTTCCTAAGGAAGATTGGAGAGATATAGGTTTTAATCATTATTTAGATTGGTTCTATACTGTATGGTCAAGAGAAATACCAAAAGAAAAGTTGAAGGAATTCCATCTGAAATTAAGAAATACTGGATTTATAAAACCAGAATATTATAATAATAAATAATGATTATTCAATTTTTTCGATATTAAGTAAAAAAGAAAGATAATTATGAAGGGAAAAAAGTGTCGTGTTATTGAAAATTATGATTCTCCTTACACAGAACCATTATTGATGGTTAAGGGGGAAATTCTAACAATTGGAGAGAAAGAAAGTGAATGGTCTGGATGGATTTGGTGTACAAATAATATAGGAGAGAGTCGTTGGGTACCCGAAAACTATCTTGAAATAAATGAAAACCAAGCCAAAATAACACGGGATTATAACGCAACTGAACTTGCTGTTAGCATAGGAGAAAAACTAATTATACACGAAGAGGAGGCTGAATGGTACTGGGTTACCAATCAGAAAGGGAAAAGTGGTTGGGTTCCAATAAAAAATGTAAAAATTATGTAAATAATTTATCTACAAATTCCTTAATTTTACCCATTGCATCCTTTGTTTCTGGTAATTCAGGAGTATTTTGAAATACATGGAGAGTATTATCCCAAGTTTGCATCATAATATCAACATCTGACTCTTTTGCACGTTCAAAAAATCTTCGAGAATCATCATATAGCATCTCACTTGTACTAACTTGAATTAATATAGGTGGTAATTCATGCAAATCAGCATAAAGAGGAGATACTGCAGGATCAAAGGGATTCATACCAGCTAAATGAGATTCGATCCACCAGATATAACCTAAATCGCCTAAAACAATATCAGTATAACAATTTTTCTTAACTGATTCACCTGTTTGTGCCATATCTGTAGATGGTGAAAGACATATTGCTCCTATTGGTAAACTTATTCCAACATCCCGCAGTTTTAATAGGGTCAAAAGAGTATAATAACCCCCCGCCGAGTCTCCAGAGATTATTATATTTTTAGATTCAAATCCAGATGAGAGAAGCCATTTATAAACGGAAACACAATCCTCTAGGGCTGCCGGGTGAGGATCCTCAGGAGCAAGACGATAGTTTATACTTAATACTTTCATATTAGTCATTTTTGCCAAATTCAATGTAAATAATTTATGAGTATTTGAAGATCCCATAATATGACCTCCTCCGTGGATGTACAATATAACTCGATCTTCTATAACTCCAGGGAAGAAATGCCACTCACAAGGTACATTATCGACCTTAACTGATTTTACGATCGCCTCCTTTGGAATTGGATTTAATTTTTGCATATAATTTGCACTATACTCCATATAAAAACGTAGATGCTTTGTTAAAAGTAACATCTCTTCCCTCGAGAGCATTCCTTTCACATCTTCTCCATCAAGCCAATGTCTATTTATTTTGCCAACCTTTTTCCAAATAGGCATATAATCGTCCATGGTATAATCTACACTCTTTATAAACGCATCGTTGACTTGACTTCTGAAAGTTTGACGATCTTCAAAGATTTCAATGATTTCAGGTCGATTTAATTTTGAAATGTCAACTATAGGCATTTTACATCACTCTTTTATGAAAGACTTATTTTTTTATATATATATCATTATATTCTTTTCTCATAACTTTTTTATTAAGTTTTCCCACACTTGTACGAGGAATTGAATCAACAAATAAAATTTCATCAGGAAGTTGCCATTTTGCATATGAGATTGCAAGATGTTTACTGATTTCTTCTTTACTCACTGATTCAAACCCTTCTCGTAATACAACTAATGCTAAGGGTCTTTCATCCCATTTGGGATGCGGAATACCCACTACAGCGGCTTCAAGAACTCCAGGATGAGAAATTAATGTATTTTCCATATCAATTGAACTAATCCATTCTCCTCCACTCTTTATTACATCCTTTATTCTATCTGTAATTTTGAGGTATCCTTCAAGATCAAGACTCCCTGCATCTCCGCTTTTAAAATAGCCATCTTCTGTAAAATTATCTTTTGCTTCGGGAGCGTTATAATAGCTTCTAGTAATCCAAGGTCCACGTAAAAGAATTTCTCCAGAAGACTCTCCGTCCTGCGGAAGTTCATTTCCTTTTTCATCTATCATTTTTACATCCAAACCAGATACAATTGTACCTTGTTTTTTCTTAAGATTCCAAAGCTCTTCCTGAGAGAGTTCTTCTTTAAGCCATGGCTTAAAGAAATTTAAGGTAGTTATTGCCATAGCTTCAGTAGACCCATAAGAATGAATTATTTCTCCGCCACATTCGTCCCAAAATCCTCGCATTAGGGCAATTGGAGGTTCAGAACCTCCACATATTAAACGGGTCTCCGTAAGGTCGGGTTTATTTTCCATTTTTCTTATGAATTCAAGCATAGCCATGAAGACGGCTGGGACAGCACCAGATACCGTAACTTTTTCTTGGACCATAATATCAGTTAAAACTTCTAAATCATCTAAGTTCCATCTTCCTGAAAAAATCAACTTTGCACCTGCATATGTAGCAGCTTGTGGTTTAGACCAACCAAGGACATGAAACATTGGGACTAATTGGAATACCACATCATTTACTGATATAGGTAATTGAGCAGCGAACATTAACGCTTGAATATACACATTACGATGAGAATAATATACTCCTTTTGGCTTACCAGTGGTGCCTGTTGTATAACAAGCAGCATAAGCTGAATTTTCATCTAAATTGGGCCATTCAAATAGAGGTAAAGCTTTATTCAAAAGTTCTTCATAACTAAAAATTGGTTTGAGGGTTGTATCTATTTTATCTAAGTCTTTTTCAGTAATGATGATGTATCCCTTTACTGATTTACATAATGAGGAGGCAGATTCAGCTACATTAATTAAATCCTCATCAACAATAATTAATTTAGCACCAGAATGATTAATTACATAAGCTAAATCCTGAGGCGCGAGACGGAGATTTAAAGAAACCATAACTGCACCTGTTCCCGGAAGGCCATAATATATTTCATAATGTTGATAATGGTTCCATGCTAGGACTCCTACTCTATCTCCAACTTTAACGCCAATTGATTTTATAGCATTAGCTAATCGTTGCATCCTTTCATATGAATCCTTGTAAGTATATCGAAATAAGGTTCCATCTGCTTTTCTGCTTACTATTTCTTGTCTAGAGAAATTTCTGATAGCATGCTTCATCATGTTTATCATATTTAATTGATAATTTCCTTCTGGATCAGCGGGAAATCCTTTTACAAATTTCATTGTCAATTCACACCTAGTTTTTATTAACTATTAGCTTTGTTAATATTTTAATATATTTCATTAAAAGAGCATTTCTACATAAGTAAATAATGATAAATTATTTTGGAATTAATTAAAAATTTGGTAGAATAAATTAAGAAATAAAGATTTATTTAAGAAATAAAACATAAACACAAGAAGTTAAGAATATCCCTAAAATTATGAACAGTCACCAGTGGTTTGAAACAATCAAACACAAAGATCACCTACACGTAATTCGAGAAAGACTTGATGAGATTGATCCGAGATTTTATACTACTTATACAAATTTATATTTAGTTATGGGGGCTCATTCTGCTTTATTGATTGATACTGGATGTGGTCTTTTTCCACTTAAACCTATTATCAAAGATTTAGTAGTTGGTAAGAAATTATTAGTAATTAATACCCATTCTCATTTTGATCATATCGGTGGAAATCATGAGTTTGATAATGTTCTAATTCATAAAAAAGAGCGTAGACAAATTTCTAAGCCGCGTGATATAACATTTTTACGTGATTCTCCTAAAGAAGTAATTAAACATTTTGAAAGCATAAATTATATTCTACCACCAGTTAAAGAGATCCAACCTGTAATAGATAATGAAATAATCGATCTTGGTGATATTTCACTAAAAGTTATTCATACGCCTGGACATTCTCCCGGTTGTATATCTTTATTAACTAATAAAAATGAACTTTTTACTGGTGATACTGCCCATTATGGGATGATGTATCTCACTAAAAAGACGTTTCCGATCATTCTTTCAAGTATTACAAAATTATTATACTTATTTAATGATTCAGAAAATATTGAAATTTATCCCTCTCATGAAGAATTTGCAGTAGGTAAAGATTTGTTAGTAGAACTTATTAAGGGGATAAAAAATATTGATAAAATATGGGATAGAAAAATAAGAGACGATTTCTTGGAAGCATGGGTATTGTCTGATGAAAATTTCAAGTATGCAGTATTTTAAGTCATCTTTTAGTCTAAACCTTCGACTTTTTTTGGAGCACGGGGTGGAGAACGGTAAAATTTTACAGCAGGATATCCTAATATAAACACCCCCACTGTATTTCCTTTAATGTTTGCTATTTTCTTTATTTCTGGATTACTCATCATAGCAACTTGCGTCCACCCATTCCAACATGTACCTAAACCAAGAGCTTGAG
>Ga0307378_10002600_pt1 | contig 27304 bp, 22 predicted proteins | sample UN1MG_FD_202238 | JGI IMG/M metagenome (GOLD analysis project Ga0307378, IMG submission 202238) | Soil microbial communities from Risofladan, Vaasa, Finland - UN-1 | ecosystem: Environmental > Terrestrial > Soil > Coastal area > Acid sulfate soil | place: Finland: Risofladan, Vaasa | collected... | reverse complement strand
CTCGGAAAAAGCCGCATCGCCTTGACTCCAACCTGCTTGGCGGACCTGCTAACGGGAACGCCAAGAAAGATTAAACTGCCGGGAGGCCGGCTTGAGAATTTAATAAAAACATCGCCCTTGGCTTTATTGGCGTCTTGGCGGTTCTCCGGTCCGTTTATTTTGGACAGCACTGAAAGTGGATGATACCTGCAGCATGATCGGCCAAGAGTTTTACGCGGATGGAACGGATTCGAACGGATTTCACGGATCGGATCAAGATATCCGTGCGATCCGTATCCCATCCGTCGGCGTCAAGTTAAAACGTCCCCCTTCAAGTCATCGAGATCAGCGATCTTTTCCAAGCCTACGGATGGGAACTGATCTCACGGATAAAGAAATTTCCGGACATTCCCTGATCCGTTTCATCCGTTTTCATCCGTGTAAATTCTTAAACCCCACCGGAGGATGATCCACTCTCGAGTGCACAGAACCAAAAAAATATTTTGCGCGGAACGGGATTTTTTTCTTGACAAAGTCCCCGTAATATGGTATTTAGGAGTCAGAATATTTGAATTAGCTCTTGAATTCTCATCACGAAGACAGCGAAGCCTACACCACAATTTTCGCAACTATTCATTATGTATCATAAAAAATGTGCAAAAAGCGCGGAAAGTCATTATTTCCGCGCCACGGCCCCGCGAGACTGATTGAAGGGAGCGCTGTTGCTTGCCGCGCATTCGGCATGGCGTCCCGGGACTTAAAAGGGAAGGATCAAGCAAGGGAAGGGCGAGGGATGGCCAGGATCTGGAAGATTTCGGAGGGAGCGGCGCTGGCGGTGCATGCAGTGGTGCTGCTGGCGGCGGCGGGGGAGCGGATTCTGACGACGGGGGAGATGGCGCGTCGGCTTGAGGCATCGGAGGCGCATCTCAACAAGGTGTTGCAGCGGCTGGCCAAGGGCGGTCTGGTGAAGGGGTCGCGTGGACCCCGGGGCGGGTTTAGGCTCAATCGTCCGGCGGACGAGATCACGCTGCTTACGGTCTACGAGCTGATCGAGGGCCCGATCGAGTCGGGGGCTTGCGCGTTCGGGGTCCCGGTCTGCGGGGGGAAAAGGTGCGTTCTGGGCGGGCTCATGGAGACGATGGCGAACCAGGCCAGGGAATACCTGGGCCAGACCCGGGTGTCGGAGATGGCGGACATCTTTTCCGGGATCAACCGCGAGTGCGTTGCCGGTCCGGGCCAAGGCAAGCGTCCACGCGCCGGCAGGCCGCGGAGTTTGTGATGACATATCCGCGGAAGTGCGGTCAAGTGCGGGGGCTGGCGGACCAGAAGGGCAAGTGCGAGGAGATGAAACAGTTCATCAGCGCGACGCTGCACGAGGGAGACAACCGGGACAAGTATCACCGCTGGACCGAAGGGCTCACGCCCGAGCAGATGCAGTCCAGGTACGAGTGGGAGCAGAAGACCTGTCGCGGCCGGGAGCAAAACCGGAGCGCGGACCCGTTCCGCAGCCCCGCCCTTCCTTACCCGGGCCCGGCCGCTTCCTGGGCTACCGGGTCTGGCGCCAGTGATACCCGACCTTGAGCTGGATGATGAGCACGTCGCCGCGGGTGTGGAAATCGGAATCGAAATTCTTGGGGTAGCCCTGGAAGAGGGGCTTGGCGAGGTCGAACTCGCCCTGGTCGTAGCTCACGACGTGATAGGAGATTTCGGGCGAGAGGTAGAACCGGCCCAGGTAGAATTGTCCGCCCACGGCGATGCGGCAACCCAGCTCGGGGTCGGAGGCGAAGTCGCCGCCGTCGCCCGTGATCATGAACACATAATCTCCGAAGCCGGCCTCGATATAGGGCACGAACTGCTGGCCCTGGTCAAAGGAGTAGCGGCCGGAGAGGGTGTAGTAGCCCTGGCTCCAGACGGTGTCGTCGCCCAGGAAGTCGTCGGCGGTCCCGGCCGCGGCGCCCCATTGCAGCCCGATCCCCCACTGGTCGGTGAAGTTGTAGCCCAGGTGGATCAGCTCGGCGTTGAGCCCGGAATCCGGGCTGATGTCGGTGACGTCGCCGCCGAAGCCGGGGACGGCGGCGCCCATTCCGGCGCCGAGGTAAAAGCCCCGCGCGGCCCGGGCCATTCCCGGAAGGACCACCACCAGCGCCACCGCCAAAATCCATCGCATTGCCTTCGATCGCGCCATGATTCCCCCCTTGTCCCGATTGCTTAGAGCCGGTTTCATAACTCCGACAAGAATTTTTTAACAAGGATATTCAGGATGTTCAGGATCAAAAAAAACCGGAACCCATCCTGGTAATCCTGAATATCCTTGTTAATAATCTTCTAACCCGAGATGGTTGTCCTGGTTATGAAACCGGTTCAAGTATTTCACGGCAATCGCGCCGCGCCGATGCCGGTGGCCACGCTAAGTCAGCTCTTTTCTCTCGGCCTCCGCGAGCACGAGGTAATCGCTGACCTTGCATCCGGGGTCGGCGATGGCGGCGAGCGCGCGCTTTTTCTTGCCCCGGGAGGCCTGGCGCAGGAGCTCGATGCGGTCATGGGGCAGCGGCTGCACGCTGAGCCGGCCCGCGTCGCGGGCCGCGTCCACGGCGCGTCGTCCCTGCCCGGTGCGGACGATCAGGGTGTTCCAGTCGGGTTTCCACTCGGTGCTGCCGACGGAGAGGTCGGCGAACTCGGAGGTGAAGTCAAAGCAGAGGTCGCAGGTCTCTTTGCGCAGGGCGCGGATGGGCTCGAAGGGCAGGTCCTGCGGCCCGTCCTCCGTGACCACGACAAAGCGGTTATAGGGGATGTCAATCTTTTGGGCGCGGCCGAGCTCGAGCTTGTCCGCGAGGTGGGCGGCGAGCTTTTGATAGTCGAGGCTCCACATACAGAACAGCCCGACCACCAGCGCGATCCGTTGTCCGATTTCCGGGTCGCAGGCGATCCTCTTGCGGAGCGCGGTGACCTGGCAGGGCCGGCCCACCACGGCGAGCCTCCCGCACTCGCGCAGCGAGCGGTCGAGGATCCCGAGGGTGGGGCAGGCCGTGTACTTGGACCCCGCGGCGGCGATCACTTCATCCACGGTCTTGGCCAGCACCGGCTCGGGCAGCAGGCCGTAACGCGCGGAGCTGCCCGCCATGAGGGCGCCGTCGAGCATTCCGGATTCGAGGCCATGGGCGAGCAGCGCGGTCACGGTCCCGCCGTACTGGCCGCGCTCGCGCACGGCAGCATCCGCGGACTGCGACATGAACACGCCCTGGCTGGTGCCGAGAGCGAAGTCGTCGCGGCCGCGGCCGTGCACGGCCATATTTAACGCCTCCATGTCCACCACGGTGCGCGGGCACACGTCGTAGCAGCGGCCCTCCAAAAGACCGCACGGCTCCATCAACACCACGTGTTCCTTCATCACCAGGAAGTAGGGGCACAGGCCCATGCACGCGCCGCACGAGCAGCACAGGCCCTGCTTCAACACCCGGGCCTCCAGGTCCTGCGGCCCTTTTTTGAGTTTCAGTTCCACTCATCAACTCCTTGAAAACTGTTTCCGTAATTTTAGCTTTCAGTTGTGAGGCAGTCAAACAGCGGGAGGGCGGGCGCGGTCAGTGGACTTTTTTTACCGCGGAGACGCAGAGAACGCAGAGAATTCTATTTATAAAAATGCATCCTCTGCGTTCTCTGCGTCTCCGCGGTTGAAAAAGTCTAAAACATTGATGATCCCAATGGGCTATGATAGCCTGATTGACGGGGCCGGCGATTGATGGAAGCGGCGCGAATTTATGTGACGGTGCGGCGGGCGCGGCAAGAGGACCTGCCGGAAATATTGCGGATCGAGCGGGAGAGCTTCAACTCGCCGTGGGTCGCGGACATGTTCGCGTCGGAGCTTTCCCCGGAGACGGGGCTGTTCCTGGCGCTGGAGATGGAGGGCGTGCTGGCGGGCTATGCGTGCGGCCGGGCGGTGCGGGACGAGGGACACATTTTGAAGCTCGCGGTGGCTCCGGAGCTGCAACGGCGGGGGCTGGGCCGGGAGTTGATTGACACGCTGCTCCTGGAGTTCCGGCGGCGGGGGGTTGAGGCGGCATGGCTGGAGGTGAGGCGGGGAAATGGCCCGGGCCGGGCGTTCTACCGCGCGTTCGGCTTTGCCGAGGCGGGAGTCCGGCGCCGCTATTATTCGGACAATGACGAGGACGCGGTGGTGATGGTGAAGACGATCTAGGAGGGCGTAGAGCGGAGGGCGAAGGGCGTGAAATCCAGAGCAGATCGCCGGTCCGTGATTTCTTCACGCCCTTCGCCCTCCGCTCTACGCCCTACGAAGTGCTGCATATCTCGACGATCCAACAAGGAGGCATGCTTGGACCCGGTAAGCGCGGAGATCTGGGAGAACAAGGAGATCGCAACCGGCATCTACCGGCTGAAGCTCCGCCCCTACGGGCCGGCGCCGCGGGTGGCGCCGGGGCGGTTTTTCATGATCGGGGTGGGGCCGGGCACGGACCCGCTGCTCCGGCGTCCGCTGTCGCACCTGGCGACCTCGGTGAACGAGGACGGGATCCAGTTGCTCGAGTTCCTCTACGAGGTGAGAGGGCGGGGCACGGAGCTTTTATCGCTCATGCAGCCGCCGCGCATCATCAGCTACATCGGCCCTCTCGGCAACGGCTGGCGTCTTGACGGGGTCCCTCGTCGGGTGATCCTGGCGGGCGGCGGCGCGGGCGCGGTGCCGCTGTACGCGGCGTCGAAGGCGCTCGCGGAGATCACGCCGCGGCCCAAGATCGAGTTTATTTACGGGGCTCGGACGGGGCGGTGCCTGGCGCTGGCGTCGGAGATCGGGGTGATGGTCGAGGACACGGTGCTGTGCACGGAGGACGGGTGCCGGGGGGAGAAGGGGCTGGTCACGGACCTGCTCCGGCGGGCGCTCACGGACGCGGACCCGGCGCGGACGCTGGTGCTGGCGTGCGGTCCGCGGGCGATGCTGGCCCAGGTGGCGCTCCTCACGAAGGAGCGGGGCGTGGCGTGTCAGGTGAGCCTGGAGGCGCGGATGGCCTGCGGCATGGGCGCGTGCCTCACCTGCTCGATCCGGGGCGCGGACGGGCACAACGTGCGGGTGTGCAAGGAGGGGCCGGTGTTCGACGCGGCGGAGGTGGACTGGGAGGCGCTGGATGAATGCGCTTGAGGTGGACGCGGGCGGCGTCAGGATGAAGAACCCGGTGGCGCTGGCTTCGGGGACGTGCGGCTACGGCGAGGTGTACGCGGACTCTTATGATCCGTCGCTGTTGGGCGCGGTGGTGGTGAAGGGCATCTCGCTTGAAGCCCGGCCGGGCAACCCGGCGCCGCGGATGGCGGAGACGCCCTCCGGGATGCTGAACGCGATCGGGCTGGAGAACGTGGGCCTCACGGCGTTCCTTGCCGAGAAGCTGCCGTGGCTCGTGGAGCGCAAGGTGACGGTGGTGGTGAACGTATTCGGGGAGACGATGGATGAATATGAGCGGCTTTGCGCGGAGCTGTCGGATGTAAAAGGCGTGGCGGGCCTGGAGCTGAACATCTCGTGCCCGAACGTGAAGGCCGGGGGCATGGCGTTCGGGGCGAGCGCGCAGGCCGCGGCGGAGCTCACGGCGCGGGCGCGGAAGGCCACGCGGCTGCCGCTGTGGGTGAAGCTCACGCCGAACGTGGGCGACGTGGCGGAGGTGGCGCGGGCGGTGGAGGGCGCGGGCGCGGACGCGGTGAGCCTCATCAACACCGTGAAGGGCATGGCGATTGACGTGGAGCGGCGCCGTCCGGTGCTGGCCTCCGTGACCGGCGGGCTCTCGGGCCCGGCCATCCGGCCGATTGCGCTCCGCATGGTTTATGAGACGGCGCGCGCGGTCAAGGTCCCGGTGGTGGGGCTCGGCGGCATCATGAACAGCGATGACGCCATCGCCTTCCTGCTGGCTGGGGCCACCGCGGTCCAGATCGGCACGGCCAACTTCGTGGACCCCGGCATTCCGCCGCGCGTCATTTCCGGGATCGAGCAATACCTGAAGAGGCACGGCTTGAAGTCGGTGCAGGAGTTGATTGGAGGTCTTAAGGCTTGAGTCGGCCGGAACATCAGGGACCGCCGCCCGTTTCATCAGGACATACTTGGCGGCTGTCCCTGATTTTATTGGCGCTGGCCGCGGGGATTCGGCTGTATCGTCTGGACCAGGGGTTCTGGTACGACGAGATCTGGGCGCTCAAGTTTTTTCACATGAGCTGGTACGAGCAGCTCACGCGCATGCCCCTCCCCAATCATCATCCGTTGTATTCGTTGCCCGCCAAGGCCTGCATCTTGGTGCTGGGAGAGAAGGAATGGACGGCGCGGCTGCCGGCGTTCATCTGCGGGTCGCTCACGCCGCCGCTGCTTTTTATGATGGGCTCGCGGTGGGTGAGCGAGCGGGCGGGCTTGATGGCGGGCCTGTTCATGAGCGTGGCGGCGGAGCCGGTGTGGTACTCGCAGGACGCGCGGGGCTACGCGGGCGCGATTTTTTTCAGCCTGGCGGCCACGCACCTGTTCGCGGGGCTGGCGAAGGAGTTCTCGGGGCGGCGGTGCGCGCTGTACGTCCTGGCGGGCGCGGCGGCGATGTATTCGCATTTGTACACGGGCGCGGTAGTGGCGGCGCACTTGCTGATCGCGGCGTATCTCGCGGGGAGGAGCCGGGGCGCGAAAAAGGAAGTGCTGCTCGCGGCGGCGGCCATGGCAACGCTGGTGGCGGCGTTCCTTCTTTACGCGCCGATGCTTCATGACCTGATCGCTTACACGCGGACGGCCGGGCAAAAGACGGCGGGCCGGGCGCTGGATCCGGCCTTTATCGCGGAGCTGTTGGTGGGCTGGAGCGCGGGGCGGAGCCATCCGTGGCTGTCGCTGCCGCTGATCGCGGGCGCGGCGGCGGGCATCTATCCATTGGGCCGCAGGAGCGGCATCGTTGGCGCGGCCTGGCTCCTGTCGCTCGGGCTGGCCGTCCTGGCGCCTTGGGTGCTGGGCACGTTCGTGTACGCGCGCTTTTACTCTTTCGCCATGCCGGGTTTTTACCTCAGCCTGGCCGCGGGCCTGGACCAGGCCCGCGCGCGGCTGAAGTGGCCGCGGGCGGCGGGGGCTCTTGCGGCGGGGGCGGCGGCCGTGCTGCTCATTACGGGTCTGGTCCCTTATTATTTATATGGCAAGCAGGGTCTCCGGCCGGCGGCGGAATGGGTCCGGCACAACGCCCCCGGCCGGCGGGTGCTGGCGGCGGGGATGATCGGAGAGGTCTTCGGGTATTACATGCCACCGGCCCGGGCCGTGCCGCGGGACCTGAAGCTCACGGCCGCCATGCTCGACCATGCGGCGGTGGTGACCAGCTACGAGTCCACGGTTGGCGAGGAGCAGAAAAAGGTAATGGAGCGGTTATGCGCGACGGCGGCGGTGTTCCCGTCGGCGGGCGACCCGCAGCTCGAAGTCAAGGTATATCTTTGTTCACCACCCTGATCAGGCTGACGGGGCCGGGGGCGATCCGGGCCACGGTCTGGAAACGCCGGGGCCATCTTTCCATGACCGCGCGCAGCTCGTCCTCCGCGACGCCGGTCACAATGAATTCCACGCGTTTTTCCTTCAGGTATTCCCACTGCTTTTCCAGGATGGGATCGAAGAGCAGGGGCACGCTCTCGCGGCCGGAGTAGAAATAGGTGAGCATGGGCTTGCGGCTCATGATGATGGCCCCGGGCGGGGTGAGCTCGGCGGCGGCGCGGTTCAAGATGATGTATTGGAGCCACTGGGTGATGAGGGCGGGGGAGAGGCCCATGAACTCCATGTCGTACTTGGCCCAATTGATCACGGGCCTAGTCCATTGGCCGTAACCGGCCACCACAACCGGGGCGGCGGGCTCGATTTGGGAGCGGAAGCGGAAACGCACGTATCCCTGGTCTATGTAGGCGTTGGCGGCTAGGGTGAGCGCGGCGAGTCCGATCAAGGCCCAGCGCGCCGCCCTGCCGCCACCGGCGCGCCTGGCCGCTGCGGCCACGGCCCGGAAAAGGTAAAAAACGGCGAGCGGCATGATGGGGAGCACGAAGCGGTCTTCCTCGAACGGCCAGGAGAGCACGATGAGGAGGGACAAGATGGTGAAGGCCTCGGCGCCGAAGCGGCGGCCCCTCAACTCGATCCCAACACCTGCGGCGACCGCCGCGAACAGGGCCCAGGACAGGACGGTCAAGGCGGGGCCGGCCTTCATGACCGCCCTGACGGGCGAGAAAGCGGCCAAGCCGAGGTAAGGCAGGTACATACCGAGGTTATGGGTGACGCGGGTAAACAGGCCGACCATGCCGGCGGCGCGGGTCGGGTCGCCCCTTGCCAACTCGGACAGGTACTCCATGCCGTGGCCTCCCTGCACCAGGTTCCGAATGAACCAGATCGCAGCGGCTGCGATGAACACTCCCACCAGAAGCGCGTCCGCGGATATCCTCTTCTTATTAATTGTAACGGCCGTGCGATGCAGTACCAGCGCCGCGGCTGCGGCCGCGGCCAGAGTTAGCCCCGCAGTGCGCGCAAAATATGCGGCGAGCACGGCCAGAACCAGAGCGGCCATACGCCGCGAGTCCATGACCGCTTCCCGACCCTCCGGGAGGAGGAGAATGGCGACATAGCAAAAGGCCATGTACACCGGCTCCGACAGCAGGTGGGCGCTCTGCAGATAGACATTGAGCATGGTTCCGAAGACCAGCGCCATGACCGGTCCCATCCAGATGGACCCGAGCCTTTTGCCCGCCCACACTCCCAGGACCACGCCGGCCAGCGCGTTCATGAGCGCCACCAGCGCGTGCATGGCCGGAAACGGGTCCTAGAAGAGCAGATGGAACGGCGCGGGCAGCAGGGGGAAGAGGAAGGGGAACTTCACCTGGGCCGGGTGCCCGGGAAGATATAGGTCCACGCAGCTCTGCCCGCCGGCAATGGCCTTGGCCAGGAGGTAATAGATCACGTTGTCGCCCCCCAGGTTGCCGCCGAGCTCGGAGGAGACGCTGGTGAGATGGAGGATGGCGAGGGCAACGGCAACGGCGGCCCAGGCCAGGATGATCAGCCAGGTCCGCGGCGGCGGGGACGCGGTGGGCTGGTCCGGCTCTTTTTTCCGTCCCCTGTCGAACATGGGCCTAACTAATAACACCGCCGGCCGGGGTGGTCAACCGGCGGGCAAGCAAGATTTTTCGCTTGCGCTGCCATCGGCTTCGTGCTAAATATAATTCACCGGTTCCCAGGATGAATATCATTTTGCGAAAGAGCCTCGTGGCCGTGATTCTGGCCCTGCTCCTCGGGGGCTGCCGCTTCTCGGGCGACGATGAGGCGCGGCGGGCGGCGGCCACGCCCGCGCCCTTTCATACGGATGGCCGCTGGATCAAGGACGACCAGGGCCGGGTGGTGATCCTGCGCGGCATCAATGTGGGTGGCGGCGTGAAGTGGGACCCCTGGCAGTACTGGTACGGCGAGAGGGAGTGGGACCTCCTGATGGATTGGGGCATGAATGTGGTGCGGATGCTCATCATCTGGGAGCCGATTGAGCCGGAGCCGGGCCAGTACACGGACTGGCTGTTCGAGTCCGGCACCGATCAGTTGGTCGCCTGGTCCGAGGAGCGCGGCATTAACGTGATCCTGGACATGCACCAGGACGTGTACGGGCCCGCGGTCTCGGGCGACGGCGCGGCCCCCTGGGCCACCCGTACCGACATCCCCTTCAAGCACCAGGAACCCTGGGGCATCAACTACCTGGCCCGGGCCGTGAACGAGAGCTATGACGATCTCTGGACCGATCCCGCTCTTCAGAATCACTTCATCGGGGCTTGGCTGATGGCGGTCCAGCGCTACCGCTACCGCGAGATCATCATCGGCTATGACCTGTTCAATGAGCCCTGGCCCGGCACCTCCGCGCCGTGGGAATTCTCCCGCAACCGCCTGGGCAAGTTCCAGGACCGGGTGGCCCAGGCCATCAGGGCCCTCGACGCCAACCGCATCATCTTCTACGAACCCCTCACTTTCACCGCCGCCGGCATGCCCGCCAACCTGCCGCCGCCCGCGGTCAAAGGCGCGGGTTACGCCCCCCACTTCTACGACCCCACCCTCGGGTTCGTCCACGACCAACCCTATGACCTTGACCCCTCCCGCATGAACAAGGTCATGGACCGCTACGAAAAGGAAGCCCGGTGGATGGGAAACATCCCCTGGCTCATGGGAGAGTTCGGCGTCACCAACATCGCGCCCAACTGGCAGGTCTATCTCCAGGACTTCTACAACGCCCTCGACGCCCACATGGCCTCCGGGACCATCTGGGAGTACGGCAAAGGCAGCATGGGACCGCTCAACCCCGACGGCAGCGAAAAGACCGAGTTCGTGAACGAAATCGTGCGCACCTATCCCCAGCGCATCGCCGGCGAGCCGGTCTCGTTCGGCTTCGATCCCGCCACCAGGGTCTTCACCCTCACTTACAACATCGTCGAGGGCGTTACCGGGCCCACCGAGATCTTCATCCCCGAAGCGCGCCACTACCCGGCCGGGTTCCGCATCGTCTCCGCGGACAAGAACATGAAGACGGAGTGGGACGGCCGCATCCTCAAGGTCTGGCCCGACCCCGACCTGACAACCTTCACCATTATCATCGCGCCCAATTCATAAAGGGGCTTTTCTTATGGTGCGCCAAATCATGAAAAAGAACGTTGCCGCCTGGATGACGCTGCTGTTGTTGGCCGCGGCCCCCGCTATATTACTGCTCGATCTGGGCTCGTCCCAGGCGCAGGGCCCCGCTCCCGCGGACCTGGTGGCGGCGGCCGAGGCCAAGATCCGGACCGGCATCAACGACCCGGAAACGCGCACCGAGGCCGTCTGGCTTTATGAGGACGCGCTCGACCTGGTCAAGGGCGATGACGCGGCCTCCCGCTCCATCAAGGCCCGCGCCCATCTCGGACTCGCCGTGATCAATCTCATTGACTTCTTCGACCTGCTCCCGGCCCTGTCCAACTTCCTGGGCATTGACATCCTTGACCTGTTCAATCCCTCCGCCGCCGCGGCCATGACCATGGCCGGAGCCGGCGGCCCGGTCCGGCCGGCCGCGGCCTGCACCGCCGTTGACTTCGAGGACTACCTGTTCTTCCTGGACCGGATGCTCACCAACATGCTCATGCCCACGATAGATCATGCGCGCCTGGCCCGGGAGCTGGACCCGGGGGTGACCCTGGTCGTGGAGACGGGCATGGCCGTGCTGGTCCCCGATAACCCGGCCACGCCGGAGGACGACTCCATGGTCCTGGACCTGGCCGGCGAGTGGGACGCCACCGATGCGGCCCTTTTCCAGGGCGGGCTGGAGGTCCTGCTGGGGGGACTCAAGCTCCTGCTCTCCTACGACGGCATCCTGCAGAGCATGATCAACCCGACCCTGAGCCCCGCCTGTCAACCGGTCCCGGGAAGCGATGATTGGACCGATACCTTCGGACCCTATAACCTCATCGTCCCCGACGGCGGCGAGCAAAGGATGATCGCGGCCGGAGCGCTCATGGCCGCGGGCTTCCAGGCTTTCCACGAGGGACTCGAACTGCTCGCGGCCGAAACCGACGACCAGTCCGACGACCTGGTCCGGTATTATGACTACGGCAGCGACGGCCTCGGTCCCGCCGACCCCGGCTACCCCGGCCCCGACGCCGACGGCACCGAGGCCAACGGCGCCTATGACCCGGGCGAGCCCTGGGGAATGGACTCGATCGGCGTCCTGCTCGACAGCCTGCTCGGGAGCCTGCTCAGCGGCCTGCCCTTCAACCTCTCCGACCTGAGCCGCATGCTGCCGCCTCCCGCCCTGGCCGCCCTCGTTGAATCCATGGGCCAAAGCGCCGAGAGCGGAACGCCGGTGGACCTGGTCCCGACCCTGTTGAAGCCCCTGCTCCCGGCCCTGGGCCTGGGCGGGACCGACCAGCAGCTTTATGCCCTCGGCCTGCCCGCGCTCAACCTGGGAGCGCTCTTCCTCCCGCCGCTCGCCGACCTCTCCGTCATCTCGCCCCTCACCGACGCTGCCGGGACCCCCATCACCGAGCCCGAGGCCGCCGACGTCTCACACACCTGGCCCGACGGCTCCGGCCGCGTGGACCCGCCCAACGGGACCGTGGACGCGGCCTACTCCTTCTACCAGGACCAGGACGCCGAAGGCAACGACGTCGGCGTCATGGGCGGACTCGTCCTCACCCCCGTCACCACCCCCGCCGACTTCGACGCCGAAGGCAACCTCATCGGCGCCGTGGAATTCGACCCCATGATGAACCCCCAGTTCAATTCCCTGATGGGACTGCTGGGCGCGCTGTTGCCCTGAACCGCCGCCCTGAAAATATGATGAGGTGGCGGGGACACTCCTGTCCCCGGCCTTCCGGCCGAGGGGAGTGTTGCATCAACCGGACAGCCCACATAGCGAGCCGTGTGGGCTGTCCCGCTAAAATATTTTGTGTCTGAAATTGCATCATGTATAATAGGTAAAGAGAAGCATGGCGCCGCTTGCGGTTCCATCATCGGGGAAATAGACATGATTGCCGCGGACAAGATTCAGCGCATCACCGACACGATTGTCCGGACCTACCGGCCCGAGCGCATCATTATTTTCGGCTCCTGCGCCCGGGACGAGCAGGCCGCGGGAAGCGACCTCGATATCATGGTCATCTCCGACCGCGAGAAGCACCTGCCCGCTTACAAGCGCGGCTTGAAAACCCGCCTCGCCCTGCCCGAGCCCGACGTGGCCAAGGACATCCTCTTCTACACCCACGAGGAAATCGAACGATGGAAGGACGTCCCTCTCAGTTTCGTCGCCACCGTTCTGCGCGAAGGCAAGGTGGTGTATGAACAACGATGACCTGGTGAAGGCATGGTTTGACAAGGCCGCCAGCGATCTGCGCAACGCCGAGATCATCCTCTCATCCGGCGAGGATGATCAGCCCACCGACACCGTCTGCTTCCACTGCCAACAGGCCGCCGAGAAATTCATCAAAGGCTTCCTCGCCAGCCGCGACACCGAATATCAAAAGGTCCATAATCTCAAGGCCCTGGTCGAAAAAGCCATGGCCCTTGACCCGAGTTTCGAACAAATCATGGAAAAGGCCGAGTCCCTTTCTCCCTATGCGGTCGCCATCCGCTACCCCGATGATTTCTGGATGCCGAAACTGGAGGACGCCCAGGAGGCCTTCGCCATCGCCCGCGAAATTAAGGACTTTATCCTGCAGCGGATGAAGACCGCCAAGACCGTTGGATAGCCCATAGCAAGCTATGTGGCCGGCCCCCGGCCGCGGGATGGGAAGGCAAGCATTAGGGAGAGGCAATCCAGGCCGGCCTTATCAAGAAAAACCACGCGGAAAACAAAAAGCATAATCTCAGCGCATCCCGCGGCGTCGCCGCCCACATAGCAAGCTATGTGGGCTGTCCCGCTAATTAAATAATATCCAGGTTGCGTTTTTGAACCTCCAGCATTATTGATTTACGAATCTCCTGAGCATCCACGTTCGAGAAAGTATCATTAATATCTAAAAAAATTGATGGAGCGGATTTTTCGTCCAAACTTCCTGGACCGCAGTAGGGCTCCTCTAATTTTTTAATTTTCCTTATAAAGTGATATCCGAATGATTTGGGGTGATTGACCAGACAACAAACCGCTCTTGATACTCTCAACATTGCCTTTTGCTTGTCAAACAGCATCAGCGGATACGGGCTTACCTTCCACGATGATGATAAATCGCGAACCAGGGTCAAGGCCAAAAACAAGGGCTTTTTGAGCAGGTCATCATCTTCGAAATTTCTGAAATATAATTTATTTTGCGTATAAATAAGTTCCTTCTCTATTTTGTCGTATACAACGAACAAAGGCCCGAAGGCGGAGATGCGACCGGATGGAAATTGTTGATAGAAGACGGCGAGGATAAAAAGGCCCTTGAAGCGCCTGAGCCATACGCCTCGCAATAGCTCGATCCCTTGCTTATCTTCTTCAATCCTCTCCCAACCGGAAGCCTCAAGCGGGCTGAATTCAAGGAATACATTGCTGAGCGACACAGATCCGGATATATTCCCGCTTCCAAGGTCAAGAACCCTGGCATTATCATCCCAATCCCCCGCTAAAAGCCCCTCATTCCACATTTTACTTTTAACGGATGGTGTCCCCGAATACATGGGCCCTTCCAGCAGAACGGGCGTTGCATTTTTGGCAAGCAATCTGAACAACCAGCTTAATTTATATTTATGCGGGCGCGTGGAGCTTTTATTGAATAAATCAATATAAAGAAGTGGCGGCCTAATGGCAGTATGACATTTGTAATGGTCAATGATATTATTTTTATCATCACTTAAATATTGGTATATTTTTATGGGAAGTTCAAAATAGCAATCGTCATCCGCCGGTCCGGCTTTAAGGATGGGAGGTGAACTGATGAATTTCTTATACCAGATGTCTTTACTCGGCGGGGGGAAAAGCGCCTCCACCGGAGACATGATTTCGCGGGCCCCGTGCAGGGGCCAGCGCACCTGTATGGGATCGCAGGCGAAAAATGATTTCAAATCGCCGCCCGCCGTAGATTTATCGGCCCAGATCAGAGAGGCATGTTGATTGGTTATCCTCGTACAGGTTGAAAATATATCAGGCGCATCTTTTATGTCAAACAAGGTTCCATGTTGCAGATGGTTGCCGGCATTCAACTTGGGCACATCAAGAACATAAAGATGGCCGGGCTTTTCAGTCCAGGGCTCAAATTTAATTACATGGTGTTTAACCAAAATATCCTTATCGGCGTCGAATGGGCCCGGTTCGCCCATCACCGCGGTCGCCGTGATTTTGGTGGCTTTGTGCAGGGCGAACCAGAGGGCGATATCAACCGAATGGGTTACATCCAATAATCCAGTTCCAGGACCGTAATGCTGTTTTATCAGATACAGCCAAAAAAAGAAGTAGGACGGGTCCTGGAAATAATCGGCATGGTTATCATTATGAAAAACATTAGTGGAAATAATATCGTTCGCCATTAGGTGTGAATAAAGTCTCCAAATTACATCATCTTCGGTTTTATTTCCCCTCAATCCAGTCGGTTTCATGCTTCCATAATCATTTGTTTGGCCTCGAAAAACGCGGGCAAAGCCTTCATTCACCGGAGGCAATTTTGATAGTTGTGCGATGACCTCAGCATAGGTTTGATAAACGGCGGTCATGATACTCATATCCTCAGTTTAATTCTGTAATTCTGGGGACACGATACATAATTCACTTCCAGTTGCCTCCCGCCGTTCCAGCCCCGTTCCCCTCCGTCCTTTCCTTTCCATCCCCTCCCGTAATCTCTGCGCCAGTATATCCCTTCCTGGTTCAATGTCAAGCGAAAAAAGAAAAAAAGTAGCAAGCAGCCGGGGGGGAGGTTTGTGGTTTGAGGTTTGTGGTTTGGGGTTGAAGAGGGAGAATTGAACCACGAAGGCACGAAGGGCAAGAAGGGGAGGGGAGGTTTGTGGTTTGGGGTTTGAGGTTTGGGGTTGAAGATCAGCCCCAAGCCTCAAGCCCCAAGCCTCAAGGCACTGGATACCCCCATAGCGAGCTATGTGGGCGCCGTCAGGCGCAGGATGCCCTCCCCGACACGCCCCTGTCCTCATCCCGTGGCCGCGGCCACCCACATAGCAAGCTATGTGGGCTATCCCGCTAATCAACTTAACGGTGTGTCGAACGCGGAGGGCTTAAAAAGATCCGCCCCGGTTCTGGCAGGGGACCGGGGCGGATTTGGGGTTATGGGGTCGGGCCTTTAGTAGACGAACAGCCCCTGGTAAGAGTAGTCGAGCGTCACGGTCGAACAGGAGCATTGCTCTTCCAGGTCCACCTCGACGTCGTAATCCAGCACGCAGGAATCGCCCCAGGTCCAGAGGCAGTCGAAATATTCATCGAGCAGGCTGTCCAGGACCAGGTTGTATGGATAGTCCTCGTACACCTCGTAAGGATAGAGGTCAATGGAGATCACGTCCACGCATCCCAGGTAGTCGCAGAGCCACACGTTCACCGGCGCGACGTCGCCGCCCCAGTTGGTCAGCGTGTAGTGGAGACGCATGTCAACGATGTTGGAGTCCCAGGAGTCGAGCCAGACGGTGTCCACGGAGTAATCCAGGTCGTCCAGCCCGCAGCACTGCCCGCACCCGCAGGGGCTGCCCACGATCAGCGTGTTCGATCCCGCGCCGCACTGGTCCCAGACCTCAATCGGCGGCGGAGCGTCGCAGGTGTAACAGTAACCGTCCGAGTCGTCCGAGCCGGGATCGTTCGTCCAGACGCATCCTCCCATGATAAGCAGCAGCGCGGCCGCCATCACCATCGTCCCTTTGTTTCTTATCCTCTTCATGGAAACACCCTCCTTTCATCAATGCGGGGCGGGAATTCTCGGCTAATGCTGTCCCGGCCCCAATCGCCTGTTTTTTTCCTTAAGTCTCCTTACCTGCATGTATTAAAAGCAAGCGCGATGCCAAGCCCGGGCCCTGATTCTGGATTTGCTTGTAACTGGATGGATTAATTGAGAAATTAAATGTGATCGGGCCGGCAAATGGGCGAGCCGGAAAAATGCGGAGCCACGGGCAGGGGAAACAATAATGCGGCCCCATCGGCTTTCGCGAAAATAACTTAAAATAAATGAATAGTTACGCTACGCAAGGTATTATTGCGCGAAGAGCAGGAAATATATCCTGGATGAGGGGGTCCAGGAATGGACACATCATTGCGGCTTGGACGAATGAGAGTGGTTGCGGATGTACTCGGAAACAAGCCAGGACGCGAGCAGGGCGATCATGGCCAGGGCGGCGAAGAAGCTGATCCACGCTCCGCGCCTAAGCTCCTTTGGCTGGAACATGAACTCGACCACGTGCCGCCCGGGGGTCAGGAACACGGCCCGGCCGATCCCGTCCGCGAAGTAGATGGCCGCTTCCCGGCCGTCAACGCGGGCGGACCAGCCGGGCATGAGGTATTCGCGCGCGACCAGCCAGGCCGGCCCGGACGTCTCGGCCACGATCCGCTCATGGTCGCCGTCCGGCCGGTCCACGCCGATCACGCGGCCGATGACGCCGCCGGCTGCATCGGTGGCCGGCGGCGCGGGAGCCGGCTTGATGAGCGAGCCGGATAGGATCGCCGCGTCCAGCGCGAGCGCGGGCCGGGGCTCTGCTTCCGCGCTCCCGCCGCTAAGCGCCAGGGCCAGGGCCTGGTCGCGGTCCGGGGCGGTCCGGGCCGAGCGCGCCAGGAAAACGGCCGGGTTCGCGGCGCTGGTCTCATACAGCGCCAGGTTTTTTTGCGGGTCTTGGGCTTGTTCCCGGATGACCCCGGCGCCCGCGAGCGCGGCGATCCACTGCTCGGGCGGGTCGGCCGTGCCCATGACGTATTTCACGGCGAGGACCCGGAAAATTTCCGCGCCGTTTTTCTCGAGCCGGCCGCGCTCGAACAGGTCGGAGACGCGGGAGGGAAGGGAGGCGGTTTTGCCGAAGGCGTATTCCACATGGTCGAGCACGCCCCAGTCGGGCAGCAGCGCGTCGCGGTGCGAGGTCTTCACGAAATAGTAGAGGTTGTCGGAGGTGACCAGACGGCCGGCGCCGAGGCCGCGTATTTCCCGGACCAGGGCCGGGGCCTTGGCCAGGGCGTCGCGCTTTGCGAAGCTGTACGCGGGTAGCGCGCTCATCAGGTCCAGGGCGGTGAGCGCGGCGAGCAGGGGCGCGGCCCAGGCCGCGGGGAACATCTTGCGCCCGGCCGCGTAGGAGATCGCGAAGAGCAGGGCGATGGCGGCGATGATGCGGGCCAGGTCCTGCTCGATCAGCAGGAAGCTTTGCCCGGGGTTCGGGCTCGCGGCCCGCACCGCCTCCGCCGATCCCGCCGCGTATCTGGTGAGCGCCGTGAGCGCCGCGAGCAGAATCAGGGCCGCGGCCCAGGCCGCGCGCCGGCGCGTTTTTTGATCCGCCATGATGCCCTCGACCCGGCCGAGTCCCATGGCGGAGACCGCGGCCAGCAGCAGGGCCGCGAAGGTGAACAGCTTGGCCGGATACCGGAGAGCGCGCAGCGCCGGGACGAGGTCCATGAGCCAGGGCATGACGCCGGCATGGCGGCCCAAAGCCAGGACCGTAAACATCGCGGCCACCGCCGTGAGCAGCGCGGCCCTTCTGCGGCCCGGGTGTTTTATCGCGAGCGCCGCGAGCAAGAAGAGGGGCGCGAAGATCCCCGGATAGACGCTGTGGAACCACAAGTTCTTTCCGGCGACCGCGCTCGAGAGCCACGGCGCCCAGAAACTCCCATCATTGATCCGTCCCCATAAGCCCGGCGCCAGCAGGTTGACGAGGCGCAGCGGGTGCAGCGAAAAAGCGGCGGCCTCCGTTACCGTCAGCCCCGCGGCGCGCCGCGACTCCGGCAGCATGGCCCATGCCGGCATCCACGCCACGGCGGTGAGCGCCAGCGCGCCGGCGGCGGCCGCGGCCCAGCACAGCGCGTCCCGGCCGCGTCCTTCCGTGGATGGGGCCAGCACCGCCAGCAGCCCGAGCACTCCGAGCATCATGCCGCACCCCGGCAGGTCGCCCTCCATGGCCGCCATGGCCGCGCACAGCGCCGTGAGCGCGATGCGCAAAGGGGCGCGTCCAAGTCCCATCCACGCCGCCAGCGCCCAGGGCAGCCAGGCCCCGGAAGTGAAATAGGGAATGTTCATGACCTGCGACGCCATGACCCCGCCGATCGGCCAGACCAGTCCCAGGTACGCCGCGGCGGCGCGCGACCGGGTGAGGACCCACCCCAGCGCGTAGCCGCCCAGCCCGGCCCACAGCGCGTAAAGGATGATGGACGCGAGCTGCGCGTCATAGCCGCGGAAGAGAAAAAACAGCGCGATGCGCGGCGAGTAAATCCCGTAGGTCGGGTTGGCCGCGCGGTAATGGCCCGTGCCCAGGGCCGGGAGCCAGGCGATGAAGCCGTGCGCGCGCAGGTCCTCGACATGAGAGCGCAGCATCACGTAATTCAGGTCCGACGTGTCATGCGAGAAATAAGCCCGCCCATGGGACAGCGGAATAAGATACGCGGCCAAAACGGCCAGGGCCACGGCCAGGACCACCGGGCCGTGATAGGCCCAAAAATTGCCGGAGGCGCGCGCCGTAATTTTTCCGTTCCCGGTCATGGCCCCTCTATCATAGCCTTTGCTCTATGTGGGATAAAGTTGCAACACCCGGCCGCCCCATTTCACTCGGTGTTCCGCCTCTCAATCTTTGACAGCCTGGTCAAGCCATGTTACTTTTCCTGAACAATGATCAACGAGGTATTAAACAGTCTCTGCGCCCTGCCGCACCGTTACTCGACCAGCGCGAACGAACACCGGGCCGCCGAGTACCTCCGGCACAAGCTCGACGACCTGGAGATTGACGCCCAGCTGGTTCCGTTCGTGGCGCCCACGACGTTTTCCTGGATCTATTTAATTTTATATCTGGGTTTTTTGATTTCGGTGGTTACGGGCATCCAGCATCCGGTGGTGGCGCTGGCCATCGCGCTATTTTTCGCGGTGCTTTTCTACGGGGAGCAGACCACGCGGTTCTCGCCGCTATCGCAGTGGGTTCCGGAAGGACTGTCGCACAACGTGATCGGCAAGATTCCCGGCCGCAACAACCCCAGGAACACCCTGATCCTCTGCGCCCACTATGACACCTCCAAGACCGCGCTCATCTTCCATCCCGGCTTCGTGGCCGGGCTGCGCCGCGCCTTTTTCATCTCGCTCATCATGATCGGGCTCATCATCGTCGGCAACGCCGCCCGGATCGCGGTCACCGGGCAGGCGCTCAGGATCATCAACTGGGCCATGGCGGTCCCGGGCGTTTACATGGGTGTCATGTGCCTGGGCATGATCGAGCGGGAGGCGCGGGGGGTGCCGGTGAACGGCGCGGCGGACAACGCCTCCGGGGTGGCAACGGTCATGGAGCTCGCCAAGCGGGTCAAGGAAAAGGGCGGCCTGTCCGGCTGGGACGTCACGGTGCTGCTGACCGGGAGCGAGGAAGTGGGGCTGGCCGGCATGTCGCATTTTATGAGGGAGAACGGAAAGCGCCTGGACCCGGCGGCCACGGCCTTCATCAACTTTGACAACATGGGCGGCGGCAAGCTGACGGTGGTGCGGGAGGAGGGGATGCTGAAGGGCCTGCCGGCGGACCCGGAGCTGCTCCGGACCGCGGAGGGACTGATAGCTTCCGACCCGCGGTTCGCTGATATTGACATCCGGGCCTTCCGGGCGCTGACGCTGGACTCGCTGGTTCCGAACGCGCGGGGCCACCGGGTGCTGAGCCTGATGGGGCTCAACAAGGCCGGCGTGCCTACGCCCTGGCACTGGCACAACGACACCCTGGAGCACCTGGACAAGGACATGGTCCGTCTGGCGGCCGAATTCGGCTGGGAGCTCGTGAACCGGCTGGAAACGGGCGGGAACGCGGAAGATGGGCCCCGCGAAAAACCTCTATAAGGCCGCGGCCGCCTGCGCCTGCTCTCCGTCCCCGCCCAGGCCGCTGGACTCGCCGGGTACGTCTCCGACCACGAGCCGCTGCTCGCCGGCGCCATGGTTTTTGACCTCCTTTTTCCCGTGATCCTCACCTTCCTCTTCATCTCCTTCCTCCGCGCGGCCAGGAGCGCCTGAGCCGCGGCGGGGGACGGCGCGCCGCGGACTTACGGCTTTTTGTCCCACCGATGGTGGAATGACCCGGGGCGGTCAATGCGCTCGAAGGTATGGGCGCCGAAGAGGTCGCGCTGGGCCGAGATGAGGTTGGCGGGGAGCCGCGCGGTGCGGATGGCCTCGAAGTAGGCGAGCGCGGACATGAGGGCGGGGCAGGGCACGCCGAAGGCGATGGCGATGCGGATCAAGTTGCCCCAGCGGTCGTACTTCTTGTCAATCGTCTCGATGATGTCGTGATAGAGGAGCAGGCTCGGGAGCTCGGGGGCCTCGGTATAGGCGCGCCGGATCACGTCGAGGATGGCGGAGCGGATGATGCATCCTCCCTTCCAGATGCGGGCGAGCTCGGTGAGGTCGAGGCCGTAGCCGTATTCGCGGGACGCGGCGCTGAGCAGCGCCATGCCCTGGGCGTAGAGGGAGAGGCGGGCGGAGTAAAGGGCGTCGCCGGCGGCGCGGACCAGGTACGAGGTGGAGGTGATGGGAATCTGGGCGGGCTTGACCACGTTGATGATTTTTTCCGCGTCCTTCCGAAGCTCCTTTTTCGCGGAGAGGCTGCGGGCCTCGACGGCGGCGGTGATGGTGGGGACGGCCTCGCCGAGCTCGAGCGCGTTCACCGAGGTCCAGCGGCCGGTGCCTTTTTGCCCGGCCCGGTCCAGAATGAGGTCGAGAAGCGGCTTTTGGGTGTCCGGGTCTTTTTCGCGGAAGATGCGCGCGCTGATCTCGACGAGGTAGGATGCCAGCTCACCCTGGTTGAATTCGTCGAAGGCGCGGGCCAGGGCCTCGTTATCGAGCGATCCCACCCGGCGGAGAATGTGATAGACCTCGGCGATGAGCTGCATGTCGCCGTATTCGAGGCCGTTGTGGACCATTTTGACGTAATGGCCGGCGCCGCGCGGACCCGCCAGAGTGACGCACGGCCCGTCGCCGGTCCTGGCCGCGATGGCCTCGAACACGTGCCGCACGCGCTGATATGCCTCCGGCGTTCCCCCGGGCATGATGCTCGGGCCCTTGAGCGCGCCTTCCTCGCCGCCGGAAACGCCCACGCCCATGTAGGCGATGCCTTTTTCCGTAAGCTCCTTGCCGCGGCGCTCGGTGTCCTGGAAATGAGAGTTGCCCAGATCAATAATCAGGTCGCCCTCGTCGAGCAGCGGCAGGAGTCCCGCGATGGTCTCATCCACCGCGGGGCCGGCCTTGACCATGATCATCACGGTGCGGGGCTTGGCGAGGAGCGCCACGAATTGCGCGAGCGTCTCTCCCAGCTCCACGGGCAGGCCCTTCGCGCTCTCCCGCATGAACTTGCGAGCGGTCTCCACGGTGCGGTTGTGCACGGCGACCGGGATGCCGCGCCCGGCCATGTTGAGGACCAGGTTCTGGCCCATGACCGCTAGTCCGATCAGTCCGAGCTCACTTGGCACTGTTTGCCTCCCTGCTCAGAAAATAGTTGGACACATGGTAGGACAGGCATTCCTGCCTGTCCAGCGGCGGACAGACAAGAATGTCTGTCCTACCGCCTGATACTGGCACCCTCCATGTTTTCCTTGAGTCTATAAAGTATCTCGCCGGCGCGGGGCACGACCAGGACGCCTTCGGACTCGCGGCCCTCGAACGCGGTCAGGTTTAATGACGTTGGATCGCGGTAGCCTATCGAGAGCCGCTCGCAGCGCTCGCGGGGAATGGCGGTGGCGAGCGTGACCTTGATCCGCGGCCGCTCCACGCCGTTCTCGAACGCGCCCATGCCTTTCAAGTGCGTGGAGTGCGCGAGCACGCCGCCCGGGTAGCGCTGAAACCGGTCCCACTGCTGAACAAAGTAGTCGCGCACGTGGTAGCCGATCTCGTCCAGGACCTTGCCGTGGGTGTAAGACACCTCCTTGATGTGCGGCGCGTAAATGATCACCTCGCCGCCGTCGGCCACCGCCGGCTCCATCTTGTACATGCCCTTGGCGCCGGTCCAGATGTCGTCGTACATCTCGGGCATCACCGCGACCACGAGCTTAAACGGCCGCTCCACGTAGCGAATGTGCGTCCGGGCGGAGAGCTCCGCGGCCTGGCGCCAGGCCTCCCGCACCGGGCCCGCGAACAGGCCCTCGAGGCCGTCAACCCCCTCCACCACGGAGCAGACGCCGGTCACCGGCCGGTCCACCATGTCGGCGGCCCGCTCGATCACGGCGCGCACCGGGGTCTCGGCGCGGCCGATGATGCCGTAGTTGGTGATGAGCGCGCCCAGCCAGTGCGTGAAGTTGATGATCTCCGGCCCGGCGATTCCGGGGAAGAGGTACTTGTTGCCGCCGGAAAAGCCGGCGACCTCGTGGGGGAACACCGGGCCGTAGATGATGATGTGGTCGTAGTCGCCGATCAATCGGTTCAACGCCACCGGCACGTCATCATGCATGAGCCCGTTGCTCAGCTCCTCCATCTCCCCGCCGCTGATCGTGCCGATGCGCGTAAAGGTGTCGGGCCGCTCCCAGTGGTGGTTGTGGATCGCGATGCCCGCGTATTTGCCGGCGCGGTCCTTATCGGTGATTCCGAAGAGCTTGTTTTGCGCGGCCTCGGTCAGGGGCTGGTGCGTGCCGAGCGCGATCAGGAAGTCGAGCTTCTTCGCGCGCGGCAGGATGAGCTCGGCCAGGAGCCGGAAGATCATGGGCATGGGCCCGCTTCTGGTCGCGTCGGGCGTGATCGCGAGCACGCGCCTGCCGTCCAGGTCCACGCGCCCGAGACCCTGCTCCATGATGGTTCTGGCTTCTTTTTCTTTCATATTTTTTTAGCCGCAGATGAACGCAGATTAACGCAGATTAATTAAAATTATTCCATAATCATCTGCGTTAATCTGCGTTCATCTGCGGCTCCTTTCTTTGCAACTCGTCCCATCGCTCGAAGTCCTGCTCCAGATGCCGGTACAACTGCTTGAACATCTCGAACCGCTCGCGATAGAACGCGGTCTTTTCAAGGTCCGGCTCGAACACGCGCTCGACCTCGATCATCTTGGCGGCCGCGCTTAAATCCTTGACCGCGCCCGCGGCCTTCATTCCTAGTATAGCGGCGCCCAGCGCGGAGTTCTCGCGGGCGCGGGTGAGCGACACGGCCGTGCCCAGCATGTCCGCCAGGAGCTGCACCCACGCGGCGGAGCGCGTGAAGCCGCCGCTGGCCCGGACCTCGCTCACGCCGCCGGGCGAGCCGGCAAGCAGCTCGTGGAGCAGGGCCATGCTCATGCAGATGCCTTCGAGCACGGCGCGGGCCAAGTGGGCCTGGCCGTGGTGGGGGCCGAGCCCGAAAAAGACGCCGCGGGCCTTCGGGTCCCAGTAAGGCGTGCGCTCGCCGTGAAGATAAGGGAGGAAGATGAGACCCTGGGCGCCGGGCCCCGCGGTCTCGGCGAGCGCGATGATGCGCTCGTAAGGCTCGGCTCCCTGGGCCATGGCGCGGTCGCGGAGGTCGGAGAGGACCTGGTCGCGCAGCCAGCGGAGAATGATGCCTCCGCTGTTGATGGCGCCGCCGGCGTACCAGAACTGGTCGGCGAGGTAATAGAGCCAGACTTTGGCCGCGGGGTCGAGCCAGGGGGAGGCGAGGACCTTGCGCATGGCGCCGGAGGTCCCGATGGTGGCGGCGGCCTGTCCGGGCAGTATGGCGCCGGAGCCCAAGTTGGCGAGTCCGCCGTCGCCGGCGCCGGGGACCACGGGGATTCCCGCGGGCAGGCCGAGCGCGGCGGCGGGCCCGGGCAGCAGTCCGCCGGCGGCCCGGTCCGGGTCGCAAAGTCGTGGCAGGCGCTCGGCCCCGATGCCGATGGCGTCCAAGGTGGGCGCGTCCCATTCCAGGCGGCGGGCGTCGAGCAGGCCGTTCGAGCTCGCGTGAGAGCGGTCTGAGACCCATTGCCCGGTGAGCCGATGGATGACCGCGTCCTTGATGGACACGAACTTCGCGGCGCTCTGGAAAACCTCGGGCGCGTTTTCCTTAAGCCAGGAAATTTTCGCGGGGTAATACAGGGCGGTGGCGGGGCAGCCGGTGCGCTGGAAAATGTCGGCGCCGTCACGGCGGGCAAGCTCCTTGGCCTGCGCGGCGGCCCTGCCGTCGGCCCAGGTGAACATGCGGGTGAGCGGCCGGCCGTCCTTGTCCACCGCCATCATGCCGTGCATGGCGGCGGAAAAGGACACGGCGCGCAGTCGCGAAGTCTCGATGCCGGCAAGGGCCTCACGCACGGCCGCGGCCATGCACTCCCAGACTTCCTCCGGGTCCTGCTCCTGCCGGTCCGGCCCCGGCTGATGCACGCGGCACCCGGCGCTGCCCGTTGCCATCTCCCGGGCGCGCTCATCCGCCGCCACGGCCTTGACCGCCGACGTGCCCAGATCAATTCCCAGAAACAGGCCACTCAATATTCACACCTCATGTGGAAAACCATCACCTCTGGTTCAGCCCTCGCTCCCCTCTTCACATTATATTTCGCACAGAGACACAGAGAACACAGAGTATAATATATTTTTAATTTTTCTCCGTGCCTCCGTGTCTCCGTGCGAGATATAAAAACTCCAATGCCCCTTCACCGCGGCCGGTAGCGGTTGGTGATGGGCAGGCGGCGGTCGCGGCCAAAGGCCTTGGGCGTGATCTTGACGCCGGGGGGCGCCTGCCGGCGCTTGTACTCGTTGCGGTCCACCAGCGCGATGACCTCGCGCACGGTCCGGGCGCTCAGGCCCGCGGCCACGATCTGATCGAGCGCGCGGTCCTCCTCGACGTACTCTTCCAGGATCGGGTCGAGCACCGGGTAGGGCGGCAGCGAGTCCTCGTCCTTCTGGCCGGGCCTAAGCTCGGCGGTGGGCGGACGCGCGATCACGCTCTCCGGGATCAGCTCGCGGCCCGCCCCGCGGTTCACGTGGCGCGCCAGCTCCCAGACCAGGGTCTTGGGCACGTCCTTGATCACGGCGAAGCCGCCGGCCATGTCGCCGTAGAGGGTGCAGTAGCCCACGGCCGTTTCGCTCTTGTTGCCGGTGGTGAGTACGAGCCATCCGAAGCGGTTGGATAATGCCATCAGGATGTTGCCGCGGATGCGGGCCTGCAGGTTCTCGGCCTCGACCCCGGGCCCGCCCTCTCCCAGCGCTTGTTTGAGCTCAGCCATGAACTTAATGAACACGTCCTTGATCGGCACGGTGATCAGTCTGATCCCCAGGTTTTTGGCGAGCAGCTCCGCGTCCGAGAACGTCTCGCCGGACGTGTATTGGGAGGGCATGGTGACGCCGATGACGTTGTCGCGGCCGAGCGCCTTTACCGCGAGAGCCGCCACCAGCGACGAGTCCACGCCCCCGGAAAGGCCGATCACCACCTTGGCGAAGCCGTTCTTGGTGACGTAGTCCCCGGTCCCGGTGACCAGGGCCAGATAGACCTCCTCCAGCTTGGACAGCTCCCGGCACATGGACGGCGCCACCAGCCCACGGCCGTCCGCCGCCGGCGCGGGAAGTATGATCATGCTCTTTTTCTTGCCGGCGGATTTGGCGGCGGCGCGGGTGCCCGCGGGGACTTCGAGGTCGGTGACGAGCAGGTCCTCTTCAAAGCGGCGGGCCATGGCGATGATCCGGCCGGAAGGCAGGGCCACCAGGCTGCCGCCGTCGAACACCAGCTCGTCCTGCGCTCCGGCCAGGTTGTTGTAGCAGACCGCGGCGCCGGTGCGGCGGGCGAAGCCGGTGACGATTTTGCGGCGCAGGTCGAGCTTGCCGGCGTCAAAGGGCGAGCCGGAGATGTTGAGCACCACTCCGGCCCGGCGGGCGCGGGCCCATTTCTCGACCCGGCCGCCCTCGATCCAGATGTCCTCGCAAATCGTGAGCATCACCCGCGCGCCGCGGAGCGCGAACAGGGCACACTCGGTCCCCGCCGTGAAATAGCGCTTCTCGTCGAACACGCCGTAGTTGGGCAGCTCGACCTTGCGGTAGATGGCGGCGATCTTCCCGGCGCTGACCACGGCCGCGGCGTTGAACACGTCACGGCCGGCGAGCTCGGGAAAGCCGATGACAACGGTGATGCCGGCGACGCGGGGCACGATGTTGTTGAGCGCCTTTTTGCAGTCCTGAAGAAAGGCCGGCTTGAGCAGCAGGTCCTCCGGCGGGTAGCCGCAGAGACAGAGCTCGGGGACCATGACCAGGTCGGCCCGCGCCGCCCGCGCTTTTTCCACGGCCCGGACGATCTTGTCCGCGTTCCTCTCAAGGTCTCCCACCGTCGGGTTGATCTGGCCCATGGCTATTCTTAAAACCGTTCCCGCCATTCCCTCTTCCTTCCGATCAGGTGCATTATGAAGAAGATCGGTGGTCAATTCAAGCTGCGGGGCCGCGGGGAATCCGGGCTGAGGGGCGGCGGGCGCCATTAAATTGAAACGGGAGCGGGTGTTGAGGCCCGCTCCCGTTCCGGGATTGTCACGCTGCGGTCATGGCGGGTCAACCGCGTTCAGGGTGAATGCCGGCAACAGGTCAACGTCATTCATCCATCGGCCTTTTTCTTCGGCGAGCAAGAGCCCGCAATGGGGGATTTGAGCGTTCACGATGATGGAGCCGGGGCCGGTGATGGAGAGGACGATGAAGGCGTGGCCGCCGTCAAGTTTGCCGTTGACGCCGGACACGTCGAAGCGGTTGCCCGCCGGGCCTCCGCTGTAACTGCCGTCGCCGCCGAGCAGCACGGCCGTGCCGGTGGAGCCGTCGTCAATGGAGAAGACCACGGAGAAGCCGCCCTG
>Ga0307378_10002599_pt1 | contig 27314 bp, 23 predicted proteins | sample UN1MG_FD_202238 | JGI IMG/M metagenome (GOLD analysis project Ga0307378, IMG submission 202238) | Soil microbial communities from Risofladan, Vaasa, Finland - UN-1 | ecosystem: Environmental > Terrestrial > Soil > Coastal area > Acid sulfate soil | place: Finland: Risofladan, Vaasa | collected... | reverse complement strand
GATAAGGACGAACTGCTACGGGCCGGAAGGGGCGTCGAAAGAAGAGGCACTGGACCGGGCGGAGGAATCTTATAATAAGCTGCTGGAATACGCGGTTCAGGCGAAGGTTAGCGTGCTGATAGAAAATCACGGCGGGGTGTCGAATGATACGGATTTTCTGGTCAGGCTGATGGAGCGTGTGGACAGTCTTTACTTCGGGATGCTTCCGGACTTCAGGCAGCCGAGCGCGGAGTTCGACAACTACGAATTTTTGAAGAAGGTGCTTCCTTACGCCGGTGCGATGTCGGTGAGGACGCAGCCGACGGAGGAAGGGCTGGTGAAGATGATAGAGCTTTGCCGTGATTCGGGATACAAGGGCTACTACGGTATAGAGACGAGCGGGCGAGAAGGAATCCGTGAGACGAAAAGGGTTCTCGAGAAGGTTCTTTTCGGGAAGGGATAGAATTTTAGATAACGGAAGGTTAAGGGCGAATCAAAATGGGAAATGAGAAAAAGTTTAATAGCGGGTCTTCTTCGGAAGGGCGGCTGTCGCGCCGCAATTTTATCAAGAAGACGGGTTCTGTGCTGGCGGGGGTAAGTATCGTGCCACGATATGTTCTTGGTGGGGCGGGCAATACAGTGCCGAGCGAGAAGGTGTCGATAGGTTATATCGGTGTCGGTTCGCAGGGGGTGCGTGTTTTGACGGACTTTCTGAAGCAGCCGGAGGTGCAGATAGTATCGGTTTGCGATGTGAATACGGGCAGTGATGATTTTAAGGAGTGGGGCAAGGGTGAGATGCTCAGGAAGGTGCGAGAGACTCTGGGCGATAATTCGTGGGGGCGGTTCGCGAACGGCGGCCTGGGCGGGCTTTATCCGGGGCAGGACATTGTGCAGCGGTATTATGCGAAGGAGCGCGGGACAGCTTCTTATGACGGCTGCACGGCTTATACCGACTATCGGGAACTGCTCGAGAAGGAGAAGGACATTGACGCGGTTGTTGTCTGTACGGCCGACCATAATCATGCGATAATTTCGACGGCGGCGATGAAGGCGGGCAAGGGCGTGTTCTGTCAGAAACCGATGACGCATACGATTTACGAGGCGCGGCGGATGGCGGAGGTTGCACGTGAGACGAAGGTCGCGACGCAGGTGGCGACGGGCGTTTCGTCATCGGAGGAGACGCGAGTCCTTTGTGAATGGATATGGGACGGGGCGATAGGTCAGGTTCGTGAAGTTCATAACTGGTCGACGCGGCCGTTTTGGCCACAGGGGATTGAGAGGCCAATAGAGAAGGAGGCGGTTCCGGATTATCTTGACTGGGACCTTTGGCTGGGGCCTGCACCGAATCGGCCTTATAATTCGGTTTATCAGCCTTTCGACTGGCGGGGCTGGTATGACTTCGGGACGGGGGCGATAGGCGATATGGGCTGTTACAGTTTCGACACACTCTTTCGGGTTTTGAAGCTTGGGGCTCCTTTGCGGGTTGAGTCGAGCTCGACGAAGGTATTTAAGGAGACGTTTCCGGCAGCGTCGATACTGCATTTTTATTTCGGTGCGCGCGGTGAGATGGCTCCGGTTACTATTCACTGGTATGACGGCGAGCTGCGGCCGCAAAAACCCGAAGAGCTCGGTGACGAGGAGCTGGATAGTGAAGGGATGCTGCTTGTGGGTGATAAGGGCAAGATACTTTGTGAATTCAGCGGAGGAGAGCCGCGGCTGATACCGGCATCGGCGATGGCGGCTTATAAGAAGCCTGCCAAGACATTACCGCGCTCAGCGGGTCATTACGAGGACTGGATAGCGGCATGCAAAGGGGGCCAGAAGGCATGTGCGAATTTCGAATTCGCAGGGCCGGTTACGGAGACGATATTGCTGGGCAACGTGGCGGTTAGAGCGGGCAAGACGATTGAGTGGGACAGCGAGACGATGACGGTCACGAATGATAAAGAGGCCAACGAGCTGATACATTTTCCGTACCGGGAGGGATGGAGTCTGTAGGCATAGTTTGAGTGTTTTTAAGGATTCAGAGGCAGGAGCAGAAATATGAAGGGTAAAAGGGCGATTTCCCGGAGGTCGACTCTTAAGGGGATGGGTGCACTCGGCGCGGCGGCATTTTTAGGCGCGCGCGGCGCGGGCGGAGAGGAAGGTGCGGTCGGGCCTCAAGCTTCGGATGTGGGTACGAGCGATGTTCGGAAGCAGATATTCGAGAAAGTTTTCGCGACAACGTTTGTTGATACTCATGAGCACCTGATAGACGAGGAAGAGCGGCTGCGGGGGACAAAGCATCCGTTTGTGAAAAGCGACGACTGGAGCGAGGTTTTTATGAACTACCTCGGTGACGAGATGTGCGTGGCGGGTATGCCGGATGAGGACAACGAAAAGTTTACATCGCCAAAGGTTGACCCATTGGATAAGTGGAGGCTTCTTGAGCCTTACTGGCTGGCGATAAAAAATACGGGTTACGGGCAGGCAATCCGTATCGCGGTTAAGGAGTTGTACGGAGTTGAGGAGGTCTCGTCGAAGACGGTGAGGCAGATTCAGGCGGGCTATGAGAAGGTCCGGAGGCCGGGATTTTACAAGCGGATTTTGCGCGATTTGGCGAAGATAGAATCCTGCCAGGTGAACTACATAGACAACCCGTTCAAGGAGTCGTCGATGCCGACGTTTCTTATGCAGGATTTGTGCATATGGAGGATGTTCGAAGGGCCCGATTTCGAACAATGCGGCAAGAGGCCGGGGATTAAGGTGGGTTGTCTTGCCGACTGGCACAAGGTGATAGACTGGTGGTTCGAGAAGTACGGCAAGTACGCTATGGGGGTAAAGTCGCTGAGCGCGTATTCGCGGAAGATTGACTATGCGGAAGTTGATGCAGAGAAGGCGATGCCGATATTCAAGAAGAAGCTTGATGAGGAGCCTCTGAGTCCTGAGGAGAAAAAGTCGCTGGAGGACCATTTGTTCTGGTATTCGGTGAAGAAGGCGACCGAATCGGAGCTTCCGGTGAAGCTGCATACGGGCTATCACGCGGGACGGGGTTATATGCCTTTGTCATGGATACAGGACAATCCGGGGTCCGCGACGGACCTTTGCATGATGTCACCGGAGACGAAATTTGTTTTCATGCATATCTGCTATCCGTATTACGAGGAGATGGTAACGATAGCGAAGCATTATCCGAATGCCTATATTGACATGTGCTGGGCGTGGCTGATGAATCCCGTTGCGGCGAAAGATTTTTTGAAGAAGTATCTTGTTACGGCTCCTGCGAACAAGGTCCTTACATTCGGCGGCGATTACGTTGTTGTGGAGCCGGTTCTGGGTCATGCAACGATGGCCAGGCGAGGGATAGGGCTGGCGTTATCCGAGCTGGTGGAGGAAGGGTGGCTGAGTCTTGATGATGCTCTGGAAGTTACGGAGCCGATAATGCACGGCAACGCGAGGAGGCTTTTCAACATCGAGAAGAAAACGGAGTTGCTGAAGAACATAAAGTGGGGCGGTTAGAGTTTTTGGAAAATTCGAGAGACAGGAGCGGAACCATGAAGGGCAAAAGTGCGATTTCACGGAGGTCGACGCTTAAGGGGATGGGCGCGATTGGTGCGGCGGCATTTTTAGGCGCGCGGGGTGCAGGCGGAGAAGAATCGCCGGTTGTGCCGGGGGGTTCGGACGCCGGTACGAGCGATGTTCGGAAGCAGATATTTGAGAAGGTTTCACAGACGCTGTTTGTCGATACTCACGAGCACCTTCCGGATGAGAGCGAACGGCTTAACGGGAACTACTGCAGAGCTAGGGGAAAAAGCGATGACTGGTCAATAATTTTTTCTCATTATATAGATTCCGATATGCGTTCGGTGGGAATGAGTCCGAAAGATTACAGTGACTTTTTTTCTGCCAAGGTGGAGCCCGTAAAAAAGTGGGATTTGCTGGCGCCATATTGGCCGCACATAAAAAACACCGGCTATGGACAGGCGGTTTGTATCGCGATGAAGGAATTATATGGTGTAGAGGAACTTTGTGCGAGAACAGTAAAGCAGGTGCAGGCAGGCTATGAGAAGACGTGCCGGGCGGGGTTTTACAGGCGTATTCTGTGTGATTTGGCGAAGATAGAATCGTGCCAGGTAAACAGCTGGGACGGTTTCAGGGAGTCCAATATGCCGGAGCTCTTGATGCAGGATATCGGTATCGTAGGGATGTTTTCAGGGCCTAATTTCAGACTTGCGGAGCCGACGGGAGTTAATGTGAGCTGTTTGTCGGACTGGCACAAGGTGATTGACTGGTGGTTCAATAAGTACGGCAAGTACGCTGTAGCGGTGAAGTCGCAGGACGCTTACAGCCGGGACATCGATTACGAACAGGTGGCGGCGGAAAAGGCCGAGCCTATATTTAAGAAAAAACTCGACGGTCAATCGTTAAGTTCGGAAGAGAAAAAGATGCTTGAGGACCACCTGTTCTGGTATTCGGTACAGAAGGCGACCGAATCGAATTTACCGGTGAAGCTGCACACGGGTTATTATGCGATATGGGACGAAAACAAGGCGAGGATGCCGCTTTCTCGTGTGGCAAAAAATCCTGGTTCGGCGACGGCCCTTTGCAGGATGTCACCGGAAACAAGATTTGTTTTCATGCATATATGCTACCCTTATTACGAGGAGATGATTTCGATAGCGAAGCACTATCCGAATGCTCATATTGACATGTGCTGGGCATGGTTGATGAACCCTGTTGCGGCGAAAGATTTTTTGAAGAAATATCTTGTTACGGCTCCTGCGAACAAGATACTGACGTTTGGGGGCGACTATGGTCTGGTGGAGGCGGTTCTGGGTCACGCGGTCATCGCCAGGCGGGGGATAGGACTGGCTTTGTCTGAGCTGGTAGAGGAGGGTTGGCTGAGTCTTGATGATGCACTGGAAGTTACGGAGCCGATAATGCACGGTAACGCCAGGAGGATTTTTAATCTCGACGAAAAATCACAGGTCTGATGAGAAGAAGAAGGTGGTCAGGCAGTTGGGATGAGATGATGGAGGAGAAGGCAGAGAGTATACTTCATTGAATACAATTTGACAGTGATGGCTTAAAAAGGTACTATTCTGCCGGTTAAGGGCTTTAAAATGCGAGCAGAGAAAAACCTAAATACCCTCATATATTTTGCTATTATTTGTATTTTAGCAAAAGAGTGTTGTGGTGTTACTGTAGGTGAAGATAAACGTTCATGCCCTGTCTGTGAAGAACAAATCACGGTTCTCGAAATCGCCAGTTCTGGGAGCTACATCTATAACCGAGAATCAAAATACGACTTAATCTATTGCCCCTATGATGACCCAGAATTCATTTGGATGTGTCCGTACTGTGGTTATGCACAGGTTGCAGGATATTTCGCCGATCTCAGCAGTGTAGAAAAAAACGAGCTAAAAGACTTTCTATCTACGAAATGGGAACCAGCATCACCAAACGATATTTCCATAGAAGCTCCAAATGACATTTCTGCTATAGAGATGCGATTTGATCAAGCTATTCTTGTTAATAAGTTTTTGGAAAAAGATGAGGATTTTTGGGCTTGGTTTAACAGAGTACTGATATTTCATTACCGCAAGATTGATCCTGACAAAGCCAAAACCTTTGCTGTAGATGAGATAGAATTACTCCAGAAGGGTAAAGGGAAGTTCGATGATCCCGAAAAAAGTCGTGCCTACTTGCTTGGCGAGTACAACCGTATGATCGGAAATAGTGAATTGGCTCGAAAGCACTTGTACCAGGCATTGAAAGTTGACACCGTTTCTGAAATAAAGCATGCGAATACTGCTTTGATTATCCTAAACTTCATGCTGTTTTTTTCGCTGCTGTTCACTTGGATAAAAAAAGGTCTCAAGAAAAAAAACCGAGTGATATACACAATAGTTGCCATTATCGTGTTTGCATGCTGCTCATTTATTCAGTATTGGATTCCTGAATTAGTCCGACAAAAAGAGTACATGAACAACTACTATAATGAGATCATTTATGACCGGCTGAGACTTCCGGACAGACAATCTGAATAATTTTCGATTAAATTTCCTCTCTTCCACTCAAAAACCTGGCATTCCTCCCCTTTTTTCCGTCTCAAAAACCAACTAAAACTAGTGTCTAATTTCCTGTTCCAGAACTACCAGAAGACTGGCAATAGATTAAAAGATGGCTCGTTCTGGACGCTGGGAGTGACATTTATCAGTTTTCGATTACCCCCACCAACTCATCCTCTGTTATCTCAACTATATCTGTCACTGGCTCATAATAAATAAGTCCTACTCCACTAACAGGACCAAGCCCAATTTTTTGGGCGATTGTGGCCAAAATTGCCGAGGAACATCAAACAATCCATTAAGAAACTTATTGAAGAATTCGAAACAACAGGAGATATACAATAATCATCCCATATCGACATACTTTTGGGCTATCTTTGCAATTACCGAACCGAAAACTCCACCAACTAAAGTGACCAAAAGATATGTAATAATTATAATTGTCTTCGCTCTTTCGAGATTGCTGCTGCTGATTAAGACAGAGAGTGTCGGAAGAAGGGCAGAACCAATGCCGATTGCCGCACCGATCAAAATCCCATCAAGTATCGTTGCAGGACCATTGGTACTACGATGCTTACACAGCCAGATTTCAACACCATATCGATTCAAGTATGCGGCTATTGTACAACCAACCACAAGAGATATGCATAGACGAAGCAAATACACTTCCCGGAACGGGATACATATGAACGCCATAGTGAACCATACAAGATTGGGGACTGCACAATAAATCACACCGATTAGACCAGCACGTCGAATATAAAAGTCGCATAAACGCTTCATTTCAAATTCTCCCATATTAACCATTTATAGGCATTTTAAGAAATTAGGCAATTTGCCTAACGTCGAAACACCTGCTTTTCAGCTCATTTTGTAACAGATTTCCCATTATCATTCAATAGGCAATAAAAACAGCATTATGGACTAAATCCGGGCAGATTTTTCGGCAAAAATTTTTTTATTTTTTTGTTGACATGTGAGTGTACATAATTATACTATATTTATTTATAGTATAATTATGGATACCATTAAAATGAAGCCACTAACAAACAGACAAAGAACGGTGTTAGAGTTTGTGGGTCAGTACTCTCACAAAAGAGGATTTCCACCAACACTTCGCGAAATTGGAGAAGGCACAGGACTTTCCAACATTAGTGCGGTTCGTGGTCATATATCAGCCCTGGAGAAGAAGGGATATATTACTAAAGAGGCTGACAAGGCTAGGTCTATCCGGGTGATTTATGCCCCATCGGTATTTAGCAAAATAAAGCGTCAACTTCACGAATTTGCATCCACTGACAAAGGTGTACTACATAAGGTTGTTTACGGTGTGGCTTTAGTTACCCGTAAACGTAGGGACCATTTTGTTGATGAGCCGCGAGACTGGATTGATGAGGCTCTTGAACGAAGGGCTGTTGAGCATGGATGGACATTTATACGAAAGCAAATAAAGTCGAATCATATTATTCTTGTTATTCAAGTTTGGCCAAACCATTCTCCTGAATTGGTAGTCTCAAGAATCCGTCAAGCTGGAAATGCGGTTCGACTGCGACATTTGACGCATTTTCCAGGTAGATCTCTTTGGGCCAAAGGTTATGCGGCTACAACTAACTTGGAAAGTCTGGATGATATGGTCCAGCAGTTATTGGAGAATACACCAAAGGAACAAGGTTAATGAAATTCCCTAACCAAAAATTGAGAAAATCTATAAAGGTGGACAAGTAGATGAGATTCTTTCTTATTGATAAGATCAAAGAATGGGATGTTGGAAACACTGCCAAAGCGGTCAAAAATGTAGCTCTTAGTGAGGATTTCTTTGATGATCATTTTCCTCGACGACCTGTTATGCCCGGAGTCCTTATTATTGAAGGTATGGCACAGTTATCTGGATTACTTCTTGAAGCCAGCCTGAAAGAAAAATATGGAGAAGGCGCAAAAGCTATTTTGACTGTTTTAGAAAGGACAAAATTTCGTGATATTGTTAAACCTGGGGATACTCTTATTTATACCACACGAATAACGTCTGTAAATAAAAATGGCGGCAAGGTATCTGCTTCAGCTTGCCTCGGCGATAAAACAGTTGTGACAACAGGGATGGTCTTTGCTTTTAAATATGTTGAAGATCCAATGCTGGAATCCAAACGCGAAGCTTTGATGAAAGTATGGATGTCATAGTGGCAGAAAACAGGAAATCGAGCTAATGAGAAACGTAGTCATTACAGGCATTGGAATGGTGACGCCTTTAGGGAGGAGTCCACAGGATGTATTAGATCGTATCTACCGTAACGAGATAGCGGCAACTAAACCAATGTTTGAAACATCCGAATTTGATTGTTCTCTATGTGCTCCTATATCCGATTTCAATCCAGAGCAGTATTTTCCTGAGAATAAATCACTTCGTCTTATGAATCGTGATGCCCAAATGGCGGTAGTTGCAGCTCATCTTGCAATGGAGGATGCCAAGGTAAATAGTGACACAACTTATCCTGCGGAGGATATTGCTCTCTATGGATCAACGGGGGTTGCTGGAATGTCTGTTGAGGAAATTACCCGGATAATACGATATGCTGCTAACGAAGATGGAACTCTGAATCTTGAAAATTTTGGGAAGATAGCTTTGAGGCGAGTTCGGCCAGTATTGTCATTTAGGATTCTTGCTAATATGCCGATCTGCTTTATTTCTATTTTTCAAAATATTAGAGGGCCAAATGCTGTTTATACACCTTGGGAAGGTCACGGTGCTCAGGCAATCGCTGCAGGCATTCAAGCAATCAAAAGGGGCCTTGTACAATGTGCCCTGGTTGGTGGTTGTGATTGTAAGACTCGTGAACTTTCATTTATAAATCTGCAACAGTTAGGCATATTCGAATCGTGGAAGCAATCTGGAAAAGGATGTATCCCTGGGGAGGGATCGGTTTTTCTGGTACTGGAGGATGAGGAAACAGCAAACCGAAGAGGGAAAAAAGCTTATGCAAAGATAAGTGATTATAAGCTTAGCTCGGTCACAGATAATTCAAGATTGAAAGAAACGCTACTTTCAACTATGTCAGAACTTGAAATAAATGGCAAAGCCAGAGTCATTGCTGCGAGTGATGGTGATGTAGCAATTGCCGAAAACGAAAAACTGGTTCTTGAACATTTAGGGCTTGATTCACAGAAACTCCTTAAACCTAAATCAAATATTGGTAATCTTTTTGCAGCTGCCGCTGCAGTACAAGTCGGTTTAGCAGCGAAGCTTGCCAGCAGGCATGAAACTAAGCAGCAAATTATAGCAAATTGTTTTGGCTATGGAAGTGAATATGCCTCATTTGTGTTGGAGACTGTATGACCAGAGTGGTAATAACAGGTATCGGTATTATAAGTCCGGTTGGATGCGGCCGAAATGAATTCTGGACTAATCTTACATCAGGGCTATCCGGTATCGGTGAAATTACACTCTTCGATGCCTCGTCATTTCCAGTTCGCATTGGAGGGGAAGTGAAAAATTTTGATGCCGAATCTGTTATAAGTGAATTTCCAGAATCTGAAAATATCAGAGATCGGAAAGTATTCCTTGCATTGGCAGCTGCAAAGGAAGCCCTGACAGATGCACATTTAACAAAATCCAGTCTAAAACAAGCTTTACTGCATATAGGTATTGGGTTAGAAGTATTCTGGTTAGGTGATTTGACCCCTTATGCTCATTCATCAGATGTAGGACAGTCACTAGCGACATCATTAGTTAGTCGCATGGAAGATCGACTACTCCAAACGCCCTTAGATTGTACGTGCAATATCCTTGGAGACCGATATGGATTTTCAGCAGGCAAGTACACAAATTGTTCAGCGTGTGCCGCTGGGGCTCAGGTAATCGGTGAGGCATGGCAAACGTTACGTGAGGGGCAGGCAAAGATCGCATTGGCAGGTGCAACAGATAGCATGCTTAATCCATTAGGCTTAGGTGGCTTCAGTCTGCTGCGGGTTTTGTCTGACGAAAATGACCAGCCGCAGCGAGCCTGCAGACCTTTTGACGCATCGCGTAAGGGCACAGTTCTGGGTGAAGGAGCGGCTTTTGTTGTAATGGAGACACTGGATAATGCATTAGAACGCCAAGCCAATATCTATGCCGAGATAATAGGGTATGGCAGCTCAATGGATGCTTTTAGAGTTTCTGATCCTGACAGCACAGGCAGAGGAGCTGTTCAGAGCATGTCCAAGGCATTAGAAGTCGCAAAACTAAAACCAGATGATATTGATTGTGTAAATGCCCATGGTACAGGGACAATAAAAAATGATATCGTTGAAACAGCAGCGATAAAAGAAGTATTTGGAAAACGTGCTTACAGTATTCCTATTCATTCAGTTAAATCAATGACCGGGCACATGATTGCAGCAAGTGGAGCTGTCGAAGCAGTAACTGCGTCGTTAACTGTCTCAAAAAAACGAATACCACCCACAATCAATCTTACAAAACCCGATGACAAATGTGACTTAGACTATGTGCCCCAAAGAGCAAGAGACTTTACTGGCGAGACAGTCTTATCTAATTCATTCGGATTCGGTGGTCAGAATGCCACATTGATTTTTAAGAGGTACACCAATGGATTTTAAGTCCTTTCTATTATTTGCTAAATCAAGACGGTCGATTCGTAAATATACTGACCAAAAGGTTGATCGTGAACAAATTGAGCGACTTATTGAGGCCGCTTGTTGGGCACCTTCTAATCACAATCGCCAAGGTTGGAAGTTTATAGTATTCGAAGATCCGCAAGAGATTCACGCCATTGCAAAACAAATACGTGAATTCCTTGATAAGTCTCTCAGGGAAGCTCATAAGCTTGTTGCTGGTAAAGCAGAGGAACTGATTTATTATTCTGGTGCGTTTGACCAGGCTCCGGTGCTAATCTTAGCTATGCATAAGAAAACCCCGGCTGTAAGTAAACATATAATAGATTCGGCAACAAGTAAACTCGCCTCTGGAGAAGTTCTTAGCACTGCTATGGCCTGCCAGAATCTAATCCTGGCTGCTAAAGCTATGGGCTTAGGGACATGTATAATGACCGCCCCTTTATTAGCCGGCACAGTTTGGAGATCATTAGATAATTTACCTATGGGTTTTGAGCTTACTTGTCTGATTACTTTAGGATATCCAGCTGAGACACCTGAAGCCCCTCGAAGAAAAAAACTTGAACATATTATTGAATATAGGTGACACAATGACGGAACAAGAAATATTTGAGAAACTAATACCGCTCATTCGCGAAATTACCGGGGCACGTGAAGATCAGGTTAAAATGGAAAGTGGCCTGATGATGGATTTAGGTGCCGAATCAATCGATCTTCTGGATTTCAGTTTTCTGATCGAAGAAGAATTCGGCATCACAATAGAAGCAGATGAATTCGAACAGCAGTCTAGAGAGCGAATTCCAAGAGGAGTTTACGACAACGATGGTTTACTCACTGATGAGGCACTGGAAGAACTGAGAAAAGCATTACCTGAGGTACCAGCTGAATATCTACAACCGGGATTAAAAAAGATCGAGTTGCCGAGGGTGCTAAATGTTGCGGTATTCGTACATGTTATTCAACGCAAGCTCGCTAAGAAATCACAGGAGGTTAAAAATGCTTAAGGATAAAATAGCATTTGTCACCGGTGGCAGTGGCGATGTAGGAGAAGCAATTGTAAAAGTTCTGGCACGCGAAGGATGCAAAGTTGCATTTTCATATAACAACGGACAGCATAAAGCAGAGACTCTTGAAGAAAATCTTAGATCGTCAGGTTTTGATGTCAAATCTTATTGTCTTGATGTAACGGATGCAAAAGCATCAACTGAACTTGCCAAACAAATTGAAGAAGAAATCGGCTCTGTTGACATACTGGTTAATAACGCAGGTATTGCACAAGTTATGCCTTTCGCCATGATAGAAGAAAAAGACTGGGATGAGATGATGGACATTAATGTTAAAGGGATGTTTCTGGTGACCAAGGGCTTCGCCCGAAGCATGATAAGGCGGAAAGCCGGCAGCATTGTCAACATAGGTTCGCTTGCCGGTATGAGAATGCTTGAAGTACCAGTGCATTATGCCGCTGCCAAAAGTGCAGTTGTTGGCTTTACGACGGCTCTTGCCCGTGAATTGGGCCGGTACAACATAAGGGTAAATGCTGTTGCACCAGGGATGCTTGAAGGAGGAGTTAGTAGCAATATTCCGGCCAAACAACAAGAACAGTACAAGAGCCATTGTGCCCTTTCTCGTGCAGGCACTTGCAAGGAAGTTGCGGAACTGGTGGCCTTTCTGGCAAGTGACCGCAGCAGCTATGTTAATGCCCAGTCGATACTTGTTGATGGGGGAATATAATGAAATTCCGCATGGTGGACAGAATAATTGATTATGAACCAGGAAAAAGTATTCGTGGGGTCAAGACAGTCTCTTTCGAGGAATACCAGCTTAAATCGGCTTTGGATAATAGTCCATGTTTGCCTGAAAGTCTTATCATGGAAAGCTTCTTTCAGCTTGGCAACTGGCTGATTATGCTTACATCGGATTTTTTACAGATGGGACTGCTGGTTAGAACAAATGAAATAAGATTTGAACATCAAGTTGGGCCAGGTGAAAACATGCTTATGGAAATTTGTGTCCGCAGTTATCGTGATGACGGAGTACTCTTCGACGGTAAAGCTATTGCAAACGAAAAAGTGATCGCAAAAGGAACTGGTTGCCTGGCTACGATAACGAAACTGGACGAATATTATGACCCCGAAGACCTTAAGGTGCTTTTTTCAGAAATTTATCGACCCGAAATTATAAATGAAAGATAGTTAGTATATGGCAAGACTGGCAGAAAAAGATTATACATACTTTCGTACCGTTCGCGGGATGTGTCGGCAGTGCCGCCAGATAGTCCCGGCACGGGTGTTTTTCCGAGATGGCCGGGTATGGCAGGAAAGTCTCTGTCCCAATTGCCAAAATGAACCAGCGTTAATTGCTTCAGATCAGAACTGGTACATGGCCAATATACTTAAGGCGATGCCCGACCATTCACCATTACCACATGCAAAGCCCTCCAAAAAAGGCTGCCCCCATGATTGTGGTCCTTGCACATGGCATGCTTCTCCGTGTCAACTTCCTGTAATTTCAGTCACTAACGCCTGCGACCTGAGATGCCCTATCTGCTTTACGTATAACCGTCAGGATGCGATTTTTAATATGTCTATCGAAGAAATGAAGCGAACAGTTGACTGGATCATAGAATCGTCGCAACAGGTGGACTTGATCAACATAACCGGCGGTGAGCCGACAATGCACCCTGGCATAATTGATATCTTACATGAATGCAACCGTCCAGAAATTGGGCGGGTAACGATGAACTCAAACGGCATACGTCTTGCAAAGGATTATAAGTTGTGCCAGCAACTCGCTGAATTAGGGATATACGTAATACTGAGCTTCAATACTTTTGACAGCGATACAAGCAAACAACTGCACGGTCGTGACATAACCGAACTAAAACTCAAAGCAGTTGACAATCTAACTCGTGCCGGAGTTAAAATGACATTACTTAATGTAATGATTCACGAAACGAATGAAGATTCTATCTCAGCTCTGTTTGACCTAATGCGACAAAATGACAACATTTTGAGTCTTACCGTACAAACCATGACATACACAGGACAAGGCGGGGGAAACTTCAAGCGAACACAGCATATTCCAGTGGACCTTGCCGCTCGAAAAGTCTGCGAACAATCTGATGGAATGTTTGAGTTTAGTGATTTTCTGACCAGGCCTTCTGCCCATCCGCTCTGCTACCAAGTCTGCTATTTACTCAAGACTGGAAAAGAAATGTTACCCTTTACCAGATTCGCACCAAAAGAACAAATCGAGCAGTTGTTTCAGGATTCATATCTGATTCGGCCAGAAAAGGGACAGGATTTCTTTACTGATGTCATAAACCAGCTTTATTCTCAAGGACAGACAGAATACCTGGCCACATTACGTGAACTGGTAGAAAAAATGTATCCCGCAGATTCATCTGTAACCGATTTTCAACGGCAAAGAATAGCTGAATCAACCGTCAGAACAATCTATATTCATTCTCACATGGACGAAGATACTTTTGACTGCTCGCGAGCAATGCTCTGCCCTGACCTGGTACCGTCCGAGCCCGGCAAACTTATACCAGCTTGTACTTATAATCTTTTTTATAGAATGAAAGACAGCAGGTTCTACATAGATGAATAATTCTCAGCAAACACTTGGAATAACGCAATCAGTTTGCGAAACCTGCCGCAGGATCGTGCCAGCCAAGATATGCACTGACGGCTCGGATGTTTATTTTCAAAAGTTCTGTCCTGATCACGGCAACTCCAGTAATTTGATACATAATGATCTAGAAAATTACCTGCACACACAACGTTACGTTAAACCTGCATGGATACCAAAGGAATTTTCCGGTGAATCTGACAAACCATGCCCTGAAGGTTGCGGCTTCTGCAGTCGCCATGAACAACACCTTTGTATGCCTATAGTCGAAATTACGTCACGATGTAATTTGTCTTGTCCTGTATGCATCGCTGATGCCGGGCATCAATGGGACATGACAGTCGAGCAATTCAGCAAACTGATCGACAATCTAATTCTCGCTGAATCTCAGATCGATGTTCTCAATATTTCAGGCGGAGAACCATTGATTCATCCGCAGTTGCTGGAGATTATTGACAACGCTCTTAGTCGCCCTGAAATCGTTCGGCTGAGTATTTCTACAAATGGCTTGGTGTTGCTTGATCAACCCGCACTTGTGCAAGAGCTGGAAGAACGAAACGTCGTGATATCCCTGCAATTTGACGGTTTCGATGACAAGGCATACGAAATTCTCAGGGGTCGTAAGCTACTCAAACAGAAACTTGGCATTCTGGACGTGCTTGCCGAATCGGAGATATCCACTTCGCTGACAGTTACTGCTGCCGCTGAGATAAATACGGATCAGTTTCCCGAGATAGTTAATTATCTTTTCTCAAATCGTCATGTAATAAGTATGATGATTCAGCCGCTTTCATTTGCTGGGAGAGGTGTGAATTTCTCCGGCAAAGTCAAACGACTTACTATTCCCGATATTACTAAACTGCTTGGTCAAATGGAAGATAGGCGTATAAAATCCTCAGATTTTGCTCCTCTTCCCTGCAGTCATCCTTTGTGTTTTTATCTTGCCTATTACCTGATGCTTGATGATGGCAATACGGTATCACTTAACCAGTTGGTTGATGCGTCAAAAATGATGGATTTACTTGCCAACAAAACAGTCTTCGGGCTGGATAGCCAGGAGCAAGAGAATCTTAAGGATTTGATCTACGAAATGTGGAGTGGTCCTGCTGGTACTGCCCCTGACTCCGAAGCAGTTATGAAAACGCTTCATAGTATTTTAGATGAGATAACTTCTTCATCATTTGCTCCTCGCCGAGCATTTACAATAGCTGAAAAACACGTAAAATCGATTTTTATTCATGCATTCCAGGATGCAGCGACTTTTGATATATCTCGTGTAAGAAGGTGTTGCCAGGCATATCCTCAGACTGACGGCAAACTCATACCAGCCTGTGTACATAATGTACTTAGTCGTAACAATTCAGGTTGTGCTTCAATATCGGGAAAAAACCATGCCGTAGGAAAGAAGAAAAAAAGGGTTGAAATATGACTCAAACAAAAAACAATATCCAGACAGATGTGTGTCGAAAAAGGATTATGGTTTTAAGCATTGCTTTAATAGGATTCTTAGTTCCATTAGCCCTTTATTGGTTAATATATGGTCAGGTGGCCATAATTACACCACCTGATGCTAAAAAATTGCTTTTGATGGAAAACAGCAAAGCCCTTCTTATTGATATTAGGTCAACAGACGAATTTGATTCGGCCCACATCGACGGTGCACAACATTGGTCCGCTGAAGAAATGTTATCTCTTAAGTCCCCAGACCAGATTCCCGAACAATTTCACCATAAAACACTTCTACTTATATGCAATGCTGGCATATCAAGTAATACTGCAGCTAAACATCTAACGGAATTAGGAGTCGAAAAAGTAATAAGCGTTCGCGGCGGCATGCAGGGATGGATCGGTAATGTCAGCAGCCCTGAAGGTGGTGTATTTGACAGATATAAGTCAGCATCTGGAGAAATCAGTACGTTTCCAATTCGCATCTCTCCATTGTATGAGAAGGTATTGGCTGTAGCCAGCGGTTTTGGTGTAAAACCCGGATATACTATTCTTTCTCTTATTATTGCAATCGTGCTTTGGCGAAGTAAATCTCCAGACCTTGCGGCATTGAGGTGGTCGATGATATTCTTCTTTCTCGGCGAAAACTTTTGTGCAGTAAATTATTTTGTTTTCACTGACAAATCGTACTTTTTGGAATACCTGCATAGCTTTGGCATGCTGCTTTCTTTTGGTTTTGCCACTTATGCAATTTTTGAAGGTATAGACCGTAGAATCCTGATGTTATCTGAGCCAAATAAAAAGTGTGCTGCACTTGGTCTTTGTAGAAAATGCATTAAATACGAGAACATACCTTGTGGTTTAAAGCGTACATTCTTAATGATTATTCCAGCAATGATACTTATAGCCTCGATACCGTTTTGTGCTGATTGGAATCGTATTTCTTATAACACAATGATCTTCGGCACTTTCTACAACTATACACATAGTATAATCTATCAGCAGTTCGAACATTTATATTGTCCAATTGCTGCCATGTTTTTTCTGATAGTATCATTATTAATTCTTTTGTTCAAAAAGATTGACCCTTTGCCTATGGCCAAGATCTTTTTCGCTGCAGGGATAGGGCCATTGGGATTTGGGATGTTTAGAAGCATATTTGCCGGGATGTATAGTCAAAACATGCTATGGTTCAACTTCTGGGAAGAAGTTACAGAGCTGCTGTTCATTGTTGGGGTTTGCTTTATTCTTTGGGTTTTTCGCCAGTCATTATTCAAAACAATCGATATTAAACAATAAACAGAGGGGCTTACGGTGAGAACTATCCGGGCTTTGTATCACTATCTTAGACCTCAGAAGATGCCAAATCTGGTGCCATCCATTAGTTCACCAGTTATGACCAGTTCGACCTCTTCTGCTGGTTGGAGAATATCCTGAACTTCTGAACGGTTGAATTTAACCATAACTGCTTGGTTAGCTTCAGAGAACCATATCCACTCAGGGCAACTGTGTTGCCCATGCGGTATTACTTTAAGATTGCCATTAGCCTTTAAATACTTTGCAGCCAGTTAAGTGCTAATGCCGCAAAGTCTCTGAGGTTTACGATTCCGTCTCCGCCCACTGGCTCAATATCGGCTAATACACCGGTGGTTTGCCACTCGCCTGCCATAATTCTAAGATCAAAAATATCGACGGTTCTGTCCCCATCCAAGTCACCGCGAATACTATTCGCAGAAATATCGAAGTAATTAATATTATATTCATCTGAGCTGTCAGCATTGGCAAATCTCATTACCTGGGTACCTGCAGATAACGTAGCTGTCGCAGAAACAGTCGTCCAGTTCTGCCAGCCGCCGGTAACCGGTACATTGATATTGCCTGTCTTATCTACGCCGCCAAATTCAATATGGAAGTTCCCGCCTGTAGTGTTTGACGCAACGCGGGCCTCTATCGTATATTCTCCAGCCGCTGGAACATCAACGGTATATTCCAGCCATTCGTTATTTGCCAACCATCCTACGTCGTACCCGCCTCCTGTATCTGTGCAGACTTCTATGTCAACGTCTTCAGCAGTGCGATATTGACCTCCGTTATTGCCTGCGTCCGAATCATGGTAAGCAACCCCTTCTCCGCCGGTGTCAAAGTCTTCAGCTTCGATCTGTCCCGGTATAGCAAATGGACTGCCGTGGAATGGTGCCTGACCGGTGCCAACGGTAATACTAATAGTATCTATACTCAAAGCCCCGACATTGTCGATGGCCCTGGCCATTATCGTATAACTGCCGTCAGCAACAGAAACCCACGTAAAACTGTACGGTGCTGTCGTATCTTCACCTAAATAATTCGAACCTTCATAAAACTCCACCGCTGCGACAAACCCGTCACTGTCCGACGCCGTCACCTCTATAAAAATATCACCTGCAGGAAGGTTGGCTTCGTCAGAAGGATTAGTTATCGAAATGCTCGGAACAATAATCGTAGAGTCTAAGCCGTAGCCGTATGCAAATAACGGATTATAAGGACTGTCCCCGTTATTGATTGGAACCTGCCCGATATTTATTGGCCAACTGTGCGGCAGCTTCCCCGTAAATTCATAATCGCCGAACAAAACCTCCGCTACTCCATCACCTTCTGTCCCCGGCAGCCACGCTGCTACAAATCCGTTCCACCCGTTCAAATAATCGCTTATCATCATCGGACGCCCTGAAACCAGTACTACCACAATAGGAATGCCCGAAATATTGCCAAGGCAGCTAACATCCGTAGAATCAAGTGACAGACTCCCGTCATCACCTACCCCTTCAGCGTACGGAGTCTCCCCTATCACAACGATTGCAACATCGTGTCCCGCTGAACCCATCCCGTCTTCACTGAAAGTAACTGTCCCGCCCCCTGCGGCTACCTCATTTTCAATGCCCTCCAGTATCGTCGTACCAACCGTTATATCTCCGCTGTCGCCTTGCCAGCTTATCGTCCACCCGCCGCATAGATTACCAATATCGTCCGCACTCTTACCGGCAACAAAAACATCGCTGTCCTTCGAAAGTGGCAAAATACCGTCGTTCTTCAGCAGCACAAGAGACTTCCGAACCGCCTCACGCGCAACCAGCCTGTGCTCAACACTTCCCACTGCGCCGCTGTTAACAAGCGCCCGGTCAGCAAGCGGATTTTCAAATAAACCCGAATCCGATTTGACCTTCAATATCCGCCGCACAGCATCATCTATCCTCGCCATGCTGACATCACCGTCATTGACCGCCGCCTTTAAAGTTGTTATCCAGGTCCGCCAGCTGCTTGGCTCCATGCACATATCAACACCCGCATTGACCATTTGCGTTACCTTCTCTTGATACGTCGAACCCGAAAGCTCATAGACCGCCTCCCAGTCGGATATCAAAAACCCTTCGAAACCAAACTCCGTTTTAAGAACATCGGTCAGAAGATAACCCTGCTCATGCATCTTCACCCCGTTCCAGCTGCTGTAAGAAGGCATGATTGTCCCAACGTTATTATCAATCGCCTCAAGATAACCTTGCATATGAATATCTCTAAGCGTGGTTTCATCGCAGACCGTATTACCCCTGTCATTGCCCCCGCTCGTCCCGCCGTCACCGGCAAAGTGCTTCGCACATGCTATTATGCGTTCACCGCCCATCGTCGCACCCTGGAAACCCTTAACATAACGGCCGGCAAGTAATGTCTGTAGCGCAGGGTCTTCACCAAAGCCTTCGTACGTCCTGCCCCATCGCTCGTCTCTTGGAACTGTCACACACGGCCCGAACGTCCATTCGAGTCCCGTACACGCCACTTCCTTTGCCGTTATCCGCCCAATTTCTTCTACAAGGTTAGGGTCTCTTGTCGCACCCAAACCTATATTATGAGGGAAAATTGTCGCGCCATATACATTGTTATGGCCGTGGACCGCGTCGATTCCGTAAAGAATTGGAATGCCCAATCGGGTACTAAGGGCACCGTTCTGATAATCATCATGCATGTCCGCCCAGCCGGTCGGTGTATTAGAAGCCGGCGCTGAACCGCCACCGCTTAATATCGAACCCAGAAAATAGTTTCTGACATCGTTGGCCGTCGCATTGCCTCGCTCTGCCTGCGTCATCTGACCGACCTTCTCATCGAGCGTCATATCAGAAATCAGGGCCTCAATATCAACCGCAATCGTAGCAGAATTGGAAATAATTAGCACAAGCAACAGCACCATGGAAATGTTTTTTAAGTTTAGCGTGATTTTCCCTTCTCCGTTAAAACCGTAAGCAACAAAATATCTGCAATAAACCGAGCATAACCTCACTCCATACACAACCCGGGTATGGACTATTTGATTCTACCATATATCCTCCGAAAATGCAACCAAACAATCCCCCCGCCCATGCCCTGCCATTGACAAATTCAATGATAGAAGTGAAGGAACTTTTAAGAATACCCTCGACTTATGTCAGTTCGTTTCTTTTTTCTTTTATAGAATATTATTTGTATAATTACGAATGTGCTAAAGCTGATCATGAAGAGTCCAATCGGGAAGAAAGCAAAATAGGGTATAATACCTATTGCCTTAAGGTCTCTAAGCACCGTTCGAATCAAACCTTTTGTTATAAAATCTGCACCTTTATTTGGGAAAGCATTGATCATTACAACAATGCTCACGTGATATTCCGGCAAATAAACCATATAAGTCGTTGACCCAATATTTCCTCCACCGTGACCGATTGCTTGTTTGCCCGAAGAAAAACTGCGCGTATAGAGCTGCACTCCTAATCCGTATGCCCTCATATTTGCAACGGGTCTGAATTTTACGAATTGCAGCATTTCATCCATAGATTCCCGCTGCAGAATCTTTCCTTCGAAAAGGCCATGGGACCAGCGTGCCAAACCTTCCGCAGTAATAAATATCCCTGAAGAACCGAATCCGATACTCTCATGAGATGCTCTCGGCAGGAAGGTTAAATCAATTTCCGAATCGCCAAAATTAAAATTGTCTCCGTATACATGAGCTTGATTATCCGGGATATCCTCCTGCTGGGAGAGATATGCATTATCAATACCCAAAGGCCCCCAGAAACGCTTCTTCAATTCACTCGACAGACTTGAACCGGTTGCTTTCTCAATAATCATTGCAAGCAGCAAATAATTGGTGTTCGAATATCGCCAGCCATCACCTGCTGCAAAATAAGGTTCTTTAATATAACTCAAAACCTCCTCCGCGGACCATACCTTTGTCCTGTCTTTTTTCAGGTCATCCCAAATTTGCTGATTGTCCCAGAACATATAAATGCCGCTTGTATGATTTAGCAGTTGTCGTATAGTTATCTTACTGTCTATATGAGGATAATTACCGAGCCATCTCGACAATGGCTCTTCCAGCGATAAAACATTTTCTTCGACAAGCATTAGCGTAAGGGCTGCAACTACATTTTTGGTTATACTTCCAATGGCAAATAACATATCTGGCTGCATCGCTGCGGTATCGTGAGAAATCCCACTTGTTCCCGTCCATATTCTACCGTCAGGCAATATTACCGCTGCCGAAACTCCTCTTACACCGTATTTACTAATCCCTTTCTCAAGGACCTTTTGCATCCGATCTTCTATAGAAAGCTCAGCCCCGTAACAGCTGACACCGAAAAAGAGCGTGATAGCGACAACGAATAATACCTTGGCCTTCATTAAAAAATGCCTTTCAACCTATACTGTTAGCCCCCGGCATCGTCGGGGGGCCTGTGCTGGGGGTCAAGTTCTTTATTTTTACACACTGCCCCTATATAACGCAACTATTTCCCCCCGCCCAATTATCAATTAACAATACCTGTCCTGAGCCTGTCGAAGGAATCAATAATCAATTATATACCTCTCCTCCCCGACCCCCCACAACTCCCAAAAAATCCTTCACCAAAAAAATAAAAACCAGAATCTACCAATAGCAGCCCAGCAGCAGATTATATCCCAAAAACTTCTATTTACACCACCGGAGAAAAAGAGTTAAATATAACAGAAACTACCGGGAAACCTGCTTGCAAGTTGAGGGCTTATATGAAGGATGAACCAATCAAAGAATTTAATTATTCAGAAGATAATATAGGAAACGAATTCAGCGAGCTTGCCCACGAAACTCGTGACAAGCCTTTTTTCGGCACCCTCTGCATCTCTGTAAAAGAACATCATGACAGGATTGTTATTGGATGGAATTGGTCAAAATGGCTTATAGCATTATTGATGGGAGGCTTTGGTGCATTTTTCTTATTCGGAGCATTTTATTCCTTTGGAGAATATACCTTCTCCAAATTTGTAAGCTTCGGTGCTTTTGCGATAGGGGTACTCATTTTGCTATTGGTACTCAAATTTTTGTCTATGGCAGAGAAAATTTCGCTATGTCTGAATACTCCCACCATTGTTATCCGTTATGGTTGTTTACCTTTCCCCAAAAAACTCAGCATTGATAAAAGCCAAGTCGAATTAAAAATCTATCGCTGTCAGGCACAACAGGCTACTGAAGAAATCGGGCCTGGCAATACTATATTATCTCTCTTTTCAAAAAATAAGTCTGATGCTGAATTTATTGTTATAGTTGCTCCCCGTACGGAATTATTAAATCCAATCTATGAGAAGCTAAAAGAATACTTAGAACAGACGGATTCTGATGCCACTCTACAGGAACTTGAGTTGCCTGAAGGCGAAATTATTAGATATTCAACTACTGTTTTAAGAGGGAAACTGGAGCAAACTCAAAAAGATTTCTTAATTTTATCTGAAGACTTGGCTGTTTTTAAAAGAAGAAAAACTCATTTTATTCTTTGGATAACCTCAATTTTAATGGGAATTCTTTTCCTTTCCTCTCCTTTTTGTATAGCTGAAGAGCTAACCGATGCTTTTTTTATCTCGCTGTTAACCACACCTCTCGGAGGATTCTGTCTCGTGACCGGTTTATATTTTTTGATTAAGGTTTGGCATACCTGGTATCTGGTTGTTGATAAAAAAGACAATGGTCTTTGGTATAAAAGCTTGTTAGGGAGTTCGGCTTACTCTAAAAAAATAAGAAATCTTTCAGAAATCGTCGCTGTCCAGGTCTGTTTTGTTTGGACCGATATCGCTTCAGGAACACCAATAACAGAGGAAGCTGTTTACGAATTAAATGTTATTGGAAAGAAAAAAAATGATGACAGAAATAATATTTGCAGCCACACAAATGGAGAGAAAATAATAAATGATGCTGCAAGATTTGCTGAGTTCCTGGGTGTTCCATTAATAAACAATATTAACTAGGAAATAATTCCTGCTTCTTTCAAAAAATGTTCATCTTCAGCAAAAACATAAAAACCCAACACTAAAAACTCAAAAGTCATAAAGCACTACATAAGTATATATGCATATACTTATATACTCCCCCCAAATCCCCGCGCCCTTGCCGCGGCGTAGCCTTGGCGAAGACGGTGGGGCCACGCAGGACGCGGGGAAAAAATTGACCCCCTGCATTGCCGGTAAAATAGAACGCCCAGCGTGCGGGAAATAAGACCGCCAAATAAATTTGAGGGCTCCTTCGACAAGCTCAGGACAAGTTCACATTAGAAAGGAGGCCTGCGATATAATTGGCCAAATAGAATTGCCTAATCGCGAATTATCTGCCTTGTTCAGCTCTCGGCCACATCCAATAAGATGCCGATACGAACCACACTATCGTCGCCAATATCATGAACCACTTGACAGTGTCCAGTTCCACCCTGCCCGCCAGATAGAATACTGAGGGCAAAGTGAGTAACAGCAGCGATGTCAGCGCCACTATCTTAGCGATTAGTCTCATTTCAATAATCCTCCAGTTTAAGCACTATGAACCTTCTTCTGATAAATTTTGCTGACCGCAATATAAATTATCGCGGCAACAAACCAACCTGGCAGCGAGACAAAGAATATCTGCACTCCGGCAAATTTAACAAGTGCCCATGCAATAGCAAGTGTCACAAACCACGCGAGTGCCGCGGCCCAGTTAAATGTCTTCCTGCTTATCAGTGCATAGTTGCTTTGCAGTCCAAGCTTTTTGATAAGCCAGAAATCGACAAATATTACGGCACCCATCGGCATAAGTATCAATCCGTAGAGCGCGACAAATCCAAGCAGCTTCATTGCAATGGCCGGAAACATGCCCGCAATCGTCGCAATCAGGCCCGTGGCCAGAGTGACCTTAAATCGCGATACTTTTGGCACAATTGCCTGAAAAGCAAGACCTGCGCGATAAATTGTCGGATTTGCTGTGGTCCAGCCCGCGATAATCACGCAGAGCAAGCCTGTTATCCCCGCTGCTCGAAAGGCCAGAGGACCGGGAAGAACATCTGTGTCTGTCGAGTCAAGGTGAAGTTGGTAAGCATATAGAATTGAAGCACTTATCCATGCCATGAAATGCCCTACGTACATCCCTGCAGCCGATGCAACGCTATACCAGCTCTTCTTTGCATAGCGAAAAACGGAAAGGTCGCTCATTCCTATATGCATGGCCATGTTGCAGAACCACGCGAAGAACATCACGTGCCAGAACGTGAACTTGACCTGTCCGACAAGCGGTTCACCGCCTTTCCATATTTGCGTAGTGCCGAGATGCCATAGGTCATGAAGTGAGTTTATCTCAGTTCCGGCAGCATCGATGAACTGCCTGAGCCCTACAAAACCAAACCCCAGAAAAACAAGCACCATCCATGGAGCTGCAATGTTGGCGAAGTCCGCCACCATTTTATAACCGTATGCCGCGATAATTGAGATAAGCGCGCCCACCACCAGCGCTGCCATGACCCATCCGAAGCTGTTCGGATAGAGGTCATTAAGGCCTGGCATCCTGAACTTGAACCATACACCGACGGCAGTGGCCGAAACTGTTATCATTGCCCCAGCCAGAAAGCAAAACATCACGCCGTTGGCGAGATTGTAGAGAGTCACAAGCTTGCGACCGCTGATTTTCTCCAGCTGGTAATACAGTGTCAGTCTGGCTCGCGTCGCAATCGGCGCACAAAGAAACATCCAGCTCAATACCGCCAGGGCATTACCAACAATAAGCCCTATAACTAAATCGAACGCGCCGACACCCGCAGCAACAAACAACGGACCTAACATCAGTTCGGTCCCGGCACAGTGCTCACCGGCGTACATACCGACAAATTCCTTTAGCCCCAGCCGTGCTTTTGCCGGCACCGGCTCGCGTTCGTACTCAGCCGGTGGCTGACCGTGATGCTTTTCTTCGTCCGTAGTCATTCAACTCATCCTTAAACTTGTTCAGTACTCGCGTTCTGACTCATAGGGCTTGTCTGATTTCTTTATTATGCTTTTTTGCGTAGTCAATTGACATATTCTGATTTTTTTATAGTCAAATTTTCTTTACCGTGACGCAATGTAATTGCCGTATCCTATAACAATCGTTGATGCCAGTAAAACAAACAAACCAAAGAAGATTAAACTGTAAGTTCGCCGACTCGAACCTTTCCATTCTTTAAACAACAGCCCCCACATGCTGCTGAAAACTATGATAAAAGCCATATGGATGGTCCAGCTTGCAAAATCGTAGTTCCTGCCCAGCTTGGACAAGCCCATTCCGTAAAAGAAAAACTGCAGATACCACGTAGCGCCACCTACAAAGGCAAGAACGTAGTTTGTCAGCAGCGTTTTGCTCGGGTTTTTTACATAATCACTCGCTGATTTGTTCTTCAAAGTAAGAATCAGGCACCAGATACAATTTGTTGTAAAGCCTCCTCCCATAGCGAAGATAAAGACGGGATTGTTCTGGTAGATTTGCTTTGCACCGGCATCGAGGGCGGCTTGTGCAATAGGTTTTCCGGCCTGAATGGCAAAAGCCATGCACGCACTCATTATTCCCGCAAAGACAGCCACCATAAAGCCTTTAATCAAGGCAAACTCTTTGATAGCCCGTTTTTTTTGCTCTTCCGTCAGTTCACGCTCTTTAAGGACACCGGCATAACCGCACAGGGCAATGCCCAAAAGGCAAACGACCACACCGGCGAAGACAGCAAATCCGGACGCAGTAGTAAACATGCCCACAGTGTCACCAGCAACGACCGGTGGTATCATGGTCCCAAATGCTGCACAAAAGCCAAGCGCCATAGCATACCCAAGTGACATCCCTAAGTATCGCATACTCAGACCGAAAGTTAGCCCTCCGATTCCCCACATAGCGCCAAAGATATACACCCACCACATACTTTTAACAGGACTTGCTGAAAGAACAGCAGGTAAATCGGGTGTGGTCAGCCACGCTATAACTACGGGCATAACTATCCATGCGGCAAAGCCCTGCGTCAGCCAATACGTTTCCCATGCCCAGTCTTTGACCCTCCTAAAGGGAATGTAAAAACTACCTGCAGCCAACCCCCCAACAGCATGTAAAATAATACCCAAAAATGGACCCATCAGCCGCCCTTTAATTCTTAGTCATAAAAACCGAATTCATATGCCGCATCGTACATTGCAATAATGTTCTCTGCCGGTACCCCTGGCTGGATGTTGTGGACATTATTGAAAACATAACCACCACCTGGCTTAAATATCTCAAGATTTTTTCGCACATGTTTTCTAACTTCGTCAGGTTTGGCAAATGGAAGAACATGTTGGGAATCTATACCGCCGCCCCAGAAAACAATATCTTTGCCAAACCTGTCCTTCAAAATTTGCGGCTCCATGCTGCCGGCATTTATCTGAACGGGGTTAAGAATATCAACCCCATTGTCTATAAGCTCCGGTATATACTCAGTGCAGTCACCACACGTGTGGTACCATATTTTCGCGATGGTAAGAGACTTGATGTGTTCGATAAGTTTCTTATGTCGCGGCTTTACAAATTTACGATAGAGCTCAGGCGAGAACAACGGTCCCTGCTGGCCTGCGAGGTCATCACCTATCATAACAATATCAATAATATCACCGACCTCCGCCAGGAAACCGCTATAATAGTCCATCCAGAATTTCAGGGTCTCATCGAGCAAAGCCTCACAGAAATCAGTATTTTCGAGCATATCCATAAACCATCGCTCCAGACCCCGCATGTACCAACAGTATTCATAAACAACTCCCCCAATGCCCGTGGATATGGCATACGGTGTTTCATTTCGTATTTCTAAAGCCTGTTCCCTGACACCGGCAAAGCGCGTCGGGTCGCTACCGTCAGGAAAAGGGTAATCAGCAATATCGTCAACGGTGGCATCTGCTAAGGGGTGATGTGAAATATCCATGTAAAGCCGCTGCTCGTCCGGCATAGACCAGAGAACACCAAATTCATCCTTAAGGTCGTGCCAGAGTTTACCATCTCGAGTATTCTGTTCGATTCCGCCCTTAAAGCTTTCCGGGCCATGTGCACAAACGTACCGAACATCGACATTAAAACGTTCCAGAATCGCTTCACAAGGTTTGGCGAGCTGCTGAACAGGGTCAAGGATTGTTATCTCATCGGTAACACCCAAATGACCGAGTAATTCGGCGTATGCTTTTCTGTGTATCCCCGTTTGAAATCCCCCAAGGTCAATCGGTACCCTGTCAGGAACTTCATGATTGAGAGCTTTTAAAACCCGCTCTCTCGAGGTCATTGTTTCTCCCGTCGCTGTT
>Ga0307378_10002598_pt1 | contig 27315 bp, 28 predicted proteins | sample UN1MG_FD_202238 | JGI IMG/M metagenome (GOLD analysis project Ga0307378, IMG submission 202238) | Soil microbial communities from Risofladan, Vaasa, Finland - UN-1 | ecosystem: Environmental > Terrestrial > Soil > Coastal area > Acid sulfate soil | place: Finland: Risofladan, Vaasa | collected... | reverse complement strand
ACAAGCACCACGGCCAGCTTGAGAATCGTGGAAAGGACCGTTTTCGCCGTGACCGATGATCCTCCCGCGGCGGGCGATTGATCCTTCTTCTCCAGATCCGCGAGCATGGCGATCTTATCCGGCCGGCCGCTCTTCCGAACCACCGGCGGACCTTGTTCGACCGGCTTGTTATTCACCGCCTCTGTCTCGACCGGCCCGGGCTCGGACGGCCTGCGCATCGAGAAGTGCTCGATGTGCTCGGCCTCCGAGACGGTGACGTTCACCTCAGCGTCGGCTTTGTCTTCAGGCGCGGACTCGGTGCTGGGCGGCGACTCAGGGATCACTGCCCCGTCCGCCATAATGCCCAGCGAAAGCGCCTCGGGCTCGGCCTGAGCGAAACTCAACTGCGGACCGGTCGCCTGAGCAAAAGCCGCCGAAGCTATAATAATCAACAAGAATGCGGTTGCCATGTATCTCAAGTTCATCACCCTCAACGCCCAAGACGTTCTGACTGGCTGGCGATCTCCATCAGCCTAACTCCGAAGCTCTCGTCAACCACGACGACCTCTCCCCTGGCGATCATCTTGCCGTTCACCAGGATGTCCACCGGCTCGCCGGCGAGTTTGTGAAGCTCGACTATCGAGCCCGGCCCCAGTTGAAGGACCTCTTTCACCGGGATCGAGGTTCGGCCAAGTTCGACCGTCAGGTTCAGCTCGACATCGGCCAGCATGTCAATCGAGCCTTGATCTGAACTCATCGGCGAGTTCTGGAGCGCCGAGAAGCGGGCTTCCTGTACCCGCCCGGACTGGTCGGCATCCGAATCAACGATGCTCAACTCGACGTTATGGGCGGGTTCTGCCGCCTGCTGCTCGACGATTTCCTCTGCTGCGCTCTTCTCACTCATGACTTACCTCCCATGCACCAAGCACTACTCACGCCGCTTGTGCCAGCGGCACTTCCTCATGCGCCGTGTCCTCGGCCTGATTCACTATCTGAACGGCCAGTCTCTTACCCATGAGGCCCGGCTTCGCCTGAAATCTTAACTGCCCGCCGATCTCGATCTCAAGCGGGTCATTGACTGTCGTCTCCAGTCGGACTACATCACCGACTTCCATGCTAAGCACGTCCTGCATGCTGACGCTCGCCCGACCGAGATGAATCCTGGCCGGGATTTCCACCTCTCGAAGCCGTCGCGAAATGGACGCAGACGCCGATTCCTTAGGGCCCTCTTCAAGCTTCCGCCATCTCTGTGAAATGAGGTCCTCGAGAATGGGATTGAGCGCCTTAACCGTTAGGGCGATGTTGACCGACTGCTGCATCGCCAGGGTATCCCATACGGCAGTCGACAATATAATAGGCGCTTGCTTAGCCAGCACGATCTCGGCCGCAGACGTATGTACGTCAGTGACAACCGGTTCGAGCCTGGCAACCGGGCCAAATGCCGATGCCAGGTCGGACACCAGCCTGCCGACGAATCCCGACACGATGCTCTTCTCGATCTGCGTCATCGGCTTGGGCTCGCCCTGAACCTGCCCTTTGCCGCCCGCGAGGCGATCAACGATGGGCAGGGCAATCGCCGTGGGCATTTCGATGAGCGCCTTTCCGGGCAGCGGGTTCAGCGAAACCTCGAATATCAGCGATCCTTCGGGCACGGACTCAGCGTAGCTGCCGAACGTTGCTTGCTCGAACGGCTTGATCTGCACCAGCGCTTCGGTCCGCAGAGCCGCCGCAAGCGTCCCGGTCCACGACTTCTCCAGAGTGGCGAATATCAGCTCCAGTGCCCGGAGGTTGGCCCTCGAAAGCTTGTCCGGATTCGCGAAGTCGAATGTCTTGACCCGGCGCTCCCGGGCCGCGCCCTGGGAGCTCAGAGCCTCGGACAGCATATCGTTCTCTTCTTTTGTGATAGTCTGCTTAGCCATCTTATTGCATTGCGAATGAAGTGAAATAAATATTCTCGACTTTCATATCCTTGAGTTCGGAGTTCAAAGCCGTCTTCAGATCCTCCTTGAGCTGATCTTTGCCTTGTTCGCTCAGCAGGTCGGCAAAATGCTTCTCCGTCAGCACAGTGATGATAGCGTCGCGCGCCCTCGCTTCCTGAGTGTCCTTGCCCCCGCCTTCACCCTCTTTACCTTTGGCACCGACCGCGACCTCCAGCACGAGGTTCACTTTCAGGTAATGGGGTTCGGCGATATCCGCCAGGTTGATGATGAACTCATCGAGAGTCCAGTCGCTCAATTCCACTGGTTTCTCGACCTTCTTGCCTTTGCCCTTCGACTTCCCGGCCATCTTGGAGAATGTGAAAGCGCCCGCCGCCAAAACCAGCACAAGCACGACGGCGATTATGATTGCGATGGGCAGCTTCCCATTGTTCTCACGGATGAATCGCATTCCAGTTACCCCCTACTATCTGAGATCTGAGCACTACTATATCCACACGCCGATTGATGGCGCGATTGAATTCGCTTGTATTCGGCACCAGCGCTCGGCTGTCCGCATAACCCGCAGCCGAGAGCCGGCCCGGCTGAAAACCTTTCTTATCTATGAGGTAGCGTATGACATTGGTTGCCCTGGCTGTTGACAGCTCCCAGTTCGACGGGAACTCCGACGACCTAATCGGCAGATCGCAGGTATGTCCCTCGACCCGGATTTCGTTAGGAACGTCTTTGAGCGTATCGGCAACCGCATCTATGATCTTCCTCGCCGAGCGTGAGAGCGTTGCCCGCCCTGGGCCAAAGAGCACCTTGTCGGTTGCCAGACTTATGACCAGCCCTCTCTCATCCACCCGAAGTCTGACTTTGTTCTCCAGCTTCTCGTCCTTTATCATGGTCTGTATCTTCTTCATGGTCTGGTCGGGGACTCCGGAGATATCGTTCGGTATCGGCGACAGCTTGAGGTTGAACTGCTCGCTCGAGCCAAGAATCGAACGACCTTGACCTTCAACCATTCCCCCGAATCCACTCTTGATGGACGTTGCCACCTGCTGGAATTTGGCCATATTAAGAACGGACATCGAATAGAGCATGATGAAAAAAGCCATCAGCAGCGTGATCATGTCCGCATACGTCAAAACCCAGCGTAGCGCGCCGCCACCGTCGTGACCGCCCTCGCCTTGGTTTCCCGATGATCTGTCACGCCGTCCCATGCTGCTCCCTTGCCGCTCCCAGCGGCACCATAGCTTGTCGCAGTTTCGGCGGCAGGAACGCCAGCATCTTGGCTTCGACCATTCTGGGATTGTCGCCTGCCTGGATAGAAAGGATGCCTTCGACCATCATGTCATAGACGATTATCTCCTCGGAGGTGCGCGCCTTCAGTTTCGAGCCGATCGGGAGGAAGACCAGGTTTGCGAGCGCCACGCCGTACAGGGTCGCCAGAAACGCCGCCGCGATTGCGGGGCCCATCGCGCCCGGCTCGTCGAGGCTCGCGAGCATATGTATCAAACCCATGACCGTTCCGATGATCCCCAGTGTAGGGGCGAATCCCCCCATAGTGGCGAAAATGCTCTCCCCCACCTTATGGCGCTCTTGGAGAGAGACGATCTCCGTCTCGAGGATCTCCCGGACCATTTCCGATGGAGTGCCGTCCACCACGAGCTGGATGCCCATCTGAAGAAACTTGTTGTCCGCATTCTTTGCCTCCTCTTCGAGGATCAGGATGCCCTCCTTGCGAGCTTTCCGAGCGAATTCCACCATTGTGCGGATGATCTCCGGAAGGTCGGCATCCTTGGCAAAGAACGCGTTCCGTACGATCTGTGGCAGAGCCATGATCTGCTTCATGGAGAAGGCTATAATGGTTGCGCCGACCGTTCCGCCTACCACTAGGACAAAAGCCGAAACGTTGACAAGGTCAGTGACCTTGCCTCCCTCCATCATCAGTGCACCCAGCACCGCGCCCCAGGCAAGCAGTAAGCCGACAATTGTTGCAAGATCCATAATTAGTACTATCCCTGATCGCTAATCTGGTTTCCGAAGAGACTTCTCCACGAGCACCCCGATACGTGCGTGAAAATCCACAACCTTCTCAATGACCTCAGAAACCGATTCCCGGACGATCATCTTCTTGCCGTTCGACAAAGAGATGATGGTGTCCGGGGTAGCCTCTATGAACTCGATAAGACCAGAGTTCAGCACTATCTCCGTGCCGTTTATCAACCGCAGATGTATCATGCGCTTTTCCTTTGGACGGGCGCCCCGACGCCGCCTGGGGCGCCCGTACCGCCGGTTGAAACCGACGGCTGATTACCGCTTCAGTTGCACCAGCTCCTGGAGTATTTCATCCGAAGTGGTGATTATCCGGGAGTTCGCCTGAAAACCGCGCTGCGCGACTATCATGGCGGCGAATTCGGTCGGAAGGTCCACGTTGGACGACTCAAGGAATCCGGCGGTTATGTTGCCCAGACTACCCTCAGACGGCTGCCCGATCTGCGGCAGGCCTGAGTTGCTGCTTTCGATAAGTAGGTTATTGCCGGCCTTTGTCAGACCGGCGGCATTGCTGAATTGAGCCAGGGCCATCTGGCCCAGCGGCTGGGACATCCCGTTCGTGAACGAACCAGAGATGACGCCGTCCTTGCCGATGCTGAAGCTGTCCAGACCGCCGAGAGGCAGTCCGTTCTGGGACGTCGCACTGACGGTGGTGTTGCCGGCAAGCTGAGTGATTGACTGGAAGGACAAGCTCATGTCTATGGGATTGGTTGCCCCATTAGCCAAAGCCAGGGTCAACGAGACCAAGCCTGAACTTGTCAAGCAGTTACCGTTCGAATCGAACGTGATCGACCCGCTACCGACAGGTACAGCAGGATCTGCGTCCGGACTATCCGCCACCCAATCCCATACACTCGGATTCGCGGTCTTTATGAGGCTGACCGTGAGGGTATGCGGGGCACCCAGTGAATCGTAAACCTGCCCGCTTATAATTTGGCTTCCGCCTGCCGCGGTATTCGAATCCAGGTTGCCGCCATACGTCAGGCTGGTTGTCTGCCTGCAGATGGCAAGCTGTCCGACCGGAAGCCTGATGGCCGATGACGCAGAGATCGGCGCTGCGTTGTCAATGACACCGGTAAATGGATCCGCCATCCAACCGAGGACCTTCAACCCCGATCCTGCGGATACCAGCACGCCTTCCGAATCCAGTGTCAGAGAGCCGTCGCGGGTGAAGTACTTGCCCGAGCCGTCACCGAGGATCAGGTAACCATTGCCCTCGATGGCGACGTCGGTTGCCTTCCCTGTAGAGATGAGTGAGCCCTGACTAATACTGGCATCAACGCTGCCGATGCTCGTGCCCAATCCGATCTGCACCGGATTCGTGCCGCCGGTCCCACCTGGCTTCGGCGCTTTGGCTCCTTGGACTGTCTGGCTAAGCATTTCCCTAAAGTTCACCCTGCTCGCTTTAAAGCCGATCGTATTGATATTCGCGATGTTGTTACTTATGACGTCCATCTGGGTCTTATGCGCTCGCAGACCCGAGACGCCGTTGTACATGGCCTGGATCATTAACTTGACCTCCTGTGATTTCCCTTATCGGGATTGGATGCTTTGTGCCGCTCGGTTCGCGACCGGCACGGGGCCTCCTCAGTCGAGGTCCGGCCCCAAACTAATTGCCCTATCTGTCACCTCCTAAGCAATCACCACGCTGTCAATGTTGGTGAAGATTCCCTCGCGAGCCCGGCCGTCGTCTACTGCCGTGATCACGACCCGGTTCTTCACACTGACCACCAGCGCCAGGTTGTCCAGCATGATGAGCGACTGGTTCGCGCCCTTCTCGGTCGCGAGCCGAACCGCTCCATCGAGCCGCTGGACATCCGATTCGCTGAATGTCACCTGCGAGGAATTGAGCCGTTTCTGGGCGTGCGAGGAGATCTTCAGGGAGTCTAGACGTGCGCTCTCCCTGGATAGTGCAGCCGCGAAGTCGCCCTGCTTACCGGCAGGCGTTATGGCCCTGCCGGCGTCCGGACGCTTCACGCCGACGATGGGGTTAATGTTGCTCATTCTCTCATCACCAACCTGGTTTGGCATGCCGACGCCTGAACAGCAATTTGCGTGCCAGGGCGTCTGGCAGTTGGAGGTTTGAGGTTGGAAGTTGGGGTTTGAGCCTCCAACCTCCAACCTCTGACCTCCAGACTGGGGAATATCTCCCCAGCCCTGGGACAGACGTCTACGTGAGGCTGACTACGCCGCCCAGTTGTATCTCCTTCTTGACGTCCTGTTCGACCACGATGCCCTGGTTCACGTCATACACCTTCTGATGAACTGTGATATTGAGCATAGGGCCGTCTGCCGTGAACGTGACGCTGTCCACCCTGGCTGTCAGGCTCTTCGCCGTCGGATTGCCTGCAGAGTCCTTTACTGGATTGCCTTCAGAGTCCGTGACCGGATCCACCAGCTTCCCATCCGGATAAGTCGGCGGATCGGGATCCTGGGCCGTTACCGTCCGGCCAATCCAGCTCACTGCTTCGAACGAAGCCTGGTTCTGCACCATTGGCTGAATCAAGCTCATCAACGGCGACAAGGTTTCGTTGATGTTCCGCATCTGCTCCAGACTGGAGAACTGCGCCAGCTCCGCGATGAATGCGCTATCATCCATCGGCTTCAGCGGATCCTGATTTCCCAACTGGGCAATCAGCAACTTCAAGAACGCGTCGCGGTCCAGCGGCGAGTTCCCGGCACTCCCGGCAGCCGAACTGGATGCTGATGTCGCGCCGCTTATTCCTGTTATCATTTCGATTCCTCCTATGCCAGAAAATCGAACTGGCCTCTCCTCCGAGAATCCGTCTCGGAGGCTTGCTCCATCTGCATTTGCAGCATTCGGGGATATTGCTGTTCCCCTTGCCGGCTGCCTGCGTGAGACGAGCTTCCTTGCCAATTCAGGCTCTGGCTCAAGTTATCCCGAACGTCGGGACGTGTGTCGGTCTGAACGGATATGGCGTCAACATGAACGCCGGCATCCGCCAGTGATCGGCTCAGTGTCGAGAGACCCGACTCCAGTATCTGCCGAACCGATTCATTGCTGGTTGACAGATTGGCCGTGACTACCCCATGTTCGGCGGTCACATCCATGCGGATCGTCCCGAGATGAGGCGGGGCGAGCTTCAGGACCATGCTGCCTCCGCCGTCGAAAGTATGCATCCTGATCGTCCGAACGATCTGATGCACGACCTTCGCCTGAGTGACTTCCTGGGGCGGAAGATGAGCACTGGTCTGTCCATCCAGCCTCACCGCCTGCGGGCTGGGGTCCTGGGCCTGTATCGGCGCCCATCCGAGCTTCGGCTCCGCCTTGGCCGGCTGATCGGTCTTGCCCTCGTCCAACTTGGATATCGGCTGGACATCCATGACCTTCGCCTGCTCCACCTCGACTTGCTGGTCGGGTACTGCCGCCTCGAACTGAGGCCGGCTCACCGGCTGCCTATCCACCGGCGCTTCAGGCTCAGGCGCAATGACTGTTCGCTGAGTCCCGATCTTAGGTGCCTCGATCGAGGGCTGATCCTCCTGGACCGCAACCGGCTGATTCTCTGCCATGATGATCAGAGGTTCAGCAATCACCGTGGAAGCTGCCGGCTCAGAGACCGGAGTCTTGTGGGTCTGCACCAGTGCAGGCTGCGGCTGGATCTCTTTGGCAGTGAGTTGATCCGCAGGCGGCTGGACCGGTACTTCGATCTGAGCGGCCTCCTGCGCCCGCTGAGGGGCGGGAATCGGCGTTCGTGTCACGTCCGACTTGTCCGACACGTCAACCTTGTCCGAGTGGTCGGACTTCGGCAGGCTCACTGCCTTGGGAGTGATGCCCTGAGGCGTGTCGGAAGGCGGCCTGTCATCCGCAGGCAGTTCAGTCTCAGGGGGATTCTGGGTAACGGCTGTGCTAGGCATGGCAGACGCCGCGGATTCGGAGTACTCCAGATTAACCCCCTCTGAGCCAATCTTAGTATCCGAAGCCGTTTTGCCTGCGTGCTCAGTTTGCGCGTTTTCTACGAACCTCGGCAGAATGACCGCTTCCGCAATGGCCGTCCCTACTGCTTGGGACGCTTCTCCCGACGGATCGGGAGTCTTCTCGGTTTCCTGCCGTCCAGCCCGTTCCGAACCCTCATCCACCCTGGATTCCGTGCCCTGGTTGGTCTGCCCTATCAATTGGGCTATGACCGCTTCGAATGAGCACGATGGGTCCTCTACTTGTGCGGCCTGGCCGGGCGGGCTGCCGACGATCGGCTGTGTGCCCAGCATAGCCACATCTATTAGGTTAGCTGCTTGTTCTATGTCGTTCACCTCCCTTCATTGATCGTTCGAGTATTGAGCCATACGGCCGAGCACCTTGCTCACGTAGTCCCGAGTCTCCGAATATGGAGGCACGCCCCCAAATCGGGTGACGCTCCCGGGACCGGCGTTGTATGCCGCAAGCCCCAACTCCAAACTCCCAAAACGATTTATCTGCTGGCCGAGATACCTTGTCCCGCCTTCGATGTTCTGCGCGGCGTCCATCGGGTCAACTCCCAGCGCTCGTGCAGTCTCGGGCGTCAATTGCATAAGCCCCTGAGCCCCCGCCCTGGACACCGCTCCCGGCCGAAATCCCGACTCGACGCTGATCACGGACTTGATGACCGACGGGTCAATGCCGTACTTCTCAGCGGCATCGGCGATCAGCGGTTCCAATTCCTGAGGGCAGGGTTTCGAGTTCCCGGCCTGGGCGATGTTCAGCGCCTGTTCGAAGGAAGTCGCAGGCTGGGATTCCAATCCTGCGAACCTCCGCTCGATCTCCGCTATCCGAGCCCTGACTGCCTCCACGTGCTCCAGGTTCAACTAGCCTGCCTCTTCCGCTGATGCCCGATCCCCGCAAGGTCGTCCAGGAAGCCCTGCTCTTCGCGGAGCGACTGACGGGTATGCTCTTCGGCCTGGTAATCCCTCAGTCTCTCCAGCACCTTGCGGTCCTTCGACGCTTCCACGACCTCCGCAGTCTTGGTTTCCCTCTTCTGAGCCAGCTTCTTCACGGCGACTTCCTGGGTCTGCACCTGCTGCGACAGGTCCTCCAGGAAGTGATATGCCCGGCGGATGTACTCCGGGTTGCCGCATGCCAGCTCGCTCTTCATGGCGTCATAGAACACCCGGCGGGTACTCACGATCTCGGTCAACCGATTCATTTCGCGGTCGTATGCACTCCTTATCTCGGCAAGCTCGGAAAGGAGCGCCTCCTCTATCGTTTCCCGGTAGTTGAACACCCTCTGCAGACTGAATCGAAAGGCCTTCATTTCTCAGCTCCAAATAAGTCTTTCAGTCGTGATATAGTTTCTCCGAATGGAGCAGCCTCATCTATCCCCTGTCTCAGGAAGCCGTTGGCCTCCTCGATATGCGCCTTGGCATAATCAATCTTCGGGTTGCTCCCATCGGCGTACGCCCCAATGTTGATAAGATCCTCAGCCGACCTGTAAGTCGCCAGCAGGTCCCTGAGCCGGCTGGCCGCCTCCAGATGGTCCTCCGGCACGATGTCCGGCATCAGACGGCTCACACTCGCCAGCACGTCAATCGCCGGATAATGGTTTCCATGAGCCAGATCCCTCGAAAGGACGATATGCCCATCGAGCGTGCTCCTGACCGAATCCGCGACCGGCTCGTTCATGTCGTCGCCCTCGACCAGGACGGTGTAAAGCGCTGTGATAGAGCCCGAAGCGGCGGTGCCCGAACGCTCCAGCAGCTTGGGCAGAAGTGCAAAGACCGACGGCGTGTAGCCCCTGGTCGTTGGAGGCTCTCCAACCGCCAGGCCGATTTCTCGCTGTGCCCATGCCACTCGGGTAACCGAGTCCATCATGAGCATGACATCCTTGCCCTGATCTCGAAAATACTCGGCGATCGTGGTGGCAACCATGGCGCCTTTCAGTCGAACGAGCGCATTCTGATCGGATGTCGCCACGACCACCACCGATTTCGCAAGTCCTTCGGGGCCGAGGTCTTTTTCGATGAAGTCCCGCACCTCGCGCCCTCGCTCGCCGATAAGGCCGATCACATTCACGTCCGCCTCGGTATTGCGGGCGATCATCCCCAAAAGGATGCTCTTCCCTACTCCGCTGCCCGCGAATATGCCTATGCGCTGTCCCCTGCCGCAGGTGAGCGGCCCGTCAATCGCCTTCACTCCGAACGCCAGCGATTCTTTGATCCTCTGCCTCTTCAATGCGCTCGGAGGAGTCCGGCTGACCAGCAATTCATCCTCGGTCTCGATGGGGCCCAGCCCGTCAATCGGCCTTCCCAAGCCGTCGAGCACTCGTCCCAGCAAGCCCCGCCCGACCCGAACCTTCATCGAGGAACCCCGGGCGATGACATCGCTGCCCAGCGCGATGCCTTCCATATCGCCCAAAGGCATAAGAAGCACATGATTCTCCCGAAACCCGACTATCTCCGCCGGGATCGGAGGCACGCTGCGGCTCACATGTATCTCGCAGACTTCGCCCAGCCTCGCTGCAGGTCCCCGTGACTCCAGCACAACGCCCACCACATGCGAAACCTTGCCGTTCAGCTTCATGGTGTTCAGCCGAGACACCACCTGCCGGTATCTCTCGAGTGTCGGGGCCGGGCTATCCCTCATGTGCCGCCTCCAGAAGTGCGCGCTCGATCTCCGCCGACTGGGTCTCTATACCGGCATCCAGGTGGCCGTTCGCAGATTCGATGACGCATCCACCCTCGCCTACCCGCCGGTCATCTATCAATTCAAGCGACTGCACCCCGTCGAATGACGCCGCCAGATCTTCTTTGCGCTCGCGAATGAACTTGTAGTCTTTCGGATTCACGCGTATCTTCACATCCCGCCGATCCCTGAGCTGGTAAAGCCCCGCCTTGATAGTCTCCACGATGAAATCCTGATGCCCGTCTATTTCCCGCCGGATGATCTTCCCGGCAATCTCGACCGACAGCTTGAGCAGCTCCGGCTCGATTGATTTCCAAAAGTCCTCGATCTGCTTCTGAGCATCCGCCTCGATCTCGGCAAGACGCTCGTCCATGGCGGACTTCGCCGCTTCAAGCTCCTGTTCCGCCGCCTGATTCCCTTCTTCATAGGCCGACGTCCGAATGGACTCAACCTCAGCCCTCGCTTCCAAGATGATCGTCTCCGCTTCTTCTCGGGCATTCTCGATCATGAGACCGGCCTCTTCCTCGGGTGATGTGCCCTTGGCCCGCGAATGACGCGGCTTATCAAGCTTGCAGTCCACAAGGTAGTAACCCGCGACTTCCGGGTCCGCCACGGACTCAGCCTTTATTATCTTGCTCAACCTCTTGCTCCTATGGCTGCCCCGATCCCTCGGGGTCCTCCGGCTCGGCGATGGCGGCATCGCCACTCGCAATCAGCCCCCTGACTACGGAAGCGATTCGCTGCTGAGCCGCTTCGACGTCCGCCGTCTTCGGCTTCTCGATGAGTTCTAAGTCCTCTTTCAAAGTCTCCGCCGCACGCTCGGACATGTTCCTGAAGATCAGCTCGCTGAACGCCTCGTCGCACGCCTTCAGCGAATACCTGAGGTCTTCCTGATCAATCTCCCTAAGCACAAGCTGCACCGACCGGTCAGTCAGTTTCAGGATGTCCTCGAAGACGAACATCAGCTTCCGAACCTGCTGGCCGATTTCCGGCTCGCGAGTGTTCAGAGCATCGAGCACCAGGCGCTCGGTCCAGCGGTCGGCATTGTTCAGTATCTCGACCAGGGCATCCGGACCGGCAGCGACCTCGACTATGTCCTCTGTGCGCCTCAATCGTGATTCCAGAGCCTCCTCGATGTACGTGATGACGCTCCGGTCAACGTTGTCCATCACGCATATCCGGAAAGCCACCTCAACCTGCAAGTCCTGTTCGAGCCTCGAGATAATAGCCGCCGCCTTCTCCGAAGGCAGATACGCCAGCACCAGCGAGATGATCTGCGGATGCTCCCCCGCCAGCAGATCTACTGCCTCCATCGGCTTCAGGTCCCGCAGCGACTGGAACAGCTTGGTCTTATCGGGAATCGCGGCCTTCTGCATCACCAGGCTGGCTCTCTTCTGACCCAGCGCCTGCTCCAGTACCTGTGCCGCGAAATCCCTTCCGCCCGCACTCGGCGCCTCCGATACCACGGCTCGCTGGAATTCGCTGATGATGGCATCCCTGGTCTCCGGATCTACCTGTCCGATCCTAACTATCTCGGAAGCGAGCATCTCGATTGCATGCTCGTCCAAATACTTGAATATCTCGGCCGATGCCGACGCCCCCAGCGACATCAGCAGCACCGACGCCTTCTTGACCCCATTAAGCTCCTTCAAATTGCGAACTGCCACTTATTCACCTCACGACGATTCTGAAATCCAACTCTTAATGACCTGGGCGACTTCTTCCGGCCGCTTGTCCCCTACTCCCTGCAGCACCGCTCCTCCATCCGCCTGAGGCGGCCCATTCCCCTCTGCGACGGCTACTTTGCCCTGGGTAGGCATCTGTGCCACCGTCTGCTCTGTCACGCTGATCTTGACCGAACCGAGCGTCTTCCTCAGGAAAAAGAGGAATCCGAGAAGCAGCAGCACTGCGCCGACCGTCTTGCCGATCCCCATGTAGTTCGCCTTGGAGGCTATAGCGGCAAGCTCTTTCGCTTCCTTCTGCATCGCGGAGTTGTCGAACGGGACGCTCTCCACGGTGACCTGATCGCCTCTCTTCGGATCAGCACCCACCGCCGCCTCGACGGCCTTCTTTACCGATGGGATTCTGGCCGCATCAACTTTCTCGTCCAGAATCACCGCGATGGAAAGCTGCTCGATCGAGCCCGGCGACTTGATCACATGCTCGGTCGTCCGCGAAACCTGGTATTTGTTGTTCCTCTCGGTCCGACGGTAGCCTTCTCCTTTGGCGACACCGGCCGTCGCGGGAGCGCCCGGCCCCCCGCCGTAGGTCTCGTCGGTCGTGCTCTCAGTCACCAGAAGGCCAGTCCCCGTCCCACCGGGATTAAAGACTTCGCTGCTGGTCTCTCGGCGGTCGAAGTTCATGCGGGCATTGACCCGCACAACCGCCTTATTCGCGCCGACCACCCGATCCAGCATGGTCTGAAGGTCCTTCTCGATCCGCTGCTCCTCATTGCTCTTCAACTGCAATTGTGATGCGCTCAGCCTCGGATCGAGGCCGGTGGCGTCGTCGCCTGCTTCGTTGAGGATATTGCCCTGAGTATCCACGACCGTCACGTGCCCGGGCTTCAATCCAACAACCGCCGCCGATACAAGATGCACGATCCCGCCCACCTGATCGGAGCCGAGTTGGCCGCCGGGTCGGAGTTTCATAACCACGGACGCGCTGGCGTATTTGTCCTGCCGGTCGCGATTGAAAACTGACTCTTCGGGAATTGAAACGTGGACCCGCGCCTGCTCCACCATATCCAACGTGCTGATTGTCCGTTCGAGTTCTCCCTGGAGTCCGCGCTGGTAATTCAATTTCTGCGCGAACTCGGTCATTCCGAAGCTGGTCTTGTCGAAAATCTCGAACCCGACGCTGCCGCCGGCGGGCAATCCCTCAGTTGCGAGTGCCAGGCGCATTTCATGGACATCCTTGGCGGGGACTCTGACGACGCTTCCACCGTCGGTCAATTCGTACTTGACGCCCCGTTCCTGAAGTTTCGAGACAACCGCGCCGGCATCCGCCTGCTCCAATCCCGAGAACAGGACTTCCATTCTGGGTTTGGTGGCAACCACGGAAACCACCGAAAGGAGCACGACGCTTACGGAGATGAACAGAACAGATATGAAGCGCTGAGTATTGCTCAGTGTCCCCCAAAACTTCGATATCGCCTGCACCGGCCCGAGTTTGCTAAATTGGTCCATTCTTCCCCTCTATCAATCCGGAGTCTGCCTTACGCATTACGCATCACGCATCACTATAGCTGCATCCTCATGATTTCTTGGTAGGCTTCGATGATCTTGTTTCGCACCTGAATGGTGAACTGCAGGGCCGTGCTCGCCTTCTGCATGGCGATCATGGCCTGGTGGATCTCTATCGCGTCCCCGGAAGCCAGCTTGTTCGCCACGGTATCCGCGTCCGCCTGGAGGTTGTTCACCTCGGAGATGACCTCTTTGATCTTCCCACCGAACGAAGTGCTCTCGGCGGGTTGAGTGGTCGTCGTCGAGATTGCCTGCGCCGGTATGCTGCTGATTGGGTTAATCGCCATGATGAATCACCTATCCTTTGCCGATTTCCAGGGCCTTGCTGGCCATCTGCCGGGCCGCAGTAATGGCGGTCACATTCGCCTCGTAGGCCCTCGTCGCGGAGATCAAATCGGTCATCTCTTCCACGATGTTCACGTTAGGCATGGCAACCGTGCCGTCCGGCCCTGCGTCGGGATGCGAAGGATCGTAGACCATCTTCGGGGGCTCGGGGCTGTCCAAGACTTGCGCCACCTCGACCCCGCCTTCGCCGCCTTCCAGCTTCCCTAGGCGCGCCCTGAAGACGACCTCCTGCCGCTTGTATGGGCCGCCCTTGTCCGTGCGAGTAGTGCTCGCGTTTGCGATGTTGTTTGCTATCGCATCCAGCTTCGTCCGCTGGGCGAAAAGTCCCGATGCGCTTATGTCAATTGAGGAGAAATTACCCACTGCCGTCACTTCCCTTCTCTGATTGCGGTGCGTATCATGAAGCCCTTGAGGTTCGCCAGTTGAACGAGGGCTTCGTATTCGAGCGAGTTCTTAACCAGGTCGGCCATCTCCCGATCCACCGAGACGTTATTGCCGTCAGGGCCGGCAGGCGTGACCGAGTCGAGCTGCGTCTCCGGCTGGATCTCCTCCAGGCGGTTCATGACCGACTCCAGATCCGAGCCGTCCAGGACGCTCTTGAGCTGGTTCTTGAAGGAGACGTCCGAGCGGGTGAACCCGGGGGTCTCGACATTGGCGATATTGTTGGCGATGGCCCGATGCCTCAATCCGCAGGCGTCCAGAGCCTTGCCGATGGTCACGGTAGCGACATCCGAAAGAAAGTTGCGTATCATGGCGAAGCCTATACAGCAATTCCCGTGCCAGCGTTCTGCAGAATGGTTGATGGCTGATGGTTGATGGTCAAATGGGGGGAAAGGGGGAATGGGAGAAGGGGGGGATGGGGCGACTGGGGGGCCGTTCACCGTTCACCGTTTACTGTTCACTGTTCACCGTCTCATTGGTCTGATCCGTCCGATCCGTCGGATCCGTCCGATCTCCGACTTCTACCGTTCACCGTTGACTGTTTACCGTTCACTCCCGCGGGTCCCCGGGGGTTAAAACCCACGGCTGACACAGCACAAAGTCGGCCTCCGCCGACTCCACGCATAGGTCCCATCGGTCCTATCGGCCCTATCCGTCCTATTCCAACGGTTCAGGGACATACAGAGTTCACAAGATATGGCGATGAATAGCAACCAACCCATGTGGAGTGCGGCGATTCATCGCCGCTTTGGCTTATGCCGGAGGCATCTGCTTTGAGAGGGCGAAGGCCCCCCTGAGCCGTAGGTGTGCCACTTTGGATGCCGGGAGCTTGCTGTCGGCAACGAACACTGTTCAACGCCGCGCCGACAGCTTGCTCTACCGGGGAGAATACTCATGGCTTTCCGCTCTTGTTGTTTACCGGATCGGTGGGCACGTACATCATGCCTGGCTTTTCTGTAGGCGGAAGTGGTTTTCCCCTTGTAGACTGCACTTCCTTTCCTGCGTCCCCACCTCTCGGACCTATTACCTTGTATTGTGCAGTAATAGGTGCCTTCTGTCCCGGTCTAAAACCCTTTGTCATCCTTCGTCACCTCCTCTCAATAACGAAACATTTCCGCATCATGCGGCCTTCCCCAGTCTTCCTCTATTGTAATGAAAGGAACTGACTATCGTACAACTTGGCAAGACGTCGCGGACCAATTCGATTCTGTCTGGGGTCACTGGCCCTGTTATGATATAGTGCATGTCTGTTCGAACCCGACTGGCAAACCATGCAAGAAGCTTGACCATAGGATAGAACTGAGAGTTCGACTTCCACGTCTGCGTATTCACACATATGCAATTGATCGCAGGGTTCTCCTGGAGCCATCCCTCCCAGTGTTCGGCGAACGAGACTGAAGGGATGCTGATCGTAGGCACGCTGTATGCACAGACGCTTCGATACTCGGAATACATTATCAGAGTTCTTTTCCCGCTGACTCTCCAGTGCAAGGGACACTGCGTCCCGTACATCGAAACATGCGGTGACATGATCAGTTCAAGCCGTGTATGCCCTAGAACGCTAGTTGTCGTTGACGGGTTGACCCACATCCATTCGATAACTCGATCAGGAGCCCCGGAAACAAGCCAAATGCGGGATTCCGGGCTTATGCCTAGTCTGTTTCTCACATCCGCCACTGGCCTGCAGTGCAACCGGCCATCTACCTCAGTCACAGGGAAGAGTTGCTCTGCAGAGATTGCTACTGGAAACCCATCTGCAGGTGGCACGGTGGCTTTGTTGTCCCATATCAGGTTAACTTCTTTGGGCATCCAGGCGGTATCAACCGCAAACCCTGGGACACTCCACTGGAGTCCGCCGATATTGGCCAAGACATCCACCAGGTTGGGATCGCTTGGGGAGATTCCCACTTTCGTGTCTCCCAAAACGCTCTTGCCGGTCGCCAAGGCGCAATTGGGATTGCAGACGCCACAGTGCTTACTTAGATAGGCATCTGCCAGCGAACACGTAGAGAAACTGGCGCAGAGTTGGTAACCCATCTTTGCGCCCGTTGCCTCATAGCCAGACTTCCATGACTGCATCGCCATGATTCAATAGCTCCTCTACCGAGTAAATCCTGCAGTACACCGTCTTGCCATTTTGAAGTAGGGAATGCACGCTCGCAGACTCACTAGGATCCAACCATCCTATCGGAATTGTCGCGTGGCGTACGAGAACCTGAGCCCCATCTGGTTCAGGAAAAACCCTTGCCCCAGTGTTGAGAGCCAACACATAGTCTACTCGGTCCAGTGTGCTACTCCCGACCAGCTTGATGCGAACAGGATGTTTGCTGTCTGTGAGCGCTTCCTTGCGGCTCATCGTCGGATTGACAACTCGCAGGTTTTGATGCTTTCGGATTCTCTCATCGGTACCCATGATGGTGCCTTCCTGGCGGATCCACCGCCAACATACTATCCAACCGAATAGAAGTTTTTTCGGCCAGACGATTGGGAAAAGGCATGAGCCATGCTCATGCGACTAAGCCCACGGATTGGAGCGGAGGCACGTTGACATCCAGGCGGGCGGATGGTAAACTGAGGATGCCCGTCCCTGGAGTCAACTCCTCCGGTGTCGGCAATCGTAAGGACGACCAGGCGTTAGCCCGTCAAGCACAGCCTGGTCGTCCTTCTTATTTCATTCCAAATCCCCACCTTTCCGCGGGGGGACTTGGCCCTCCTTTGGGATTGGCTTAGTCAGTTCAATGATCAGAAATCCACTGTCCTCGTCTCGCCATAGATGATAGCGCTCGGTCTTCGGCCCAGTCGGAATCTGGTATAAGTCGAAGAACGACTTTGCGGCTACATAGGTATTTCCCGGCCTGTGTATAAGCGCACATGCCGCTTTGTCCGTACTCTCCTTAACTGGCTCGACTCCAACCACCCTGTTGTTTCCATCATAGTACAAGATCGCACCGTCGAACTCTTTGAGATGGTAGTGCACCACGGAGCCTGTACTGAAGCCAAGTTGTCCCGATTTTCGTATTGACGCGCGGTCCTCGTAGCCTCGTCCCTTGCCCGGAAACTTTTCAAACTCAAACCGCATATTGCACCTCGCCTTGAAGAGCTGTGGCTATTCTATCAACGGGTCGCTTCGCTTGTCAATACCCTGCTTAGAAGTTTCACAGTTATCTCACCGCCTCGTCACTTGTCTCCACTTTCCCGATGTTCCATGTCCGCCGAGGACTCCCCGAGTTGCGCAACTCCACAACACCATTAAGCCCTGTCGCCACGCACCCCATCCTAGTCACTCTTGTCCTTGCGGTTTCTGCCGCACCGAACAGGACGGCGCTACCCCCTGGCACAGCAACTGCTCCAGTATACCAAGTAGCCGCACGAATTGCAATAGGGTCGCATACCAAAGGGCATCTGGTAGTGGGATGATTTGCTAAGAAGTCCCCCTGCATTGCGTGCGGCATTCAGCGAGGAAGAAGTGACGGAGAGAGCGAGAGAGGAATACAATGCAGTTGCCGGCGAAAAGACATTCCAGGGCCGGCAGGCTGCCGGTGCCAGGTCCGGGTCGCCCCATCATCGAGCGGCGTTTACGCTGCGCGGTATTGCAGCGGGAGGAGCCGGAGTTGGTCGCGGTATTTGGCGACGGTGCGGCGGGCGATCTTGACCCCGGCGTCATTGAGTTGCCCGGCGATCTCGCCGTCGGTGAGGCTCTGGGCCACCAGCATCCGAACCATTTCCTTGGTCGGGAGGGCTGAGTCGAACAGGACATCCAGCCCGATGACCTCGCCTGTGGGGAGGCGGAGGGTCTTGTCCTGAGTCGCACGGCAGACGGTTGATTCGTGCACGCCCAGCTTCTCCGCAAGCTCCTTGCGGGTCATGGGCTTCAGGGCGGTCGGGCCATGGATAAAGAAGTCGGCCTGCGACCTGATCAACTCATCGGCCACACGGCGGATGGTGTACCGGCGGAACTCCAGCGCCTCGATGAGGGCGCTGGCCTTGTGGACGCACTCCTTGATGTGCGCCCGGTCGGCCGGGGGAATGGTTGATGGTTGATGGCTGATGGCGGAGATCTGCTCGTACAGGGAGGCGTAGATGTGATCCATGGTCACTTGACCCGCGGCCGGATCAACGACGCTCGCCACAAGTCCATCATCCGTGAGCCTGACCTCGATGTCCGGGCTTTGCCTGGAAACTCGCCGAGGAGCAAGACGCTCCCACGGGTCGCGAAAAAGGCTGGCGGGATGCGGATTCAGCTCCTCGCGGATGAACCTGAGGGCCGACTGAACAGCCTCTCGCGAGGTATCCAGTCGCTCGGCGACCTTGTCCAGCCTCATATGGCAGACACCCTCCCAACAGTCCCGAAGCAGAGCTTCGGCAAGCGGAATGGTCGAGGGTCCAGGGTCCATGGTCAAGGGTCCATGGCCGGAATCCTCATTGACCATTGACCATTGACCATTGACCATTTCCCCAGAGAGCCGCCTGAGCTGGATGAGCAGACATTCCTGGAGGTCGCGAGCGGCAATCCCCGGAGGATCGAGACTCTGCACCCGCGCAAGCACCGACTCCAATTGAGGCACGCTGAGGCGGAATTGACTCGCAAGCTCGATCAACGGCTCGCGGAGGTAGCCATCCTCGTCCAGCGAATCCACGATGAATTCCGCAACGGCCTGGATATCGTCCGGGAACTGGGTGCGAATCTGCTCCTTCAGGTAGTCGGCCAGCGCCTGAGGCGAGGCCACGAACGCAAACGGCTCGAGCGCGGAATCGTCAAGTTCGACGGGCGTCCAAGGCTCATCCGGTGCGTCATCCGCCTTTTCCTGAACCGGCTGAGAGCCGCAGCTCGCGCAGACATCCCCAACCAGATCGCCGCCGCAGATGGGGCACGAACGGGCTTCCTCCAGAGTGAGCGCGGGATTCTCGCTGCACTGGGCCTGGATGAACTCCTGGAGCTCGAGGGCGGTCATTTTGAGCACGGCCTTCCCCATGATGTGCTCGGGGACCATGCCCATACTTTGTCGCTGAGAGGTCTGCATTCTCATAGTCGTATCTTGTTTCCAGATAGTGAGCGTTGTCCGAAAGAGTGTGGGAGTGATTTACCCTCACACGCCCATACCTCCATACTCCCATACGTTTTGGATTATCGGCGGTAGTTGGGGCGGGGATTAGGGACTAGCTAGCAATTTCTGTGCCAAGCTGGTATTCGCGGATCTTGCTGCGGAGGGTCTTGCGGTCAATGCCGAGGATTGCGGCGGCCTTGCTCTGGTTGAAATCGCAGCCGGCGAGTACGTGGGCGATGTGCTCTTTCTCGACCTCTTTGAGGAGCCGCATGTCCCGACGGTGGGGACCAGGAATCGGCACAGAAACGTCGTCGCTGAGGAGCACGTGCTGGGGGAGGATCGTTCGGTGCTGACAGAGGATCACCGCACGCTCGATGCAATTCTCGAGCTCGCGAATATTCCCCGGCCAGGGATATCGGTGAAGCATCGCCATCGCCTCAGGGGAGATGCCCTCGACGGATTTCGAGGTTTCCTTGTTATACTTGCATATGAAATGCTCGACCAGGCGGGGGATATCGTCACGGCGCTCGCGCAGGGGCGGGAGTTGGGCGGTGATGACGTTCAGGCGATAATAGAGATCCTCGCGGAAACTCTTTTCTGCGAGCGCCTTTTTCAGATCGCGATTCGTGGCCGAGATCACGCGGACGTCAACTGCAATCGTCTCGCTGCTTCCGACTCTCTCGAACTTCTTTTCCTGAAGCACTCTCAGAAGTTTGACCTGAAGCGGCTGGGGAATATCGCCAACTTCATCCAGGAATAGCGTTCCGCCATCCGCCGTCTCGAATCGGCCGATCCTGCGCGCGGTCGCGCCCGTAAACGAGCCCTTTTCATGGCCGAAAAGCTCGCTCTCCAGTAGAGTTTCCGGAAGCGCGGCGCAACTCACCTTGACAAACGGCTTATCAGCGCGCGGACTCTGATAATGGATCGCGCGAGCGAGATATTCCTTGCCGGTGCCGGTTTCGCCGAGTACGAGAACCGAGGCATTGCTGTCCGCAACCCTGGTGGCGAGGACGTAGGCTTGCTGGACGGACGGCGTGAGGCCGATGATGTTGTCGAATCCATACCGTTCGAACAACTGGTCCTTCAGATAGCGGTTCTCGTGGATGAGCCTGGTTCGCTCGACGGCATGCTCGGCGATCTTCTGGACTTCATGGAGGTCAAAGGGCTTAGTGATGTAGTCGTACGCGCCGAGCTTCAGGGCCTCAATGGCGTTCTTCATGGAGGCGTAACCGGTGATCATAAGGACGGGGACGTCGGGCTTCTGCTCCTTGAGGGATTGGAGGATCTCCAGGCCGCTCGTGCCGGGCAGGCTGACGTCCAGGATGACGAGGTCATAGTCGGCGGAGAGGACGGCCTTTAGGCCCTTCTTCCCCTCCTCCTCCTGGTCAACCTGCCAGCCGTCTTCGGTGAAGAGGTCGCCGATCATGGTGCGAATGCCCTCTTCGTCGTCAACTATCAGCAGTCTTCGGGTTAGTGTATAGTCCTGCAAGTGCAATCCCAATCCGCAATATATATATGATGCCTGATGCGTGACCGGACGGTCAGGCTTTTGCCGCCAGTGCCTTCGATACGATTGACGCCAGATCCTCGAACCGGACAGGCTTCGAGAGGATCATGTCCACGTGCGCGCCGTCGGCGTCCTTCTCAGTGACCCATGCGCCCCACCCCGTCAGGAGCACGACCGGCGTCTTCGGCTGAATGCTCTTGATGGTCTTCGCTATCTGCCAGCCGGACATCTGGGGCATGCCGAGATCGGTGAAGACGAGGTCGAAGTCGTTCTCTTTGAACTGCTTGATCGCCTCTTCGCCGGTTCGCGCGATGCATACCGCGTGGCCGCACTGGGAAAGCATTTCCTCGAAAGTCTCGGCGAACACTTCCTCGTCGTCCACGACCAGGATCTTCGCGGGTTTCGGTGACTCGCCTTCCTTTACGATGGCCTTGATGGGCTTGCTGGAAGTCGCCGGCAGGGAGATGGTGACCTCGGTGCCCTCGCCTGGCTTGCTATCAACCGAAATAGTGCCGTCGTGCCGGCGAACGATCCCGTAAGCTACGCTCATACCGAGTCCGGTGCCCTCGACGCCCCTGGTGGTGAAGAAGGGGTCGAATATCCGGCTGAGGATATCGTCGGTCATCCCGATACCGGTGTCCTTCACCCTCACCCAAGACAAGTGCTTCGACCGGCCAGTGCTGATCTCGATCTTCCCACCCTCGGGCATGGCCTGGATGGAGTTCAGTAGGACGTTCGCAAGGACCTCACGAATCTCAGGGGCGACGCCGAGGGCATAGACCTTCGGCCCGGGGGTGAGGGAGACCTCGATATCAACTCCCCGAGCGCGGGCGGCATCCTGCCATGCCGGACGGAGGACGTCAATCATCTCGGCCGCCAGCTCGTTCAAATCCAGGGAAGCGGTCGTCTCCTCAGGCCTGATGCGAGTGAACTCCTGGATGCGGCGGACGGTCTCGATCGCATCCAGGGCGGCGTTTTGGACGGCCTCCAGCCGCGCCTTGACCTTCGGATCGTCGGCATTCCTGACGAGAAGCTGGATGTTCCCGAGGATTATGCCGAGGGTGTTGTTGAAGTCGTGCGCCACCCCGCTCGCGATCTCGCCGATGGCTCGGAGCTTCTCCGATTGAACAAGCTGTTCCTGGGTGGCCTTCAACTCCTCGTACGCGAGGCGGACTTTCTCCTCCAGCTTCCTGCGCTTGGTGATGTCGCTGTAGACCTCGATTCGCCCGACGAACCGGTTGGTCCTGGTAAACAATGGAGCGCTGTATCTGTGTATCACTCGATGAATCGGATGGATGATTTCGAAGACGCTCTCGAAGGTCTCTTTGGAGGTCATGCTCCGATAGACAGCCTCAAAGGCATCAGGATCGGTGAACCTACCTTTGATCTCGCCGGCGACCGTTCGCAGGCTCTTGCCCAGGAGTTCGTCTGCCGAGAGGCCGGCGATCTTGCCGAAGCCCGGGTCTACGAATTTGATCCTGCACTGAGAGTCGAGAAGAAGCAGACCTCTAGTACCCGCCACGGATTCGAGAGGGTACGGAAATACGTCGGAGGGCTTATCCGGTTGATCAGCTTTTCTGTCTCTGGTTGTCATCACAGCTCCTACTCGCTCGTCTAGTAACAATTCAACGTCCTGATTGCTTTTCCCTGCATGGTCCAAGCACATTTGGACCGTGTTCCCTGTCCTGGAGGTATAGCCCCCCGAATACCGATGCGAGTAACAGGGATTCTAGATGTGCGGCCAGGGATGGGGTAGCAACCAGGGAAGATGCGACTCTCGACCTCCCCAGTCACCCCAACCTTCTCCCTTGCATTCCTGCACGATGCAGTCACTATCCCAAGGAAGGGAGGAAAAAGACATTGAGAAGTACACGCATAATGCTGCTGGCGGTCGCATTGTTAGCGGTTTCGACAGCCACGCTGACAGTGACGGAGGAAGCCGGTGATTTTCACCGACGTGCTTTACTCAAAACAATGAAAAGCAATCCTTATCCTGGCGCTCTTGATGATAGCCGTGCGGTGTCATGGTGATTCGGCGACGATCACCGCGCCGGATGCGGTCGGCTTTCTGGCTCTCGACGCAAATGGGTTCACATTGAGCACGCCGATGGAGACCGAGGTTAGCTTCTCCGATGCATCGCTGACGCCGGGCAATTCCATTCGGTTCAGCATCAAGGCGGATGCCTCGAACTTTACCCGACCAGTGAGGCTGGAGGCTTCATAACAATGGATAAGGTATGCTGGGTTACGACCAGCGACGTTCACGGCACGGGATCTGCAGGCGTCTTGTCCTCTTCCGCTTATGGACTTGCGTTCCAGAGCGCCCCCGGATTCATATCAGGCAGCACACAAGTCGGCTGGACCCTCGCTCCAGTCGGCACCTCAGTCTTCGCCGGCGACCACACACTCACCGAGACATGGAAAGTGGAGTCGCTCCTGGCCCTAGAGCACTAACGGGATAAGCGCCTTCACTCTCGCCCTATACTTCGGATACGCCTCGGGAAAATGCTTCGTCATGAGCTTCTCCTCTTGTCGCGCCTTGATCCAAAAGCTCAGGGCGGTGACGAACCAGTAGACGAGGAAGACCGCCCAGCAGAGAATTATGAATTTTCCAGTGAGGCTGTGCTTGATCTGACAATTTGAAATGGCGGAGAGGGTGAGATTCGAACTCACGGTGACTTGCGCCACAACAGTTTTCGAGACTGCCCGGATAAACCGCTCCCGCACCTCTCCGCAGACAGATGCATACAGCGAAACATTAGAACGCACTCCCTGGAGTGCGTTCTGTGACGTTTGATTGGCGCCCTTGGAGGGAATCGAACCCCCGACGCCCTCCTTAGGACGGAGGCGCTCTATCCACTGAGCTACAAGGGCAGGCTTCGCAGTACAAAGTATGTGAGTACAAAGTATTAAGACCGGAGCAAGCCCTTCTTTGTACTTTGTTCTTGCTGTCTTTGTACTTTTTCTGGCGCGCTTGGAGGGATTCGAACCCCCGACCTAAAGGTCCGCAACCTTCCGCTCTATCCTCTGAGCTACAAGCGCGCGGATCGGATTGCATCATAAAGTATACCATGCCAAGCCCCTCGTGTCAACGAGATTCCAGATGCTGGAAAAAACTGGGAGTCGGGGGTTGGCAAGTCTTTACCAAGGGCATGATTTCGGTGTAGAATAGCTCCGGAGGCAGAGAATGAACGTAATCATACTAGGATGCGGCCGCATCGGCTCGACTCTCGCTATGTCCATGGCGCGGGACGGGCACACAGTGGCGATCATCGATCGGAACAACGACGCTTTCCGCCGTCTGGGGCCGGACTTCGCTGGCAAGACGGTGTTGGGCAATGGGATTGACGATGCCGTACTGCGAAGGGCAGGTATTGAAAAGGCGGATGCTTTCGTGGCAGTGACAAACGGCGACAATACGAATATCATGTCGGTTCAGATCGCAAAAGAACGGTTCAGTGTGCCGAAACTCATCACCAGGATCTATGATCCAATCAGAGCGTGCGCCTATCGGGAGCTTGGAATCGAGACAATTTGCACCACAGTCATAGGCGCGAGACTGATGAAAGACTACCTGATGGGCAAGGAATGGGGCATGGTGTCCGAGTATTGCGCCGTCAGCGACACAGAGGCAGTCATCTAATCGCAAATTGCAGATTTCAGATTGCAGATTGAAAGAGCGGATTAGGGGAGAATACTCATGTACATAATAGTTGCGGGCGGAGGGAAGGTCGGCCATTATCTGACGAGGGCATTACTGGATGCGGGCCACGAAGTGCTTCTGCTGGAGAAGGACAAGGCTCGAGCAGACTACCTCATGCAGGATCTGGGAGAATCGGTCACGCGAGGAGACGCTTGCGAAGTCAGGACCATGCGGGAGGTCGGTATGGAGCGGGCGGACGTGGTTGTTGCTACGACGGGCGATGATGAAGACAATCTGGTAGTTTGCCAGATGGCAAAGCTCAAGTTCAAAGTGCCCCGAACCATCGCGCGGGTGAACAACCCGCAGAACGTGGACATATTCCAGACACTGGGCATAGATGCGACAGTCAGCAGCACGAAGATTATATTCAACCTGATCGAGCAGCAGATCGAGACGGGCGAGGTTATTCCGCTCGCTCCGCTTCAGAGGGGGAATATCGAGATAGTCGAGGTTGACCTGGGCCCTGATTCGCCGGTTGTGGGCAAGCGGGTCGGCCAGGTCACACTTCCCGAAGATGCCCTGGTCATATCTATCGTCAGAGAGGGACATGCCATCCTGCCGAACATTGACATCAAGTTCGAAGAGGGCGACAGCGTGATCGCCCTGGTGACGGCGGAGAAAGAGCCTCAGTTGCGGGCAGCGTTTGCGGAGACACGCTGACCCCCCATCCTGACCCTCCCCCTCCCGCCTACGCCAAGGCTATGGCGGGCAAGCAGAGGGGAGGGAACTGCCTAGCTCACGCAGATTTGGGAGCCGCGGGAGTCTTTGGTGATCTCGATTCGGGTCGGGAAGGCATCCTTCAGTTCGTCGATGTGAGTGATCACCAGTATCTTCTCGAAGTCGTCGCGGATGCTGTCAATGGCCTCCACAAGCTTCTCACGGCCCTTGCCGTCCTGAGTTCCGAAGCCCTCGTCAATAACCAATGTCTGAAGCCGCGCGCCCGCACGGCGGGCCAGGAGCTTTGAGAGGGCGATGCGCAGGGCGAAGTTGATGCGGAAGGCCTCTCCGCCGCTGAACAGCTCATAGGCCCGAGTGCCCATGTCGTCGCTGATTCGGATATCGAGCGTCTCGGCGACGCCCCCGGTCTTCTTATCACGAACGGTCTCGATGCTGACCTGCATGGCATTGTCCGTCATTCTGGCGAGCAGGCGATTGGCCTCCTCCTGAATCTCGGGGACGGCATTCTCGATGATGAGCGCCTGAACCCCCTTCCTCCCGAAAGCAGCGACGAGCTCGGCATAGGCGGCCTGATCCTTCATCCCCTGCTCCAAGTCCTTGCGCTTGGTCTTCAACTCGGTGCTCAGGGCCTTGCACTGCTTAAGGGATTGCTCCAGGGTGGCGATCCTACCGGTGACTTCGCGGTCGGATTGGCGGAGCATCCGGAGGGATTCGGTGAGTTTCGAGAGCTCCGAGATTACTTTCGGAAGCTCCCGGATCGTTTCCTCTAGCTTTCCCAACGCCTCGGCAGCCTCCCGGATCGCTTTCTCGCGGGCGAGAATGAGTTCCGAAACGGCGAGAAGGCTTTTCTCGTCGGCGGGAAGGCTTTCCTCCGCGTGTTTGAGACTCGTGATGAGCTTTTGCAGTTCCTCCAACGGGATTGGCTCGGTCGCGGGCTTTGCCAACTCCGGCCAGGACTTGATCGCCTGCGAATGCATCTGCTCCGCCTGCGCGTGTTGGGTGCGGATGTGCATCCCCTCCCTGAGCTGCTGATCAATGCGAGCGATCTCCCGCTGAACAGAGTCGCGCCTCGATTTCACCTCCGATCCGTCGCGCTTCAGGTTGCGGATGTCTATATTCGCTCGTTCAATCTCAAACTTGTAGTCTTTCACAATCGCATCGTGCTTCTCGGGTCCAAGCTCTGTCTTGCAGATGGGGCATGTGGCGCTTTCACCCAGTATCTGCAGGTTGTCCTCCAAGTCCTTCTTGATCTGAAGCATTCGTTCATATTGTCCCTTCAGATCCACATAATCGTCATTGGCTCTTTCCGCCTGCGCTTGAAGCTGCGTCCGGCGGTTGTCCAGAGCATCCAGTGCCTGCGCCTGTTTGCGCGTCGAGGCCAGAAGCTTCGCCAGGCCTGCGAGGATGCGATCTTTGTCTTTGATGATCTCCTTCGCCCGATCAACGCGGTTTTTCTGCTCCAAATGCTGCGCACGAAGGCTTTTGACTTCCGCCTGCCAACCGGCGACCTGCTGCTCGATCTCCTTAATCCGGTTGGCCTGGACGTCCAACTCGGCCTTCCGCTCCTGAAGCCGCCGAAGCTCAGCCTCAACCTCGCCGATCTTGGCTTCGAGGGTCTGGCGCTCATCCTTCGATTTTGACAGGTCTTCGCGATAGGACTCCTCGTTCGCAAGCTCGGCCTCGATGCGGCTGATATCCTGTTCCAGTTCGCGAATCCGCTGCTCGACCTCGTTTCGGCGCTGCTTTGCCTTCTGCTCCAGGGCATCGTAGCGGCTGAGATCG
>Ga0307378_10002597_pt1 | contig 27316 bp, 17 predicted proteins | sample UN1MG_FD_202238 | JGI IMG/M metagenome (GOLD analysis project Ga0307378, IMG submission 202238) | Soil microbial communities from Risofladan, Vaasa, Finland - UN-1 | ecosystem: Environmental > Terrestrial > Soil > Coastal area > Acid sulfate soil | place: Finland: Risofladan, Vaasa | collected... | reverse complement strand
CAATGGGGCGGTGATCTTGCAGTGGGAGCCGGTCAAGCTGGAAAATCTGGCGGGCTACAATGTTTATCGCCGGACAAAAGAGCAGGGAGCACCCGTGGCAGACGATGCCGGTGGCGCTGTTGCTTACGCTTACCAAAAACTCAACAAAAATTTGCTCTCTGAGACTACCTTCCGCGATGAAGATGTCAAATGGCAGAAAAGCTACTACTATGTCATCGCCGCTGTGGATAAAGATAAAAACGAAGCGCGATTTCCCAGGGAAATGTATGTGACTGTGGCATCCCTTTACATCAATTCGTTGACTGATGACTCGAAAGGGCTTCCACTGAAAGGCGGGGAAACTTTGACCATAATCATGATCGCTGCTCCAGAAAAAAAAGCCTCTGTTTCCCTGGGGGACCTGGTCAGTGTTAAAAGAAGAATTCAGGAGTCAGGAGTCAGGAGTCAGGAGAAAAACTGCTCCTATTCTGACTCCTGGATTCTGGCTCCTGACTCCTGTCTTTTTGACATCCCGCTCAAGGAGACCGATAAAAAAGGGGTCTACTATGGGCAGTACCTGATCCCGAACGATATCAACAGGGCGGATCTTTTCCTGATCGGCACAATATGGAATGAAAGGGATGAAAAGGCTGAGATCAGCACAATACGGAATGAGCTGGATGAGAAGGCCGAGTATGTATCAAAAGAAACAATTACCATTGATAACCTTCCACCAACAGGAGTGCGCGAGGTTGCTGCGGAAGTGGCTGAAGGATCTGTATGCCTGAGCTGGGACCCTCCGGAACAAAGCAATGATATCGTCGAGGTGAAGGTTTTTCGGTACATGGCTGATGGTGCTGTAAAGGGAAATGCGAGTTACCCATACCGTTGCGCGGAAGGTAAACACGGAGAATTGATCAGCGGGGAAATCTCCCCCACCGCTTTATCGTTTTGCGACCGCTCGACCCAGCCCAACCAAGGGTATACTTACACCGTTGCGGTGTATGATAAGGCAGGGAATGAGGCTTTTTCGGAAAATTGCCTATCTCTGGTTACTTCGGCAGATTCCACTCCCCCGAAAATTTTTTCGGTCAAGGAATTGAGTTCCCCCGGAACAAAACGATCGGGAGATGTCATTCGGATTCAAGTGACCGGAGAGGCGCAGGCAGAAGGGAAATTTTCCATCGGCTCCAAGATCCGGCAGCCGCTGCAGGAGGTCGGGCCAGGAAGATATCTTGGAGAATATATAGTTCAGGCAGGTGTTGCCCAGGCTACGGTCCAGGAAGCGGTCCAGACGGGAGGAGTTCAGGAAGGAGCTGCCAGCCCTGATACGGATGTTGACATGGAAAATGAACCTGTTCTTGTGGAACTGGTGGATGCATCAGGAAACCGAAGTACTTTGACCGGAGATTTTACGGTCTCGATTGATACTAAGGCAAATGCGGCCAGACAGCCGGAAATTGCAGTAGTTGAACATAATGCTTTTCAATTGGCCGGTCTCAATCCCCTTGTGGCCGGAGATGTACTGCGTATTTCGGTCCAGGGAGAGCCGGGATGTACGGCTTATGCTGATCTGGGAGCAACGGTTATTGAAAAGCAGGAATTTAGGGATTTAGGGACTGAAGAACCGTTGCCCGTTAACCGTTCTCCGTTCTCCGGTAAGGTTTCAACGGTCAACGGTCAACGGTCAACGGTCAACGGGACTACGGCTTCGCCCGAGCCCCTACAACCTAAACCCCTACAGCCTAAACCCCTATCCTTTGAGACAAGTGTTGAATTGAGCTGGGATCAATCAGGGGCCGGTAGTGTGTCCGGTAGCGCATCCGGGAGTGTATCCGGTAGCGCATCCGGGAGTCTGGAGAGCGATGTGGCCTCATATCGTGTCTACTGCCTGCAAAATTTTTCTTCACGGATCACTCTTTTCCCCGGTGACACGGAAAAATCCCCCCAACCTCCCTTTATAAAGGGGGGGCAGGGGGGGATTATAAATGCGCCGGGAGTATGGCCGGTTGCGGAGTTGCCCCCTGGGACCACGCATCACAGGATTGAAAATTACCGGGGAGGATACCTGTCCGTAACTGCCAGAAAAAACACGGGAGAGGAGCAGGTTATCCTGACTCCGAGAACGCGTATCGGGCTGCAGGAGGTAAGGCCCGGTTCGTATGAAGGTACCTATAAAGTACAGCCGGGAGATTATATCCGTGATGGCCGATTAACTGCCTGTTTAGTCAACCGTCAGGGGGACAGAGGATTACCTGTGGCTGCGGATAATCCGGTTACGATCGATACAACGGTGACCATAGCCATAAATCCCGACTTGAAGTGCCTCAAGGCAGATGGTAAATCCAGAACCAATATTCAGGTTGAAGTAAAGGATGCCCGTGAGGGCGGGGTTGAAAACCGGGAAATTGCGATGGAATTGTTTACTACTGACGAATATACGGGGATTGTTGGCGTCGGACGGCTGGAAGAAAACAAATATGGGTACTTCGATAATTTTTATCAACTGGCTTTGGATTTCGGAGGAAAGGTCACTGTCCCGTATATTTCAGGGATGGCAGCCAAAACAGTCATTATGCGGGCCAGGGATATGGTTACCGGCTGTGTAGGCCTGGGGTACATTACTTCTTATGTCGAGGGATCACTCGTCTTGAACCTGGTTGATCCGCCTGCCCGCCATCGCGGTCTTCGGTCCCAAAGCAAGCCCTCACTCATGGCATGGGCAGAGAATGAGTGGCTGACTGCTGACGGTGGGCACAGCAGTTCCAAAGTTCATGCCATAGTCCTGGACCAGACCGGAGCGCCGCTGCAAGGCCGCCATGTGAGCTTTACCGTTACACCCGGAGATGGACGGATCGAAGAGATCCGGTCTGAAACCGACAGCGCAGGCGAGGCCCTGGCCAGGTATTTTTCCGGGAAACGCATCGGCACGGCTGAAATTACCGTTACCGTTGCCGTTGATACTGACACGGTGCTCAGCGAAATAGTTCGCATCAATCTCAAAAGCGATGCTCCCTCAAAGATTACGATAGATGTCCCGGATGGCACGCCTTCCACTATCTTTGCAGATGGAACAAGCCACATCGATTTAACCATCAGGGTTACGGATATCAACGACAACCCCAACAGGGGGACCCCATTGGGTGTTGAAATCAGCAAAGAAAGTGAAGGGGATGGAAGATTGATAATGCTTGACAGGGATGCGGTTACCGATTTTAACGGGGGGTACCATCTCACCTTTTTCGCCGGGACAAAACCCGGGAAAGTAACCATTCAAGCGCGAGCACTTTCAAGTATTCCCACTCCGCAGTTGCTGGACAAAATTAGGAATGCAGGGGATTAGGCTGTAGGTATTTAGGCTGTTAGGTAATGCAGGTTGTTTAGGAATGCAGGTTGTTAGGAATGCAGGTTGTTTAGGCTGTAGGTATTTAGGCTGTTAGGTAATGCAGGTTGTTTAGGCTGTAGGCTGTTAGGCTGTTAGTAATGCAGGCTTGTAGGCTGTAAGTCGTTGTCTTTTCCTATAGCCTAAATGCCTACAGCCTATCTACCGGTATTACAGGCTGTTAGGTAATGCAGGTTGTAGGCTTTTAGGCTGTTAGCCTAAAAGCCTAAATACCTACAGCCTATCTACCTGTCTTATCCCCTACAGCCTAAACCCCTACAAAAAGAGAGGATTTTTACCCATTGGGGAGATTTGTCAGTAAAAGAAAAGAGAAGGAACGGGCAAAGAAGGAATGCCATCTCGCATCTCGCATTTTACTTTTGGCGCTCATCATTTTGGTTTTTTCTTTCGCCAGGCTGGGGTATTCTCAACAGGTCAGTTTTGGAGTAGACTATCTTTTTGAGAAGTATCGGCAGCCGGAGGTGGGGTCTGAGATCCGTTTTACGCAAATATATGATATTATGCTGGAGAAGTCCGTTCGGCCTCTCTACGATCTTAAATTCAAGTTTCAGTTCAGATCCGAATCTGGATCGGAAGAACAAAAAAGGAATGGCATCTCGCAAAACCGTAACCGGTTGCAGAATCTGCCATCACTATCTCTTCATCTTGGAAACCCGGTTGTGGGATTGGATTCAGGATTCAGTAAAGACAACATCCGTGAAAAAGACCTGAACTATGATTTGGCTCGCGGGTACAGTACACTTATTTGGAAACCTTTCTACTTGCCAAAGTTTACGGTCCAGTATCAGGACGAGAAAAGGGACATGAGTACGCAAGAAGATAATGGCGATGAAAAAAAGCTGATCATGAGAGATGATTATCGATTGGCCTTGGGGATTTTTGTTTTAAGCCATAGCTATGCAGTGGAAAAGAGAGAGGTTTCGAAAAATAATAACCTTGATATTCAGAATTATGATAATCATGACCTGAATAACAAAGGGCAGATAAACTATCAGTTTTCCGGCTTAGACTCGCGAGTGCAGTTGAATTCGGATTATGAATTATCTCATCACGACAAAAAGGACGAAGAAGCCAATAACATATACCGATCTTTGGAGCAGAGAGCAAATTTCCGGTTTCACGGCCTGCCGAGCCAAAACACGGCAGTGCATTATAATTTGTTTTTGGGAGAGATCCAAAAATGGACTGAGCATGACCGGCAGAGAAGCGTAGAGAATAATTTGAAAACCGAGCTTCTTCCCTACAAGTATCTTAAGACTACCTTAGAAGTAAGTCATGATAATCACTGGGAAACAAGTGGCCGCGCCGGATATGGCAGCGATATACGTAACAGCGTGTTGACCTACGGCCTTCGGCTTGAGCCAAAAATTCCGGGATTAATTATGTCAGGGGCAGGGGACCCTAATAACTCAGGGGCTATGCCGCCCCTTAAGACATCTCTTACCTTGAGCAGCTCTTTGAACAGGGAAAATGGAAACCTTCAGTACCGGACCAATTCAGCCCTTTTGAAAGGCTCTACGGAAGTTTATCGCGGAGTGGAGGTCCGTACTGATTTGGAGATAGATAATACCAGAGACTTCTATGATCAGGATGAGAAGTGGGAAGAGGATATTAAGGTTGATACCAGCTTCGATTTACGGGATGATTTGAAGTATTTTTTCCGGAATGAAAACAAATGGACAAAATATAATCAGGAGGTCACCATCCGTACCTTTGATGGAAACATCTGGCACCTGATTACCTACCGGCCAGCGGACCAGCTCTTTTTAACCATAGATAATAAACTTGAGTATGGCGATATCGATAATGTTACGTATAGCTACCGGATCGGCTGGGTACCTGCACCCAAGTTACGCATCGAGGCACGGTATCAATATGCCGAGGCAGCGGATGACAAGTATTTTTCAAGCGAAATGAATATTAATATTACCAAGACGTTGAAGTTTAGACTTAAATATACATATCCGTCAGATGATCAGGTGATCTCTTTCCGATTCACCCTGAAAACTTAATAATAAGGACAGGAGTCAGAATCCAGAATTCAGGAGTCAGAATAAAAGCGTTGAACAGTGATTGTTGGCCAGTGAAAAATACTGACCACTGACAACTGATCAATGGTCTTTTCTCCTGACTCCTGACTCCTGACTCCTGAATTCTTCTTAATGTAAGGAGGGAATAGTCAGTGTCTGTGAGAAATTTGCCAAGGGGCTGTTCAATTATCTTCAGTATCACCATATGCATTCTTTGTATTGCCGGATGTGCAATGAAGCCAAAGGTCTATGTTAATCCAAACACCAATTTCGGTTTTATTAAGCGGGTCGCTGTGCTCCCTTTTGAAAATCTTACTTCCGACCGGTTTGCCGATAAAAAAGTACGTGATGTATTTGTTACTTCGCTTCTTTCTACCGAAGTAATCGATGTGCCGGAGCTTGGAGAGGTTATGAAGGCACTGGAATCTCAAGGCATTGCCTCTTCAGAAGCGGTGAGCGGAGATGTGGCTAAAGCCGTCGGCCAGATATTAGGTGTCCAGGGATTGGTGCTGGGAACAGTCGAGGAATACTCCATCAATCGAACCATGTCTGGGTCATTCCCTGAGATTGCGGTCACTCTGCGGATGCTCGATGTAAAGACAGGGAACATAATCTGGTCAGTCAGCCATTCTGAAAAAGGAGGACGCATCCTTCCGACTGTTTTTGGCATTGGTGAGGAAACCTTGAGTGAAGTAACAGCCAGGGCCACAAAAAGGGTCGTAGAAACACTTGTTTATGAGTAATCAAACTCTTAAGATTTACTTTTTGATAATCTTATTCACCTGCGCCTCGTTTGCGACTATCGAAGGTCTTTTTTCGCGGGGCTGTCATCTTTCGGCCCAGACCGGACCGGGGTTAAAAGATTGTGGCGACCTGCGCATTTCGAGTTACGAGGGAGAAGGCTCGTTGCCAACCCGTAACACTCAACCCGCAACTCGCAACCATAGTCGTGACCATAAGCGACCATTGAAGAAGGCTCAGCCCAAAATAGCGATCCTGCCTTTCGAGAATCTGAGCGGCCAATTCGGCGCTAGCGAGCAGGTTATGGCGGACATCATGGGACCGCTTCAAAAGGAATTCTCCATAGTCCCTGAAGGTCATTTGGAAATTATCCTTACGGAACTCAGAGTGAGACATACGGGATTTCTTACTACGGGGCAGATCAACGAAATAGGCAAGCTCTTGAAAGTTGATACTATTTTATTTGGAATAATTGATACTTACCGTCAAAAGCCATTGCCTCAGGTATCATTTTTATGTAACCTGGTTTCAACCAAAGGGAGCGCGCCTATCCTTTGGTCAAAATATTTCAGTGCTGTCGGACAGCAAAAGGCATATCTCCTCCAAAGAGATAATAACACAACGTGGTCATCAATAATGCAAAGTGTAACCGAAGATTTACTGTATTCCTTACCGAAAAGTAAAGAAAGATAAAAAATGGACGCCGATTTCGCAAAATTGAAATATCCGTTACCAACGCCTGGGCGTCAGCGACTATTGAATCACCGACTATGGAAGATGTTTTCAGGGAAAAAAGAACGCATTGGAAAGGGAACATGGAAAATCCTTTTCGTTCTTCTCTTGATCATGATAGCGGGCTGTATGGTATCGCCGAAAGAAAAAGCTGGCGGTATCCTGCAAAAAGATAAATTGCACCGTATTAAACGGGTGGCAGTATTGCCATTTTACAACCTGAGTGATCGATTGGATGCAGAAGTTATTGTCACCAATCTTTTTATCGATGAAATCGTGCATGATCACAGGTTTCAGGTAGTTAAGTACGGAGATATACAGGAGTTTCTATGGCAGCAGAAGGTTCAATCCACAGACACCGTGACCAAAGAAACATTAAAAGATCTGGCGGACAGGTTTTCCGTAGATGGTGTTGTACTCGGAACTATTAACACGTACCGGGAATGGAGCCCTGATCTGAAAGAGCCCGCCATAGCGGAAATTTCAGCCAGGCTTGTGGATTGTGAGACCGGACAGACGGTATGGTTTGGCCGGGAGAAGAGAACAGGGCAGGATGAAAGAACGGTATTTGATTTTGGCGAGATCAAGTTTTGCTCTCAGCTTGCCCGGAGGATTGCGAAAGATTTTTTTACAGTTTTTTAAGGAGTCAAGGCACAGAGGCATGGAGTCAAGGCACAGAGGGGCAAAGGCACAAAGGCACAGAGGCACAGAGAAAAGACAAAACAACTTTGTGCCTTTGTGCCTTTGCCCCTCTGTGTCTGTATTTATTTTGGTTGTGTTGGGAGCCTGCCTAACGGTTTTCATCAGTCCAAATATCTCACGATCCCAGGAATTGTCCTCCCCTGACACATCGTGCATGTCTTGTCATGAAGGGGTCTTTAATAGCTTACCGCTACATGTGCATAAGCCTTTTGACGAGAAAAAATGTTATCAATGTCATCAGTCTCAGTTTCAGTTCAAGGCGGTTCAGGATCATTCATTTACCTTTCAGGAGCTTGCTTTTGATCGTACCTTTTCTTTTCGCCTGCAAGGATTTGATCTGACGGAAGCCAGCTCGCGGGGGAATCCATCGCATATATCTTCGGTTTATTCTTTTTCTCCGAAGAATATAGATATAAGGGGAGCAGTAATGCAATTTTCCGGTTCGGATGGCTTTGATCAGATCGAGCTCACCCCTAATTTTAAGGACCCCGCATCCGCCATCCTCACCTGGAAAACGAACACAACCGAATATGGTATGCTGGAATTGAGTGAGCAGTCCACTGGAAATAATCGTGGCGATTCAATGGAGCAGGCCAAACCTTTTCATGCCGAAAATTCAATTCTCAGTGAAGAGATTGGTATCAAAGCCTGCTATCAGTGTCATCCGAAAGCGACTCTTGGAGTGTCCCATCCTGTTAACGTCCTGCCTTCTCAGAAGGTATGGGAAAAGATGAAGACGTCTCATTTGCCTACAGGGAAAAATGGCCTTTTGCTTTGCATTACCTGCCATTTCCCCCACGCGAGCAGCGAGGGCTATCTGGGGCGGAAGGCGGTTAGCGAGGAACTATGCTTGGCCTGCCATCCGAAAGAAATCTATAACCCGAAATAGTGGAAGCGGCTTCCAGCCGCTTGAATAAAGTTTGACCGGCATGGAACAATCCCCTTCAAACCCTCTTTATAAACGGTGGGCAAAGGGGGATTATAAAAGGGGGAGAAGGGAAATGAAGCATTCCCGCCAAAAGAGAAAATGGTTTAACCTTGGTGTAAAAAGGCAATTGCAACTGCGGATCTTAAGCTGGATTTTGCTTGTTATTGTTATATCCTCTTTGATCAGCGGAGGCATTTTTTACCATTACAGCAACCGAAAAATCGATTCGACCTATAAACAATTTCATGTTCAATTATATAATATGAAGCAGGTCTTGGCCCCTTGGGCATTGCTGGCCGTAAGCCTCGGCGGGTTTATTGCCTTAACGGTCGCTCTTTTCTATCCCCAAAAAATAGCGGGTCCTATTTACCGAATCGAGAAGAGAATCCAGAATATTGGTTCGGGAAACTTGACAGAGGATATTCGGCTGCGGTCGAATGATGAATTGCAGGACCTGGCCAGAGAGATTAATCAGATGGGCGCCAGTTTGAGGGAGCGGCTTTTGGCAGCCCAAAAATCATCCAATTATCTGGACACAATAATTCAAAAAGACCTCCCCGGCTCCTGCTCTGAACAGGTGGTCCAGAAACTACGGGCCGAGAGTGCCAGATTAAAAAAAATATTAGATGATTTTAGCCTATAAAATAATAGCATGATTTCTATTATATCTTCGGCTCTTTGTTCTCGGAAAACATCTATCTTCCTTTTACTCTTCGCGCTCATCATTATGTGCAACGGTATGGGTGGCTGTGTATCCTCTTTTCGTCCGAATAGTATCGTTATTGCACGCGTCAATGATTTTCAAATCACCCGCGATGATCTTGTGGAGGAGTTGAGGCAGTTTCACCTCTATCAGACGCGCTCCGGTCAGGCAGGAGAACTGGATATTTCTTCTTTTTTGAATGATATGATTGACCGCAGACTCTTCATTCAGGAAGCAAGGCGAATGGGGCTGGATCAAACCCCTGGTTTTCAAAAAGCATTGTCTGATGAAAGAGAGGAGATATGCCTTCAAGTCTTGAGAGAGGAAAAGATCATAAAGCCATGCGGTCCGCTGACCCAAGGGGATATAGACTCTTACTATCATGAGCTTGGCCAGGCACCTCCACGGTTATCGGAAATGAGCCGGTTTGAATCGCAGAGTGTAACGATTTGGAAAGAGGTGCATTTTAGCCATGTCTACATTCAGGGACTGAAACAAAGATCCAAAATAGAGATTTTTGAACAAAAGCTGGCGGAAGCCAGCTCGCGGGCTAAAGTCAGCTCGCGGGACGATTCGATGAAGTTGCAGAATGATCCTGATCCTGTTGCCCGCGTCAATGGAGAGGAGATCAGGGGACAGGACCTCTATGAAGAAATCAAAGGAAAACTGACAAGAGTGAAAGAAAAGGATGATGCAGGTCAGGTTGCTCTATTCATCAAAGATGGGCTCAATCGTCTGATTGAATACTGGCTGCTGAGACAGGAAGCCTTTCAACGGGGGTACTTGAAGAGAAAGGATGTCAGGAAGCGTCTGCAGCGGCGTGAGGATGATTTACTCTACCGTACTGTGCTGCAAAACGCGATAAGCCCGAAGGTTAAGGTGAATAGCGAAGAGATAGAGCGCTACTATCAGGATAATCTCTCATCATTTCAGTCTGAGACTATGGTCTATCTGGAGCAGATTGTGGTGGAAGATCCGAATTCAGCTCAGCAAATTTACCGGGAATTGCTTCAGGGTGCTGATTTTTCCTTCCTGGCCAGCCAGAAGGCAGTGAAGTCTGAAGGAGTCCCGCCGGAGAGAGGGAAATGGGTGTCGCTTCAAAAGATGCAGCCGGAATTGAGGTCCCTGCTATCGCCATCCGGCTTGAAAGAGGGGCAGATCATCCCCCCTGTAAAGTTTGGCATAGAGTATTCTATTTTCAGAATAAGAGAGAAAAAAGGAGGGGAGCAAATTCCCCTGGAAAAAGTAAAGGTGCGCATTGAAAAAGAAATAGCCTCACGAAAGTTCCATTCTATCGCCCAAGATTGCCTCCAGCGCCTCCGCACAGCCTCTAAGATTTTTATCGATGAAAATAACGTGCAAAGAATGACCTCAGTACATTAATAAAGGAAGGGGTTAGGGGATAGGGACTAGGGTATTTCCCTAATCACTGCCTTCTACATTTAAGTAGGTCTTTATGTATGATGAATAGAAAAAAAAAGAGGAAAGGAGAAATCCCTCCTTTCAATATAATAATTCTCTCTCTTCTCTTTCTTTGCTGCCTGGCGTTCTCATCCTGTGTTCAACCGCAAAGGAAAAAGGCCAGATTTGGCGGGGACCACTGCACTGAATGCCATCAGCAAAAGGTTCAGGCATATCTGCAAAAAAACAGGGTCCACAAACCAGTTAAGGATACTGATTGCAGCAGGTGCCATGAGCCTCATGGTTATATCGGGACCCTGCATCTTTGGGAGGAGGGAACAGCAGAGCTTTGTTTCCGCTGCCATCCGAAGATAAAGGCACAAATTTCCCTGGTCTCTGGCCCCAATCCCCTTCCTTTGTCTCAAGGCTCCGTGCACAAGGCTGTTCAAAAGGAAAAGTGTACGATCTGCCATGATCCTCACGCTTCGGATAACGCAGGGCTTGCAAAAAAAAGCGGACAGGAATTGTGCTTTGGCTGCCATGACAGAAAACCTTTTACCCGGTCCAATAAACATAAGGCACTGGAAAAGGGGTGCCAGTTGTGTCATCTCCCTCATGCATCAAAAAGGGCTAACCTTCTGGTGGCGGAGGAAAAAGAGTTGTGCCTGCAATGTCACAGAATGCGGGACAGTCGTCTGGTGGCTGCACATCAGGGATATCCTGTAGAGACCCATAGATGCACTGAGTGCCATGATCCGCACTCCTCTGATCCGTCATCGGCCATTGATTCATCATCAGGTATAGAAAACAATTCCTTAATGCGCTCTCAAGTCCATAAGCCGATGAAGGAGAAAAAGTGCTCTTTCTGTCACCTTCCTCCGGACTCAAAAGAGCCATTTCGATTAAAAAAAGAAAAAATTGATGAATTGTGCTATCAATGCCACAGCCGTGAAAAATATCTTACTGAAGGGAGCGGCTGCGCCCAGATAGAAGGCACCCACCAGCCCATAAAAGAGGGAAAATGCCTTGGGTGCCATGCTCCTCATGCTTCGGATTTCAAAGGGCTTTTAGCGGTGCGGGAATCGCAGGGTTGCTACCAGTGCCACCAAAAGGTTCTAAAGGAGACAGGGCAAACAACCGTTCATCAGCCCTTGAAGAATGATCAATGCAGCGTCTGCCATGATCCCCACACCGGCAAGGTGAAATGGCCGCAAAACGGGCGGCAGGCCGACCTTTGTTATCAATGCCATGATCATGACCTCAGTCATCATGATTCCGGTCAGACCCTGGGCCATGCCCAGGAAAAAGGCCGGTCTCAGCATAAGATCACCCATGAGCCGGTCCAAAAGGGCGAATGCCTGTCTTGCCATACCTATCATGCATCCAAGTTTCCTGGTATGCTGAAAGAGGCGATTCCGCGATTGTGCTACCAGTGCCATCCAAAAGAGGAAAAGCGATTTAACAAGGTGAATGCCCACACTCCGGTGCAAAACGGCAACTGCCTGGGCTGTCATGATGCACATGCCGGGGATAAAAATTTATTGCTGCTTTCTCCAAAAGAACTATGCTGGAGTTGCCATCTTTCTTTGCAAAAACAACTGGGAGGTGCAACCCTGCATACTCCTGTCAGGGATGGGCAGTGTATGGAATGTCATGATCCTCATGCCAGTGACTACAAAAATATGCTCGTCCGGGATAATGGACACGTGTGCCTGAGCAGCCAATGTCACCAGCCTCTGGCCCGCACTCTTGGTGGAGGGATCTGCTTGGGACAAGGGGACAAGGAGACATCTCCCCCGTCCCCCCGTCCCCCCGTCTCCCCGTCTCCCCTCTCTGTCGAAATCCATAGCCCGGTTAAGGACTATCAATGCATGGCCTGCCACAATCCTCATGGCAGCAAGATTCCCCACCAGTTGTTGAGTCAGTCCAGTACCCTGTGCTTTCCATGCCACAAGGGCCTGGAAGAAAAAATAAAGCCGGCGACTGAAAATGTCCATCCTCCGGTACGGGAAGGAAAGTGTCTCACCTGTCATATCAGGCATGTATCCGGTTATCCGTCTCTCCTGGCCAAGGGGGGGGATTCAATGTGTCTTGAATGCCACAGGAAGGATGAGAAAGCCTTCTCTCGTGCCCACGGGGGTATCGAGCTTAAGAAGGAGCATTGCCTTGATTGTCATGATCCCCATGCCTCTGAAGGAAAGGGGTTATTTCGAAGAGTTACCCATAAACCTTTTCAATCGAAAAAATGCGATGTCTGCCATAAAAATGCCAAGTAAAATAAAAACAAACAGGATTAGGATGGTTTTCTTTTTAGCGATTCTCATTCTCCTGCTCCTTTTTTCACGTGAAGCAAGTGCCGGGTTATTGGTTGACTGTTTTGAATGTCATCCGGAATTGAAAAAAAAGTGCGATTCAGGAATAGCTCATCCGGCCATCAGGCAAGACAATTGTGCGGGTTGCCATAATCCGCATACGGCCAGGTTTGATCATTTGCTGATTGCTGAGGGAACCATGCTGTGTTACAACTGCCATCGCAAACAAAAAGAAAAATGGCAGGATTTGAAGCTGCATGAGCCGATTCGGCAGGTGGGGTGCCTGGGTTGTCATGATGCGCATGCATCACCTAATCGATATCAGTTGAAAGCGGCGGGGAAGGACCTTTGTTTCCGGTGTCATTCAGCAAAAGGTTTCGAGATGAAATATGTACATGATCCGGTCATAGAGGGAAAATGTCAAACCTGTCATGCCTCCCATGCTTCGAAAGAGGATTTTTTGTTGATTAAGCCATTGCGTGAATTATGTCTTACATGCCACGGGCAGAAAAACCTGGTAGATCTTCATCAAGGGTATGATGTTCGAGGCAGCGAATGCACTCTCTGCCATAGTCCGCATGCCTCCAATAACAAGGGCTTGACCTATGGTTTTGCTCACCAGCCGTATAAAGAGCGAAATTGCCTGGTGTGCCATCAGGGTAAAAAAGAAATGCGAAGAAGCTTAGTTGCCCATGGAGCGAATTTATGTTATACTTGCCACACTGATGAAAAGGAACAATTCCAGAACGCATCTCGAAGCCATTTGGCTGGCGAAAGCCAGCTCGGAGGCGGGGATAATCAATGCACATACTGCCATAACCCGCATGCCTCTGAGAGAAAAAATTTAACTCGAAAAAATGTCAAGGTCCTCTGTTTGAGCTGCCATCCTAAGATAGCGGCTCGGTTTAAGGAGAATGCAGGGGATTACGTACATCCGGAAGTTGCAAAGGGAAACTGTACCAGTTGCCACGATCCTCACTCCTCTTCTCTGGATAAAAAAGAAGGAACGTCTATCTCGCATTTCTATAAAGCAGATATTCTCTCGTTATGTACGAAATGTCACGCCAGGCAAAAGAAGGCCTGCCATCCAGTAGGAGAGAAGGCCATAGACCCCAGGGATCGGAAGAGTCAGGTTGTGTGTACGACGTGCCATGATCCAATGGGAACGAAGTTCAAGTATGCACTGCGATGGGATGGTTCACAGGCACTGTGCGAGCAATGCCACAAGAAGAAATAGGCAAGACCAGGGATGAATCAAAACCAAAGGATAAAGAAACCACAGAGGCACGGAGACACAGAGAAAACAATTCGCTGCTTTTCTCTGTGTCTCTATGCTTATTTGTCTTTAGGGGTTTCCTTGCTCTTGTTTTTTTCAGGCTGTACTTATTTGCCTCCAGGACCGGAGAGTGCTCATCGGATACCGGAAGGTTCATTGCGGTTGTATGTGCATTTCTTCAATCCGGCACAGGAGGAAATTTCTTTTACCGTAAAGGACATTCAAGCTACCTGTACGGATGAAACGGTGGTTTCGCGGCCTATAGATCAATCCCTGGAGGCAGGATCTGACTGGCGGCAGGTTTTATTCGAAATCAAGTTACCGACAGGGAGCTATCAAAGGATAGGACTCTCATTCACCGGCGCAACCCTTCTTCGATTGGGAACACCGGTTCCCCTGGAGTATTTACAAAACTATACCTTTTTGGATCTTTCCTTTCTCATCCCCCCCCAAGGAACTACTGTCGCTTATGTCAACCTTGAGATAACATCCCAAAATAAAGACACTGCGACTGATGAGGCTCTTCTCTTTTCTCCCAGGCTAAGTCAGGGGAAAAAGCCTGCTGGCCTTAAGTCACTGATGCTTTACGTAACCAATACGGCAGATAATACGGTATCGGTTTTGGACCGATTGACCAATTCGCTCATTTCGGTTATCCAGGTGGGCAGATCGCCAAAAGGAATTGTGGTTAATCCAAGGGGCACCTATGCTTATGTAGCGAATTCCGGATCTAACACGGTTTCGATCATTGATACCATGACCAACGAAATAGAAGATACCATTGATTTGCCATTAGGCATTGCTCCTTCCGGTATAGCCATTACTCCGGACGGAAATTATGTATTCACGGCCAATACGGATAGTGATAATGTCAGTATGATCGATACGGAGCTGAAAAAGGTTATCGATACTATCGGGGTCGGCCATAAGCCGGTGGATTTGCAGGTAAGCCCGCAAGGGGAATGGTTATATGTCTCTAACCAGGGTTCTCATGATATCTACGTTATCGGCACTGAGGGTGGCCGCCAACTGGTAGACAGGATTTCGGTGCAGTCCGAGCCTGCGGGAATAGCGGTAGCCGAGGGCCGGATCTTTGTTGCCAATTTCGGCTCCTCATCAGTGTCGTTGTTCGATATTAAGCTGGCTGAATTAAGTCAGGGAAAATTCGGAAATGCCCAATTCTTCCCCGGACATTCAGTAGAAAAATCGTCAATACTCAAGGGAGAATATGGCCCAGTCAGGATCGTTCTTGATGGAGACGGAAGACGGATCTACGTCACCAATCAGAAAGATAATTCCGTAAGCAGCTTTATGATACCTTGGATCTCCGAGTCAGCGAATATCCAGGAAAGCCGCTACCAGGTAGGTAAGAGGCCGATGTGTCTGGCCCTGGACAGTGCGCGGAATTATCTTTATGTTGTCAATAGCGCCGAGGATAGTGTTTCAGTTATTGATTTACGGCAGGAGCGCGTTGTCGAATCGATTAAAGTTGGAAAAGAGCCATTCGGAATTGATGGGATAGATTTGATTCGGAAGTAAGCAATCGGGTATAATAATTTTATGGAAAGTAAACTGCGTAAAAGATACTAGAAAAACACAGGTATGCATAAAAAATGCATAAATAGAGGGTAGAATACTATTTTTTCGTATTTTGAGTGTGTGTCTAATGGTTATAGGTTCGATAGTTAGGAGACAAGGGGTAAAGTGAGCTATAAGGGGAATAGATACCTTCGGAAAATCGAATCAGGGTTATTCGTGTTCCTGCTTTTCGGAGCTCTTGGCAGGGCAATGGTGCTGTTTGCTGCTGCCCCTGAGAATGTCGGGAAGAAAAATCCTCATAAAGATGATATTCAATCATTTCAGCAAAGCTGCCTGGCCTGTCATTCTTCCGACCCCCTTAAGCAAAATCAGGGGGCGGATACGGTTAATTTAGAAAAGTCTAAGGCTCAGTGCAGTACCTGTCATATTATTCCGCAAAGCTGCATCTTAATATCTACGGAAAAAGCGACTAAAATTCTCAAGTCTCAACTGCAATATTTGGGACTTCCCGTTCTCTCGGAGTCTATCTGGTGCGGGAGCTGCCACTTTTTTCATGACAGGCGCTCTCAAGTGGCGGGTGATCATAAGCTCAACACTCTCTATACCAATTTTTGGTATCGAGCCCAGCAGATTGAACCGCATCGGGCGAATGTTTTTTGCCAGATCTGTCATGATGGGAAACCAATAACATCCCAGACAACATCCCAGTCTACGGGTATTAAAGTTACCTTAAAGGCAGATGGGGTAGCGGTCTGTCTCCAATGTCATGATGGGAAAAAGGCACGGGCTGATAATCATCCGGTCAGGGTCGTTCCTACCAAAGAGAAAGGGGTAAATGTCCCTGAGAATTTCCCTTTGAGTGATGGAAAGACAACCTGCCTCACCTGCCATATGATGCCCTGTCAGGGAGGGAAAGTCGAAAGAAATCTTTTGCGGGGCGGTCCTTATGAAAAGAGGGTCGATGTCTGCCTTACGTGCCATATGAAGGATCGATATCAATCCGTAAATCCTCATATTCAGGTTGATGAAGAAGGTCATATATTGAAAAATAAATGTTTATATTGCCATATCATTTAAGTTTGAAGGTGTAGGATTATTTGAAGGTGTAGGATTATAGGATTATAGGATTAAGGTTAAAGGTGCAGGATGCCTAAGCTTGTTTGCAGGTTATTGATCGCGTTTTCGATTTTGGGATGCATGGGGCCATATTGTGTCCATGCTAAACCTTCTCGATCTCCGCATAACAATTCACATGATTTAGTGAGAGTGAATTGTCTGGATTGTCACTTACAAAAGCCAGCTTCATCAAGCACGACTGAAGGAGAAATCCAAGGCAACCTTGATCCGCTCTACAGCAAAAAATGTCAAAAATGCCACACTGAAAAGATCCCCCGGAGCTGCCAGTTAATCGCATCAAAAGCAACAAGTTTGATCCTGCTGGGCCAGGTACCGGCATTCCCCTTGCCTCTTTTCCAAAACCAAATCAGTTGCCTGAGCTGTCATATTACCCATAATGTACCGAGTAAAGAGGAAAATCCATTCCTGCTGCGAAAGGCATATGACTCTTTTCTCAAGCTCCCCGAAACTATCAATCCTCATAAATCCGGCGTCTTCTGCTTCCTGTGCCACGAGAAGGAGCCACGGCCAGGGGATAAGGAACTTCACCTGAAGTCCGGTTCCGTTCAGATCTGCAAGGGTTGTCATAACAACAAGCGGGCCAGGGCGGATAATCACCCGGTTGGTATTGCCCCATCCAAGGAACGGGGGGTAAAGGTTCCTGATGTGGTTCCGCTGGAAAACGGAAAACTGAGCTGTGTCAGTTGCCATCAATTGTCCTGTCAGGGCCAGAGTAAGACTCAAAATTCTTTTTTTCTCCGTGGAGGGCCGTATCAGAGGCGTATCGATACCTGTCTTGTTTGCCATGTCAGGGAGCAGTATGAAAAGATCAATCCCCACGATCAGGTGACTGATACTGGTGAAATCCGTGAGGATCGATGCTTATTTTGCCATGACATTAACAAGGAAAATGCTACAGGGTTGGCCTTTAAGTTTAAGGCTCCTTTTAAGTTTTATTGCCTTGGCTGTCATCCGATCAGCGTTGAGAAGCACCCCTTTGGAGCGCATCATACCGGGCGGCAGTTGCATGCGATCTGGGAGGGCATCAAACCATCGGAAAGAACCATGCTCTCTCAGCAGGATAGATTTAAAATGTTTCCCATCAGTATCAGTGGAGAAATTATGTGCGCCACTTGTCACAATCCTCATGACGTTCGTAAAGGTTCAAAGCTGCGCATTAACGATGTTAACAAGAGCTGCCGACAATGCCATTATAAAAAGTATGGGCAAATAGTAGATGGAAATGCAGGTGAGTCTGGTCAATGGACTTCACAAAAGGAGACGGAAATTCGCGCGGCCAGCCAGGATTCCCCTTCACAAAATGATCTTGCCCCGGCTCAGGAAGATAAGGTGTCATTTGGGTACAGGGCCTCACTCAATTATTATTGCATTGGCTGCCATGCGAACAAAGAGACAGGCCATCCGTATGGAGTTATGCATACGGGTAAATTCGTTAAGCGTTTCTATGAAAACAAATTCAGCCACACGGATAAGGGGACTGGGGGACAAGGAGACAAGGGGACAAGGGGACAAGGGGACATGGAACAATCTCCCCAGCCACTTTTTATAAAGGGGGGCGAAGGGGGGATTTTGCCGGATGGATCTAAAGTTACCAATAATACCAGTAATGATAGTGTAATGGGTGATAATCAGGATATGCAAATTTTCCCCCTGACACTGAGCGGCCAGATTGGCTGTTTTACTTGCCACAATCCTCATAGTGGAGCAAAAGGACCAAAACTGCGCGTTGAATCAAAAGAAACTCTCTGCACTCTCTGTCATCCCAATAGAAGCGGAATTATTGAAAAATATTTAAAGAGCGTTCCGAAGCAGCAGAAGCAAGAGCCTGAGAAAGAGAAGCAAGAGATTGAGCAGCAGAAGCAAGAGACTGAGAAACAGAAGCAAGGGATCGAGCAACAAACGCAAGGGACAGAGCAGCAGAAGCAAGGTAGTGTAAATGCGAAATAAATACCGAAATAGACTAACGAGAATAGTGCCCCAAAGTGAGGCCAGTGAGTACGAAATGCGCCCATTTTTTAATTGCCTTTTCCCAGAGAGTATGTTATTTAATAAAGTAAATGTCCCCGGCTTGCAAAACAATGTACTATATCTACGAACCAAACCTTCGTGGACGCCCAAAAATATCGTCGCCTTTTTATATTATTATAAATCCATAACCTTCCAAAACAATAGGAGTCCGTCCCCATGGCAGATAAAAGAGTTCCTCGATTCATTTTCCTGCTTATAGTCCTATGTGTTATGATCTTCGTTTGCTTGGCATGGAGCCCAAGATCGGCGCGGGCTGCTGACCAGGAGAACTGTATGCTTTGTCATCGCTATTCAGGGCTTGGCTGCTTTGACAAAGAAACAAGTGCCAAAAAGATATTTTACGTAAGCGGAGGTCTGTACAAAAACACTGTTCATACCGGTGTTCTTTGTAGTCATTGTCACATGGATGTTACCGAAGTCCCTCACAAGCCAGCCAAGAAAGTGAATTGTGGAACGAAGTGTCACGTCAAGGACCCTTCCACAAACAAAGATTTTTCCCATAAAATCGTCGTTGATGATTTTAAAAAGAGTGTGCACGGCAAGTCTCCTTTGTTTGCCTTCGAAGATGCACAGCCCAGATGCAAATATTGCCATACCAACCCGCTTTACTCTCCGTTAAAAGGTATCCTGGCCCAAAAGCCGGGGTGTGAATCAGAAGCCTTAGTCCGATGCATAGCCTGTCACGAAAAGAGCCCCTGGGCAGATAGATTCTTAAAACATTTTGCCTCCCGGACCGCTCCGCGATGGGATAAGAAGCAGGTTGTGGAACTGTGCAACAATTGCCATGCGGATAAAAAACTGATGCAGCAGTTTGGGCTTGAAAACACAGATAATTTTAAACAAACCTTCCACTGGCGAAACGTAAAATATGAAGCTGAAAATGGCGCAGACTGTCTCAGTTGTCATGGATCGGGTAAACTAGGAATCTCAGCTCATGATATTTTGTCGTCAGATGATCCGCTGTCCCCTCTCTTTCAAGAAAATCGCACCAAAGTCTGCGGACAACCAGGATGCCATGAGGGAGCCAACAAGTACTTTGCCTCTGGTGCGGTTCATGGTTCAGGGGTAAAAACTGCCTTATTGGAGAAGCAACTCAGAGAAGAGGGCGAAGATTTAACCCCTGAGCAAAAGACAAAGTTGAAAGCCAAGATTGATGATACCAGTATGACTAAATTACAGGTGACCATCATCTGGGGCATTAAGGCATTTTACAAGTTGATGATCATTCTCGTTGGAGGTTTTATGTTCCTGCACCAAGTGCTTGACCTCAGAATAACCTTGAAAGAACGAAAAGAAGGGAGACATTAACATGGCAAAGAAATGGGGAAGGAGAGCCGAAGATCAAGAATACTTTGTGCGCTTGTCGCGTGCGGAAGTATGGCAGCATAACATTGTCTGGATCTGCTTTGTGCTGCTGGTGGTTACAGGAATGATGTCTTTATTGCCAACTAATTGGGTGGCAGCGCTATTCGGGGGGTATACGGGTCAAGTCTACTATTATCGACATGTTGCGCACCTTGTTCTGGCTGCAACGTTGATTGCCGGCTCTCTATGGCACCTTGCTTGCGGAGCATTGACACAACGTGGAAGGCAGATGCTGCTCGATATGATTCCCAATCTTACGGATGCGATCCAGATGAAGCAAAACATCATGTATATGCTGGACATGACCGATGAGAAACCTAAATTCGATCGGTTCGATTATCGGGAAAAAATGGAGTATATGTTTGGGCTCATTGGTACAACGGTTATCTGCGTGACCGGGGTGGTAATGACCTTTGCACAGTTTTTCCCCCGGTTTATGGTTGACGTTTGCGGCACTTTTCATCTTTGTGAAGCTACTTTGGCCAGTATTACTATTTCTATTTGGCACTTTTATGCGATTCACTGGAAACCTGGACAATTTCCGCAGGATACTGCATGGATCGATGGTCTGATGAGTATGGAGCATTTAAAACATGAGCATCCCCTCCAGTGGGAGCGAGTGGTAAAAGAAAGAGAAATGGCCAGGGAAAGTATGAAAGGAGCCTCCTCAGCATCTGTTTCAAGGGGTGGGCAACATGATCACCATCATAACTCTCAGGGAACGGAGGAGGAATAAGCAATGTTGAAATCCCGAGGAACAATTGCAAAGGCAATCAGCGGTATATCCATGGTACTTCTGGTAATTTGCTTGCTCATGATGGCCAAGTCATTCTTTATTCCCAATAAAGGGGTTCATCACGGCCCGCCAGCCGTTAAGTTTGAGAGTATTAAATCAAAGACATCCCCCCTGGATGAAGGACCGGAACTGAAGCGGGTAGATAAGGATGTCTTTGCTAACATATTAAAGACAAAAACCTATTCTCAAATGGAGCATTTCCATAATATCGATTCGACGCTGGATGTAAAGAAGCGGGTCCCTACGCTGTGCTTAATCTGTCATGGAAATTATCCGCATAGTAAGAATAAGGAAGTACGATCGCTTTATAATATGCATACCTATTTTTGTGCCTGTGAAACCTGTCATATACGCTCTGAAAAACTTACTTTTGTCTGGTTTGACAACTATACCGGCGAGCAGATCCCGGAGATCAAGGAGCGGGTTCCAGATGGAGTGTATGCAGGTAACTATGGGGCCAAAATTGTGCCTTGCGTTTTAGACAAGATAGGAAAACATAGAAGGCTTGATGAGCCTATCACCGAGGAATATGCACAACAGTATTTGAAGATTTGGGCCCAGTATACCTACGATCAACAGTCACAGGCCAAAGCTGAATCACATAAGCAACTGGCTAAAGAGCCCGTTACCTGTGGTGAATGCCACCGGAGGCAAAGGCCTTACCTGGATTTTAAGGTGCTTGGGTATCCTCAGCATTTGTGCGATGAGTTTACCGGAACCGAAGTGGCTGGTATGGTAGCTAAATATAAGTCCCTGAAACTGCCTACCATGTTCCGGCCCGAAAACATTATCGGCGGGAAAGAGAGTTTGAAAGATGGCAAGATCCCTCTCCCGATAATGGATCAAAATGGTGCGACTGAATGAGCCCTGCTGCAGGGAAGAGAATGATTAACCAGGGAAAAGAAGAATTCAGGAGTCAGGAGTCAGGAGTCAGGAGAAAAACTGCTTTTATTCTGACTTCCGGATTCTGGATTCTGACTCTTGTCTTTTTGACAATGAGCCTGATGCTCTGCCCGGCTGTTGTTTTGCTTTGGCCGGGGATAGGAATGTCTGCATCTGCCGGAGTAATTCCGGCAGATGCCAGTGCAATACCGGCATCCGATAGGGGAATAACGGCTGCTCCACTGGAAATTATTCAGGTTAAGCATCTCTTTGATATTAAGAAAAATGCTGTAATTCCCTCTTTCGATCAACCGAGTGCAGTGGCCGTTGATTCGCAAAAAAGGATTTGGGTTCTGGATGGGGTCAATGGCCGGTTGGTTGGATTTTCGTATGACGGGAAATATATGACCCAGTTTGGCAAAAAAGGAAGTGGCCGAGGAGAATTCAAGTCTCCTCTTGGATTGGCGATTGATTCTCAGGACCGTATCTATGTAGCTGATTCTAAAAACCATCGGATTCAGATATTTGATGATCGCGCAAGTCCGCTGGCAGAAGTTTATGTTCCTCCCGATAAGTACAAGTCTTTGTCCGATCCCACGGATATGGCCTGGGATGAGGTAAGACAGCAGCTTGTTGTCGTTGATAACGATAATCACAGGCTTCTGATCTTCAACAAAAAGTCTGAAGCGGCTCCAGCCTACAAGTTGATAAACGATTTGGGGGGAGTTGGCTATGAAGACGGAAAATTTCGCTATCCCTATGCCCTCTGTCTGGATAAATCAGGAGATATCTATGTCACTGATGTTATCAATACCAGAGTGCAGGTTTTCTCTCCAAAGGGAGAGTACATCCGCAGCATTGGTGAGTGGGGTATTGAAAAGGGGCAATTTTTCAGGCCGCAATCAATTTGCATGGACCAAAAAGGGAGGGTATTTGTCGGTGAAAACTACGCTAAGATCGGATTAGTTCAGGTCTTTGATCAGGAGGGCAACTTCTTAGGCGTTGTCGGTGATTCTTCGAATCAGAAAATTCGCTTCCAGGTACCGGCGGATTTATTTATTGATCAGCAAAATCGATTGTATGTCGTTCAAATGTATACCAGCATGATCAGTGTGTATTCACTTGAGAAATAAAGAAATTTTGCCAATGTCTCATTATCGTTCACGACAAGCTTTTTTTTTCTCCTCAGTGAGGCTTCCTCATGGATTGCTTTATTCAGTCTTTTTCCTGGCTGTTGGTTTGTTTTTATTTTTTTTGCCAGGCATCAGCCCAAAGGCATATGGACAAATGGTCCCCAACTCTGCCAAGGAGTGTGCCATTTGTCATTTTCGGTGGTTAGACCAATTCTATTACGAAGGCCGTGGCACGGATCTGGTTGAGTACCAGAAAGAGCGGGATGCAGCCGATGAAATGATGTGCTATAGCTGCCATAATGGAATCCTGGTTGACTCACGGGAAAGGTTTTGGGCCAAGAGGGGGCACAGGGTAAATATTGTGCCTTCGGAAAAAGTACACGTTCCGCCTGAAATGCCTTTAGGCGAAAAAGGGGAGATTGTCTGCGGAACCTGCCATACAGCCCACGGTATAGCTGATGAGCTGCGCTACCAGCAATCGATTTATCTCCGGTTCCCAAACCGTAATTCCGAGATTTGCATCAAATGTCATACGGGGAAAGATGGCGGACCAAAAACGGGTAATCATCCTGTTGGCGTCAGTTCATTACCCATCCCTGCCAGAATTTTGGATAATTATGGTCGATCAGGCGTAAAAAAGGATGCCGTAATCTGCGAGACCTGCCATACCGTTCATGGCAGTACGGATAAGAATCTTCTGATCATTCCCAATAAATCGGACGGAGAATGTAATGCCCTGTTATGCGAATCCTGCCATACTCCCAACCCCAGTATGAAGGGAAAAGGGATTGGTATTGGCTCCCATCCGGTGGATCTGGTCCCCCAACTTAAGATGCCCCGGAAATGGACCGAAGGGGCTCCTCTTATTGTTGGCGAGAATAATCAGATTATTTGTTTGACCTGCCATTCTCCGCATGGGGCAAAAAAAGAAACTTCGATTCTCGTCAAAGGATCAAAATCTCCGATGTGTACGGAATGCCATCAGCAGGAAAATCTGGTGGCCAGGACCGAGCACGATCTTACCCTGTCCGCTCCGGCTGAACTCGATTTTACTACCAAGGTAGGCTCACAGACGGGAATTTGCGGTGCCTGCCACCGGCCTCATAATGCTGAAAAGTACCGTCTCTGGTCGCGACCCTTACCAGGACTGAAGCAGGGGACCTTCATAGCAGATGATGCGGGCTCGAAAATGTGTGAGAGCTGTCATAATGAAAAGTCTTGTGCCAAAAAGAAGCTTGTCGGAAATTTTAGTCATCCTGTTAACAGGGATATAACAAAAGTAACCAAAGGGAAGCTGGATTTCCCCACCTATAATGAGCAGGGTTCCCCCTGCGATCAAGGTAAAATCATATGTACTACCTGCCATAATCCTCACCAGTGGGACCCCCGAAAGAAAGAGAATGGCCCTGGGCAAATGGTAGAGGGTGGGCAATCTGACAGCTTTTTGAGAATGGCAAATGATGGAACCTCGATCTCGCAAAATGAGAATTCCGGTTTTTGTGTAGCTTGTCACCTGGCCCAGAAAACCGTGATCGATACGGACCATGATTTACGCATTACAGCCAAGGAAGAAATAAATTCTATGGGGCAAAAATGTACGGAATCCGGCCCATGTAGTGCCTGCCATATAGTGCATAATGCTCAGGGGAATAAATTGTGGGCCCGGTTGCTGCCTTTGACTCAGGACCCGATAACTTCCTATTGTGAAAGTTGTCATAGGGAGAAATCCTGTGCAGAGAAAAAACTTGTCGGCACCTATACCCATCCGGTTGGAGTCGATATTCGGCTGACTGAAGATAAAACCATTGCCACAGGGACAGGGACTGCTCCCAAGCTACCGCTCTTTGATAAGGAGGGAAAGTCATCGGCTCAGGGCAAACTGGTTACCTGTGCTACCTGTCATAATGTCCACCAGTGGATGCCGGGTCGAAATGAAAAGGGACAGGGTAAAAATCTCGAAGGGGATGGAACGGATAGTTTCCTTCGGATAGTTAATGATGGAGAATCCACGCTTTGCCTGGATTGTCATAAGAAACAGCAGTATATTGCCAAAACTGACCACGATATGAGGTTTTTGGCAGCCAAGGAGAAAAATTATCATGATGATCTGCCCCGTAAATCAGGGCTCTGTGGCTCCTGCCATGTAGCCCATAACGGGGCATCAATCCTGATGTTTGCCAAGCCCATCGAAGGACCGGGCGATCTAGCCAATCAGCTTTGCATCTCCTGCCATAGAGAGAAGGGGTGCGGGGAAAAGAAGATTATTACGGTCAATACTCACCCTATGGATAAAGGTATTCAAGCTGCGGACGGGCAAACCCAGCTTCCCCTGTATGCACCCGATGGCACAAAGCAGCCAACAGGGAAGGTTGGCTGTGCTTCATGTCATAATGTTCACCTGTGGGCGCCCGGAGATTTTTTAATAGGAACGGGGGAAAACCGGGAAGGAACTGCGCAAAACAGTTTCCTGCGGCTGTCCATGCTGCCCAATCCCACTCTGTGTGAAGATTGCCATCAAAAAGAGTGTAAGGTGCTCAGCACTGACCATGACCTGAACCTTGTGTTTGAGCCGGAAAAAAATATGCAGAATTTGCAGAATATACAAAAGCAGACCGTTGCAGACTCAGGAGTCTGCTCTGCCTGCCATTTGGTTCACAATGCTCCGACAGGCACCATGTGGGCCAGAGAGCTTCCTTCCGTTCCCGGCAGCACTGCCGTCGGTCTTATCACCCAGGAATGCATGAGCTGCCATAGTCAGGGAAAAATAGGGGAGAAAAAGGGTGTTACGGATTTTTCACATCCGGTAGATATTCGGCCTTTGCAAAAAGAAATCACCACCAGCCTGCCGCTCTATACCTTGAGTGGAAAAGTTGAAAATTCAGCCAATGGCTTTTTAACGTGCAATACGTGCCATAATCCCCATCAGTGGGCACCTAATGATCTGACCTCAGAGCAAAAGAGTGAGCAGGCCGCAAAAGAAAGGCCCTTTGGGAAAGGGATAAAGGTGCCGGTGAAGAATCAGGAAGGGGATATCCACAACAGCTTCTTGAGGCTGGATGAGGAGAAAAAGCAAAACCTCTGCACGGATTGCCATAAGGATAAGAAGTATGTCTGTAGAAGTGAGCATGATCTGAGCCTTTTCGCGAGCAAAGAGACCAAGGATACCAAGGATACCACGGATACCAAGGATGCCAAGGAGACCAAGGTGAACATGGAGAGCAAGGATACTAATGTGCAGGGACATGACGTGATTCAATCCGGCGTATGTTCCGCCTGTCACCTTGTGCATAACGGCCCTTTCAAATCCCTGCTCTGGGCAAGGCGATTGCCTCCGGAAAAGGATTTTATGCTTGCAACCTGTTTATCCTGTCATGACAAAGGAAAATGCGCTGAAGGCAAGAGCGCATTCATCGGCCTTCATCCAAGCACGTTCGTTTACACGGGGAAAATAACGCAATTTCGCAGGATGGGAAATACGGATTACAAGACGTACTTCCCCCTGTATGACAAGCAGGGCCAAAAGTCCCAGGTGGGGTTTGTAACCTGCGCTACATGCCACAATGTCCACCAGTGGGACCCTGAATCCAAAGAGTACCCTGATTCGGGAAAGAATATTGAAGGAGACCCCCGCAACAGCTTCTTACGCAATACCGGTGCGGACTTTTCAATCTGTCTGGATTGTCATGGGTTTGACGCCATTCTCAGGTATAAGAACTACCATGTTCCCTCAGAATGGCATGAGAAATATTGGCGTCCGGGGCAGGATGTGAAACAGATAGGTACCGGTAATGCAGAAGTAAAACCTTCTACTACGGAAAAGAAACCTGTGCCGTAAGAGGGTAGGGGATTAGGGATTAGGGAATAGGGATGTTTTGCAACCCCCGTTCATTCTCCTAATCTTCAAGCCAGCTCACGATGCTCAAGGGGGGGCTCCCCGCATCCTGGATCACTTTTCTGACCACATCATCACACCACTGGATATCGGGATTTCCCCGCATTGAAAAATTATTCGGGGTCAAAACAGCTCCGGTAACTTGAATGCCATGACTCCCGCCACCCGTCTGCCTGATATTTCCCAGGACAATGACGACGCCAAACCAATTTCAGACATCCACAAAATTGACCGATTTTTCTCAAGTGAAAATGTGCATGGATTAAACTCCGAGCAGTGGCTTATGAGCGACCGCAAAATGGAGTCGCAGATGTAGACGTCCTTGGGCCATGACTCC
>Ga0307378_10002593_pt1 | contig 27336 bp, 22 predicted proteins | sample UN1MG_FD_202238 | JGI IMG/M metagenome (GOLD analysis project Ga0307378, IMG submission 202238) | Soil microbial communities from Risofladan, Vaasa, Finland - UN-1 | ecosystem: Environmental > Terrestrial > Soil > Coastal area > Acid sulfate soil | place: Finland: Risofladan, Vaasa | collected... | reverse complement strand
CGGAGTGATTGATGGCAACGACCTGATGGTATTTACTTTAGGCTGGCTTGACTGCAGTTACTGGGAGAACTGGGACGCGAACAACTGCTATGAAGTGACATTGCCGGCGGTTGATGTGGATGAATCCGGTGAAGTTGATTATGGGGACATTTCAATATTGCAGGGTTACTGGCTCGCCGAGGGTGACTGTACGACCCGGGTGGATATAAGCAAGGACGGCTTTATTGATTTTAAGGATTTTGCGTATATCGCAGAGGAATGGGGGACTCGAAGCTGGCTTTATGGGCTGGACTAAAAGAAAAAGTGCCGGTCTGTGGAGATGCAGGCTGGTGCTGATAAAAAGTAATTATTTATAAAGGGGATAGCTGTGAAACGTAAAGAATATGGATTTACGATACTGGAGATATTGACGGTAATGGTGGTAATCGCGATATTGGTGGGCGTGCTAATCCCCGCTCTTACGATGGTACAAAGGATAGCGAAGGAGACACAGCAGCGGGCCCAGCTTGCCACTATTGAGTTTGCGCTGGAGGCGTTCAAGGGCGATTACGGCGATTATCCGCCTTCTGATTTCCTTAACAGCGCCGATTTGGATTATTGTGGTGCACAAATGCTTTCGGAGGCTCTTTTAGGGTGGGACCTGATGGGCTTTCATCCGGATTCAGAGTGGAACGGGGACGGTCAGGATGATGATGATAATGATGAAATATATCCCTACCCTCTGGACCAGGACAACCCTGACGATATAGCGAACCTGAAAGAAAGAAGAGGGCCTTATCTGGAACTGGCGACCACTAAGGTTTTTCAGCTTGACGGATTGTTTACTAATACTTTGCAGCTGAAGGGTGATACCTATGTGCTTTGTGACGTGTTCGGGATTAAGAAGGTGAGGCTCTCTGACGGCAGTATAGTCAGGGCGGGCACGCCGATACTCTATTACCGGGCAAATACTTCAAAGAAAGTGATGAACGAGACCAACTGGAACGAGAACATTTATAATGTCTATGACAATCAAATTCTTGTCAAAATAGTAACCGACAAGAAGAACCTTACCGCGCAGGAAGAGAGCCTGACGCTTGCCGATACGAGTTCGAGCTTTAGGAACTTTCGTGATTTTATAACGGACCCGAAGGCGACGACACCAACGATGATTTGGCCTTACCATCCTGATTCTTACATATTAATAACCGCGGGGGACGACGGTTTATACGGAACGGACGACGATATCTGCAACTTTTAGAACGGAATCTGTCCCCGCATTTTGTTTTCAAGTGTGGCATTATGAAAAGAAACCGAGAGACAATCGGTTTTACGATCTTGGAGATGCTGGTTGTCGTAGGTGTAATCGTGGTTCTGACTACTATGGTAATCACACTTACGGCGCGGTTCGAGCATCGAGGCAAGGAGCGTGTTATAAAGAGCACGTTTGCAATGCTGGACGCCGCTCTGAGTGAGTTCGCGGAATACGGTTATGATTACAAGTACGAGGATGAAGAAGATAACTGGCCGATATTTCCGCTGGACTGTACTGGCTTTGATAGCGGGGAGCTTCAAAGTGCTTTGGCCGAAGCGCTTGATACAGAGGTTTCCATAGATCCGGTATATGACTCGAATTCGTCGGATTATTCTGGCAGCGCGGGGCTGTATTTCTTTTTGAGCCAGGTCCCTGATTGCCGGGGAGTACTGGACAGGATAGATGTTTCTCTGGTGACGAACAAAGATAAGAACGGCGATAAGCTGCGGATTGTTGTTGACGGGCAGAGTTATCCTTTGAACAGAATAATAGACCCGTGGGGCAGGACGATTCGGTATGATTATTATGAGGATGAAAGTAATCCTAATGCTGATGAAGCGAGGACATTTCCTCTGCTTACCTCTGCGGGTGCGGACGGGGAGTTCGGCACGCTGGATGATATAAAAAGTAACGAATAATGAAAGTTAAACTGAGACAATCCGGTCTTACTCTTACGGAGATGACGGTGGTTATCGCGACGATAGCACTGCTTACGGTCTTCGGCATTCCCGCGATACGTACATTTGTCAAATCGTTCGAGACCGAGGCGGGCGTGCGGGGGATGATAAACGCGGCGCTGTCGAATGCGCGTGCCATAGCGGCCAAGGAACAGAAGTACGCTGGGGTTCGTTTTCAGCATAAGTATCAGGCCGAAGGCATGGGCTGTCAGTATATGATTTTTATAATACATGATACTACGATTAGGCCCGGCGTGGCGGGCAACCTAAGTTTGCGTGCGGTGACGGGTACCAAGCCTCTCAAGCTGCCCGACAATATAGGTGTGATGGATTTGCGGATTGATGAAACTGTAGTGGTTGGTTCGGACTTGGATGTTACGGACGGTGAAAACCTTACCGATATGACTGCATTTTCGATTATTTTTTCACCGAGCGGCAAGCTGGTGATTCATACGCTGTGGGTAAAAAACAGAGACGACAACGATACGAGCAGAGACGACATTTTTAATACTCAAGGTAATGTTGAAGATGTCAACCATCCTTCTTACGGGATGTTTGTCGAGGATGAGACTGGTGATATTGAGCCGAGCAGGCGGGAGTTTATTATTTACGACCGCGGTGTTTTTGAGGAGGTGGACAAAGACCGCAGATGGACGGATTACCTGAAAGATTTGGCGAATACCAAGATACATATAAATCCTTATACGGGAAGAATGATAGATTAAGAAGAAGGACAATGGACAAGAGACGTAAAAATAACGGATTTTCACTTACCGAGATGCTTTTATCTATCGGGGTGCTTTCTGTGGGGATGATATTCATAGCGGGCGTATTTCCGGTGGCGATATACTTTTCGACGGTCTCGACCGAGCGGACTATGGCCGCGGTGGTCGCGGACGAGGCGTTTGCGAAGATAAAGATTTACGCCGAAGGCGACCCGAATGACATTATACCGCCGGGTGACGATGTCAGAGTCGACTTGTTGAGAGACGATAGGCTTCAAAGCTTCAGCGATGCAAATATATTTCGGGCAACAGATGGAATTGAGCCCAATGAGTTCACGTATCCGTCGGACCTTGATATCAGTCTCAAGCAGAAACAATATTACTGGTCTGCGCTGTGCAGGCTAAGTGAGAGCGATGTGAACAATCCGAATCCGCCGGTGCAGGTGACGGTATTTGTTTGCAGGAAGGTTGCGCAGCATTTGGAGTACTATAAACCGAACTCGGATGGCGAGGTTGACTGGTCGACGCCGGAGTATACAAACCGCCCTGTTCCGGTCAAGGTTGAGGTCAGCCAGCTTGGGCTAAGAGATAACGAGCTTAGAATCAGAAACAGCGACGAGAAGAGTTTTATTAACGATGGGTACACGATTGTGGATGATAAAACGGGGCGGATTTATCGCGTGCTGAAACGTTATCCAGAAAATGATGATACTATCCTGCTTGATAAGGACTGGTGTGATGACTGCGGAGATGCGGTGTGGGTGGTACCGCCTCCTGAGAACGGAAGCAGGGGGCCCTGTATAGCGGTGTATCAAAGAGTGATTCAATTTTAAAGCTTATATGGAAATGAGAAAAGGATTTACACTAATAGAGCTTGTTGTGGCCGTTGCGATACTGGCGATGGTGATATCATTTTCGACCGTTGTCTTCAGGGTCAGTATCAAGGCGCACCGGATTGCGTCGGCGAACATGGAGATAATGCAGAAGATGCGGGCGATAACCGACCAGCTCAACGCAGATTTTGCCGGGGTAATAAGTGAGCCGAAGGGGAAGATACGATTCAAAAGAGACGCCGAGTCGTATGAGGACAACAAATTGCATTATATCGGAACGGAGGATGTGAACAATAAAATCGGTTCCGACAGTATATTGTTTTTTGCCAACGGTGATTTTCAGTCCACGGGGCAATATGATTACGAAGGAACAGAAAAAACGGTGACAGGTACTGCGGCGTGCATATATTACGGCCTGGCGGAGGTAGAAGGCTATAGCGACACAGAAAAATTGGACCCGAAGAAAAAGGTCCTTGTCAGAAGGCAGACGATAATAACCGGAGACGACAGATGGGAACCTGATAACGAATTAGATGCCCTTCAGGAGTATTGCAAAGAGTCTCTGGCTTATTTAATTGCGGACAGCCTTTTCGACGCTAATGACCTTATGGAGCCGCCGCCTCTGGACACTCGTGACGAGGTGGACCTGTCGATGTATATGGCCAAAGGGGTGGATGACTTTACGATACAGTTTGATGAGTGGGACAGCATAAGCGATAAGCTTGAGTGGGTACCAATAGACGAAACGGAGTTTAGCAAGTATGAGAACGAGCGTATTGTCGCAAGAGCACTGAAGTTTAGTTTTAAGATATACGATTCGCGGGGGGTAATAGAGAAGGGCAGAAGGTTTAGCCATATAGTTTATCTTTTAGATTGACGGGGTCAAGGAAGAGATGGCAAAGAAAGAATTTGCAAATGGATTTCGGGGCGGTTCAGCACTTATCCTGGCGGTCGTTCTGACGAGCCTTCTTGCTGTTATAGGTATGATATTCATAATGACGGCCCGTATTGACAGGATGTCAACGTCGGCGATTTCCGACAACAAGGACCTTAACGCGGCTGTCGGGGCCGTTGTAGCAAAGATATCACACAAACTTGCGATGGACGTTCCCGGTATGCCGGAAGGGACGGAGTATTACGACTATCCGGACGAGAAAAACGAGTGGCTGGCGAGTCTTGAGCCTTATAAAGACGGCACCGAATACAAGTGGCGGAGGATAAGCGATATTAGCGGTTACATAAATGATTCAGAGCAGGAAGATGTAAACGCAGGGATTGTCGCGGACCACGAAATTATAAAGTTGGACTCCGACGGCGAGGTGGAAAGCGATGCAATTGCCGATGCGGACGGCGACGGTGTGGCGGATTCGAAATGGATTAAGCTTGCTGATATGACATCGAGCAAGGGCGAGAGGATTTATGCGGCCGTGCGGGTAATCGACAACGGGGGCATGCTTAATGTCAATACGGGGTATAAGTTTGAGTTTGACCCGAACAATGCCGGTCCGGACGGCGCATTTATTGACGGCACCGACCCGATGCAGATTAACCTTTTCGGTCTGGCCCAGCGAAGTTCCGGTAACACACTCGATAATTTGGATGATTATAGGTTCGGTTCCGAGCCTCAAGATCTGGAAAATTATCTGAGAGAAGTAGTGTGGCGGTATGACATACCGGACGGTAATTATACGCCGTTTGACATATCCGATGAACTGGAGCTTAGGAACAGGTATACACTGAATCGAGGCGATGTTGACAGCAGGATTGAAGAGTTCTGGGACAGCACCTTTCAGGCATTGCATTATTTGTATACTCCGGTTGATGATTCAGATGCATTGGCTTCCTGGGAAGACGAGGTTTATTACGATTATGACAGTGCCGAGCCGAATGACAGTAATGATTATTCGTACCGGCACATAGGGACGATTTATAATATGGACCGTATAATCGACCCGAACGGCGACAAGATGCTCAATATCACCGATGTTAATACACCCGTTGATATGATATACCGCAGGATAAAGGCAGGGCTTCTCAGGGGCGAGCCAAATTTTATGGATGTGGACGAGACGGCAGCGCAGATAGCGGTCAATCTCGTTGACTTTCAGGATGGTGATTCTGAGGTGACCGATTTCAACGACGCGGGCAGCGGTGTGAACTGTTACGGCTTTGAGACGCCTTGTATTTACATATCGGAGCTGGCGCACAAGTTTTTAATTGTGGATGTTAATCTTCCAAGCGCGCCTATAAGCTTTACTATTCGCAAGTCATACGCGATAGAGCTTCACAAGCCCTATGGAGAGGACGAGTACCCTGAGCCGAATGACTGGAGGCTTAATATCGACCCTTATGGGATAGTGAATATTGATTGGTCAGGCTCAAAGCGTTTCCATGTAGTGCTTTTTGAGGCCAACGATGTTAACCTCGGTGACGAAATAGATTTTAACGATTTGGACCCCAATCTGGCGGGAGTGCCCCAACGGTTCGTTTTGCCGCCGAGCACCACCGTGTTCGAGCCGCTGAAAACCATTTTGCTTGAGCGTCAGGTGGGAAGTATGGGTGAATGGATAGCGGTTGATTCCGTGACGGTGCCTGAGCCGGTGGGCGGCTGGTGGTCTCAGCCGGCGTCCGGTGAGACGTCGCACAGCATCCAGCGTGACATTACGCGGCACAAATGTATAAGGCGGCTGTGGGATTCCGGCGAGAGCATTCCGGTTACGCTGGGCGAATACAACATTTACACAGAGCCAAACGATACGATTTATATTCAGGCGCACCCTGAGAACAGGCCTTTTAGGAACGTTGGCGAGATAGGCAAGCTCTTCCGCGCGGACGTCTATGGGAGGACCTGGGGTCCTATGGACAGCGAGCTTGACGTCCGTCTTGACCTTGCGGACCCGAATTATCACGGGCTTTTCCAGTATTTGACTGTCATGGATCCGAGCAGGGACGGCATAAATAACGACGGTGATGAGTCGGCAACGGACCCTGATCTAACCGATGAGGACGCTTTAAATTTGACGCGGGAGTGGAAGGTTCCTGGCAGGATAAATATCAATACAGCGCCGTGGTTTGTTATATCGCAGCTTCCTTGGATGCGGCCTGAAATTGCCCAGGCGATAGTGGCATACAGGGACAGGCTCAATATGGCGAGCGGGCCCGATTATTCCAACAGGGGGGAGGAGGCAGGCTTTGCGAGTATAGGAGAGCTGGCGACTGTAATAAATAAATCCGGCTATGACGGTTACAGTATGCATTATTATGCTCTGCCGGGCGGGCAGCCGGGTGATTTAGATGATTATCCCGATTTGACTGCCAATGACGGTGCCCCGGATGATTTCGAAGAACATGATGTTATTTTCTCACGGACAAGCGACCTTGTTACGGTCCGCAGCGATGTCTTTACGGCTTATATCCTTGTTCGTGTCGGAGTTGACGGGCCGCAGAAAAGGGCGGCGGCGATACTCGACAGGAGCAACGTATATAGGCAGGGCGGCAGGGTGAGGGTGATAGCCGTTCAGCCTGCCAGCGACCCGAGATAAGCCAAATCAAGTAATTCAGGCCTTGTAAAATTCCGTTGTCAGCGTGGAATTTTTCTCTTGACATTGCAGTGTCGAGATGTTAAAATGCGGCCGGTTTGTGGGGTGAGAAAACTCTTTTGAGTGAAGAACACTCAAAATCTGTGTTCTGATGCAGTGGTTGCGGTACGCGCAGTCACCGTGTCGGGACGAAATTTGGACAATCTGGTTTTTTAGGCGTGTGTTGCGCCTATATTGTGCCTTTTGAAGGGAAGGTCTGCAGTGTTGGTGCAGGTCCGGGCTCCGGGCGTGCGCCGCTGGGGCATTCTCTGCAGGCGGCTGTTTGCATGCGGCGCGCCGCTGGGGAGCGTGCGCGGCTGTAGAGACCGCAGCAGGAGGTACAGCTTGGGATGCGCGATAAAGAGAATCTGCGCAGTGTGAGATAACTCAGCAGGAGAATGGAAGATGAAGAAGCTATTGGTTGTGTGTTTGTTTGTGGTATCGGTATGTTTTGTTTTTTCGGGGGTTTCGCGGGCCACGATAATAGAAACAGGCGTGGAAGAATGGGTGGTGACCCTGGACCCGGGGGAGTCTTTTACGTGCGTTGCGTATTATATACCTCAGGTTGACCCTTTGGTAATCCCTGTTCCTGAAAGCCTGATATTTAATCATGTTCCCGCATGGACGTCCACTTACTGGTTTAATTATGTTGCTGCCGGCTGGCAGACGGCCATGTCGGAGGACAATAGAATTGCCTATCTCTATGGCCCGAGGCTTACAAACAATTCGTCCAGCTCATGGAACGTATTTAGTTTTGAGCTGTCCTACCAGTGGGATGTGGAGGACGTGGTTGACTATCCCGTGTATCAGGACTTGGCGATTTTTGAAGACCAGATTTTGATATATGATTTTGCCTGGCGCGGCACCCCCGGGGTATTCTGGGAAGAGCCGGATGAAATTACTTATCTGCAGCAGTATGACCCGACGAGCGACCCATATACCAACCCTGTACCCGGGCCGGCGACCTTTTCGCTCTTGGGATTCGGGCTGATGTTTTTGCGTAAGCGGCGCAGGGAGTAAAATCGGCGTTAGATGAATTTCGGCTAAGGGTTAATCATCTTTACCAGTTCGGGGTGCACTTTTTTATTTGCCACAAGGACCCGGAATTCTTCGCCTTGGTAGTGTTCCAAATCGACGGGGAATATTTTCTCACCCTTCCAATCGGTGACAAGAGCGCCCGCGGTCCGGGCGATGACGGCGCCAGCGGCTATGTCCCAGAGCTTCGGTTTATATACCACGGTGGCGACGAGGCCCGCACCGGCGACATACGCGATTTGCAGGGCGGTTGTTCCGAGGTTCCTGAAGCGTGTTTTGTGTATGAGCTGCTCGACCCATTTGGGTATCGGCAGTTCGAAATGGCTGTCGAGTCCGACGCTGGAGAACTCGGTTAAATTTTCGTTTCCGGCTGATATTTTTCTTCCGTTGAGCTGTGCCTCTCGCCCCTTTACGGCGGTAAACATGGAGTCAGTGGCCGGTTCGAAAACCACTCCGACGACAGGCTCACCATTGTACATTGCCGCGATGCTGACGGTAAACAGCAGCATCCGATGTGCGAAATTGTTTGTGCCGTCGATGGGGTCAATGAGCCACCAGATTTGCTCGGAGCCTCGCGGGGGCTGCTTGAAGATTTTGCCCTTTTCGCCTTCTTCTGCGATAAAGCCGTGGTCGGGATAATTTTCCTTGATACGGTCGATGATGATTTTTTGGCATTTTTCATCGGCCTGGGTGACCATTTCATTGCTGTTTTTGATCGAGGATTTAATGTAGCCGAGTTCTTCCATGGCCCGCTGACCGGCCAGGCGTGCAGCGACGATTGCGGTTTCGAGCAGTCTGCTCATGAATCTTTGTTCGAGTACCATTTCTTTACTCCTGTCTGCTGTCTTGACATGACAAGGTTGTTAGCCTATTCTAACGCAGTTATGGATGAAATCCAACAGGTAAATAAACCGAAAATTTTTGTTCGGGTATCTTTGCGCCACCGGTTTGCCGGGGGTGTTGTGTTCTTTTTGGTGGTTGGTTCTTTTGTCGGTTTGGCCCTTGCGGCACATTATAAAATCGAGCTTTATCCATATCCATGCGGTTTCAGGCAGGTATATGGTCTTCCTTGTCCGGGCTGCGGGATGACGACTTCAGCTGAGGCATTTGCCCGGGGTAGGATTTTCGAGGCGTTTTATATTCAGCCTGCAGCGGCTTTTTTGTGCTGTGTAGTGGTTATTGCGGCATTTTTGGCTTTTATTATGGCGGCTTTTGGGGTAAACTTCAGGTTTCTAAAAAGGTTCTTTGCTGAAGTTAAAATAAAGTACATTATTTTTGCCCTTTTCGTGGTTGTCATGAGCGGCTGGGCGGTAACGTTGTCCCGGGCGTTGGCGGCGATGAATAAGTAGTAATGACAGGGTCGGGGCAGGTTTTTTTTGCAGGATTGAAATGAACAATGCAGGTATTTTAATTACGTTGCTTTTAGTTTTTTGCAGTGGCTGTCAGGCAATAGGTGTGCTGGCGACGCCCACTCGCCATGAGCGGGAAATCCCCGCAGAGTATGACCTTAGCGGGCAAACAGATAAAAGGGTGCTCGTGCTTGTCAAGCAGCCTGCTTATCTGAATGCTCAGGAGAACCTGCGGTATTATTTGACCAATGCCGTGCGCGAGAACCTTGTGACGAAGACCAAGATTGACCGTGAAAATATAGTTTCGTATGAGAGGCTATCGGAGTTTCGCTCAAGTGAGCCGGATTTTTCGCTTCTTGAGCCGGCAGCGATAGGCAGGGCCCTGGAGGCGGAGATGGTCTTGCTGATAGTTGTGGAAAGCTATGAGCTTTACGAGATGGCCGAATCCGGCTTTCACAAGGGCAGTTTGTCAAGCCGATCAGTTCTTCTTGAGACTTCGACCGGCAAGAAACTTTGGCCGCAGGCCGAGAGCAGCAAGTCTGTCAGGGTCGGTTTCGAGTTCGAGGGCGGGGAGCGGGAAGCTGCGGTTACAAGGCTGGCCGCTGCGCTGGGCCACTGTACAGCAAGGTATTTTTATGACTGCCCGAAGAAAAAGTTCAAGATAGCAGACGACAGGACTCATATTAGTTGGGAGGACTGGGATTGAATTTGTGTTTTAGGGAGATTTTTAATGATTAGAGTTTTGATAACAGACAAACTTGCACAGGAAGGAATTGACCTGCTTAACTCGACAGAGGGAGTTGAGGCCGTGGTCAAGACCGGCATCAGCGAAGACGAGCTTGCTTCTATAATCGGCGAGTACGATGGTTTGATTATTCGAAGCGGCACGAAGGTAACGGCAAAGGTGCTGGCCGATTCCGGCAAGCTAAAAGGTATTGCCCGGGCTGGTGTTGGGGTGGACAATATTGACATACCGGAAGCCACCCGCAGAGGTATTCTGGTTATGAATACGCCCGGCGGTAATACGTTAAGTGCAGCGGAGCACACAATGGCATTGATGCTGTCGATGAGCCGAAACGTTGTTCCGGCGTGCAACAGCTTAAAAAGCGGTGCCTGGGACAGAAAGAAATACATGGGTAACCAGCTCAACGGCAAGGTGCTTGGGCTTATAGGTCTTGGCAGGATCGGGATGGCAGTTGCTAAGATGGCCAAAGGATTCAATATGAAGATACTGGGCTATGACCCGCTTGCTGCGCCGCCCGATGCGGAAAAACTGGGCATTGAGGTTACCGATGGTCTTGAAAGGGTATTTAAGGAATCCGATTACATCAGTGTTCATGTGCCCTGTAATGAGCAGACATTGAATATGATTGATGCCAAGCAGATAAAAATGATGAAGCCGACAGTGCGTCTTGTTAATTGCGCGCGTGGTGGGATTATCAACGAGGATGCGCTTTATGAGGCAATGGGGAAAAATCTCATTGCCGGTGCTGCTCTGGATGTTTTCCCGAAAGAGCCGCCGGAGAACATGCGTTTCTCCGAATATGAAAAATGTCTTGTTACGCCGCATCTTGGGGCGAGCACCAGAGAGGCACAGATAGAAGTTGCGGTAGAGGCTGCTCAGATTCTCGTGGATGCTCTTAAGGGCGGCCCTGTTCAAAACGCTCTTAATGCGCCATCGACGGCGGGCGCGGTGCCTGCGATTGTGAGCCGGTATGCGGAGCTTGCCCGTCGTATCGGCCAGCTCGTAAGTACAATCACACCCGGCCACATAAAGGAAGTGGAAGTTCAGTACCGCGGCTCAATCGCGGAGATGGCTGTGGAATCGGTTACGCTGAACTTTGTGATGGGTCTGCTGCAGCGACATTTTGAGATGCCGTTGAATATAGTCAATACTCCTGTTTTGGCGAAGGAGCGGGGCATAAGTATCGATGAGACAAAGAACCCCGAGGCCAAAGACGTTGCGTCCAGCTTCAGTGCCAAAGTTGTTACGGACAAAGTAACGCGTACCGTAACGGGTTCTGTTTTCGGACAGACACTTTTGCGGATAATCGAAATTGACGGCTTTAACGTTGAGATGACGCCGCAGGGAGCTGTTCTTGTTATCTTTAACGATGACAAGCCGGGCGTTATTGGTTCGGTGGGAAATGTTTGCGGCAAACACAATATCAATATCTGTACGATGGGTGTCGGCCAAAAACTCGATGAGCAAAAGGCGGCTCTTGCGGTCAGCCTTGACAGGGAGCCGGATGAGAAGGCTTTGAAAGAACTTGGCAAGCTCGACTTTGTGAATGAGCTTTATGTCTGTAAGCTGGACTGATTTTACCGGCCTGAGCAGGGAAGTGTGATTGTGGCCTGGTTTTTCGTTTCTACCGGCGGATGAGGTCCTGAGGATATTTTTGGAGTTTTGGAAATGGCGGCAAGGAAGGGTCAGCCGGCAGGGCAATTGAGCTTTGCTTTTGATAAATCAGAGAGCAAAAAAGGTTCGAAGAAGAAAAAAGTCAAAAGTTCAAAAACCAAAAAAGCGAAACCTAAGAAAGCAAAAGCCAAAAAGGCCGAAGTTCCAAAAAAGGTAAAGCACAAGGTTGCACCGAAGAGGCCTGCTGCCGGGAAGAAAAAAGCGTCGCCGAAGAAAAGAAAGAAATCTGCTGCAAAGTCAAAAGTAAAATCTGTCGGCAGGAGGCGTAAATCTGCTGTTGCTGCCACAGCAGAGACAATGGCCGCCAAGCAGCGTGCCATAAGCATCAGTGAATTTTTCGCCAAGAACCGACATCTCCTCGGATTTGACAATCCGCGCAAGGCGCTGCTGACGGCGGTCAAAGAAGCGGTTGATAACTCACTCGATGCCTGTGAAGAGGCCCATATTCTGCCGGAGTTGCTGGTAAATATAAAACCTATATCAGACAACAAGTTTGTTTTGATGGTGAGAGACAACGGCCCGGGTATAGTTAAGCAGCAGATTCCCAATATTTTTGCGAGGCTTTTGTATGGCAGCAAATTTCATAGTTTGAAGATGAGTCGTGGCCAGCAGGGTATCGGGATATCGGCGGCAGGCATGTATGGTCTGCTTACTACCGGTGAGCCGGTGCAAATCGTCTCACGAACCAGTCCGAAAAAGAAGGCCCATCATTATCACGTCCAGATTGACACTGCAAAGAACAAGCCTGTTATTGTTCTGGATGAAGAATGTGACTTTGAGCTTGCCACCGGTACTAGTGTTACCATAACACTTGAAGGCAAATACCAAAGGGGCAGGCAATCGGTGGATGAATACATTGCCCAAAGCGCGGTGGCCAATCCCCATGCGACAATTATATATAATGCGCCGGACGGCAGTACTTACGAGTATACCAGGCAAAGCAAAGAGCTGCCATTTATTCCGGTCGAGATAAAACCTCATCCCTATGGTGTTGAGCTGGGGTTGTTGTTTAAGATGGCGAGGGACAGTTCGGTAAAGCGGATGTCAGCATTTTTGCAGAGCGAGTTTTCAAGAGTCAGCCCTCGTTTAGCAGGTGAGATTTGTAAAAAGGCCAAGGTTCGCAAAACTCTCAGGCCTTCGCAAATTACACTCAAGCAGGCTGAGGCCCTTCACGATGCTATAAATGAGACGCAGATACGGTCGCCTTCGACTGATTGTATCGCCCCGATTGGAGTTGAGAAGCTTGAATCAGGCCTGCAGGCTGTTGTGGACGCCGCGTTTTATACCGCCTGCTCACGTAAGCCGGCTGTTTACAGGGGCAATCCCTTCCTTGTCGAAGCGGCCCTGGCTTATGGAGTAAAGAACAACGGCAATAGCAATCCGGATAAGGAACCGCTGATGCGTCTTATGCGAATTGCCAACCGTGTGCCTTTGTTGTATCAGCAGTCAGGCTGCGCGATTTACAAATCTGTGATGGACATCAACTGGCGCAATTACGCTCTTAGCCAGAGCAGAGGTGCTTTGCCGACCGGCTCCGTTATGCTGATGGTGCATATCGCGTCGGTCTGGGTGCCCTTTACCTCCGAAAGTAAAGAGGCAATCGCGCACTACCCGGAAATTATAAAAGAGATACAATTGGCCGTGCAGGAGTGCGGCCGAAAGCTTGGGATGTATCTGCGTAAAAAAAGACGGATTGAGCAGGAAATGGCAAAACGAAGCTATATTGAAACCTACCTGCCTTATATCGGCGAGGCCCTGCAGGAGATACTGTCGCTAAAGAGCAAACAGGTTAATACCATATTGAGCAGGTTGAAAAAAGTTTTGGAAAAATCCAGGAAAATTTGAGGGGGCTTTATGCCCGAGGAACTGATAATCAGCATCAGTGGATTGAGGGGTATCGTCGGTGAGAACCTGACGGCTTCGGTTGCAGATGAGTACGGCCGTGCCTTTGGGAAGTTTTTAAAAGAAAGATACGCAGGGAAAAAGGAAAAGTTGTCGGTCTGTATCGGCAGGGACTCACGTCACAGCGGAGAGGAATTGAAATCAGCAGTAGCAGGGGGTTTGTGTGCAAGCGGAATCGATGTTGTCGATTTGGGTATTGTTACCACGCCGGGAGTTGGGATTATGTTAAGACATCTTGGCTGCGGCGGTGGAGTTGTCATAACCGCTTCACACAATCCCATTCAATATAATGGTATAAAACTGTTGCTGGGAGACGGTATTGCCCCTCCGCCCGAACATGCGGCGAAAATCAAGCAGTATTTTCTTGATAAAAGTTTTGCCACTGTCGACAAGTCGGAGCATGGGCAGGTTACTAACAATGACCAGACGGACACGGTGCATATTGCCAGGGTTTTGGCAATCGTTGACAAGGAGACAATTGCGGCCGGGAAGTTTAGAGTTCTTCTGGACAGTGTCAACGGGGCAGGGGGGCGTGTTACCAAGAAACTGCTCGGCGAAATGGGCTGTGTGGTTACCGCGGTTAACGACGAGCCTACAGGGTTATTCGCTCACAGGCCGGAGCCGACCGCGAGAAACCTGACAGGCCTTTGTGAACTAGTGAAAAAGGAGCAGGCTGAAATCGGCTTTGCTCAGGACCCCGATGCGGACCGGTTGGCGATTGTGGATGAAAACGGGACCTACATCGGTGAGGAATACAGTCTTGCTTTGGCGGCGAAGTATTCGCTTTCCAGCAAAGGCGGTAGTGTTGCAACGAATCTTTCGACTTCAAGAATGGTCGATGACATCGCCAGGGAAGCGGGGGGGCGGGTTTACCGTACCGCTGTCGGTGAGGCGAACGTTGCTGCGGCAATGCTCGAGCACAATTGTGTGATAGGCGGCGAGGGCAACGGCGGTGTAATCGATTTACGGGTTGGGCCGATTCGCGACAGCCTGGTTGGTATTGGCCTTGTGCTTGGCTTAATGGCCAAGACGGGCAAGACGGTGAGCCAACTGGTGGGGGAAATCGGCGGCTATTATGTGAGTAAGGACAAATTCGTTGCGGATAAGTTGCAGGCCAGGCAGATTCTTGATTCGGCAAAAAAGACCTTCGCTGATGCAAAGCTCGACGAGACCGATGGCTGCCGGTTCGATTTTGACGACGGCTGGCTGCACCTGCGCGTCAGTAATACCGAGCCGGTCATGAGGATAATAGTCGAGGCGAAAGACCGGCAGAGTGCGAAAAAATATTCGGATGCGGTCTTGAATATCCGCAGAGAAATACTTGGTTGAACAGATGCATAATCACAAAATTGCCAGCACCAATAAGCAGATAAAATTTATTACCTACATAGGAATTTTGTGCAATATCATTCTCTCGGCAGTCAAGGTGGGGGTAGGCCTTGCAGTTGCATCAATTGCCCTTATTGCCGACGGTGTTCACTCGCTTTCTGATATGGCCACGGACATCGCCGTTTTGCTGGGTGTTCATTTTGGCTCGAAACAGCCTGATGAGGAGCATCCGTACGGGCATGGGCGGATAGAAACTTTTGCAGCTGTTTTTATCGCTTTGATTCTGACTGTGGGTGGCTCGGCCATGATTTACTATGCTGCGTGGGACATATCGCTCGGCAAAATTAAAACCGCCCGGTTTGCCATTCTTGTAGTTGCTGTTATTTCTATCGTTACGAAGGAATTGCTTTACAGGGCCACAAAAAAAATTGCGGTCAAATCGCACAGTTCCGCTCTTTACGCCAACGCCTGGCATCACCGCAGCGATGCATTAAGTTCCATAGCGGTTTTGATAGGTTTTATAGCGATGAGATTCGGCTTTGGATACGGCGACCAGATTGCCGCTATAGCGGTCGGCCTTATGGTAATCCTTGTTGGTATTAGAGTGGCGGGCGAATGTGTACGTGAATTGACAGAAAGTGCGGTGGATTCCGAGACTGTCGCGCATATAAAGGAAATAATAAACTCTGACCCTTCTATACGTCGGTGGCACAAGCTACGGACACGTATGGTTGGCAGGGAGGTCTTTCTCGATTTGCATATACTTGTTGACCCGCAGTTAAATGTAACAGCCGCCCATGAAATAGCAGAGCGCCTGGAACATACCATGGATGAAAAGATAACACGTCCGGTCAATATTACCGTTCATGTCGAGCCGGATGTACCTGAACTTAGAAAGTAGGTTTTGGCAGAATCTAAAGCATGGGACGAGCAGCTAAAGAACTAAAGTTGTATATTTTCTTGCTTCTGAGTCTTTTGGCAATCTTAATCTGGTCTTTTATCGACTGTTTTGACCTTCTCACCTGGTTTATGGAAGCTTTTCCTGTAATCGCAGGTGCTGCTGTTTTGATATCAATCTATCACAAATTTCGCTTTACGACACTTAGCCTTGTATTGATTTGGCTTCACGCTATTGTGCTTTTGGTTGGTGCCCACTATACCTATGCAAGGGTACCCCTGTTTGACTGGATAAGGGACTTTTTCGAGCTTAGCCGAAACCACTACGACCGTCTGGGGCACTTTGCCCAGGGCTTTGTGCCTGCTATACTCGCGAGGGAAATATTGCTGAGGAAGTCACCTTTACGAAAAGGGGGCTGGCTTTTCTTTATACTGATTTGCTTTTGTCTTGCTTTAAGTGCGGCCTATGAACTTTTGGAGTGGCTGGCAGCGGTAATTTTAGAGGACGCTTCTGAGGCGTTTCTGGGAACGCAGGGCGATGTCTGGGACACTCAAAAAGACATGGCCTGGTGTCTGGTCGGCTCACTTGTTTCGCTACTTACACTTCGCAAATTGCATGATAAAGCCATGGAAAAGACCTCCTGAGAAGTTTTACTCGGAACGTCTGAATTCCCAAATGTTATCTTTGATATGAATTAGCGAGAATTTGCCTTTCAGGATTTTGCCTTCAAATTGAAACTCTTTTTTATGCTTGGATTCACGAAGTAATTGACATGTCCCCCTCTCGGCTATTTCCACGGTGCCTTTGCCTTTATTGACGCTTCCTTCGTAGGTCAGGAATTTTAGGGGATGGTCGAAAATTTTAATGGCGGTACTTGTCTGATGTGGTAATTTCTCTGGCGGCAGTTTGAATCGATACGTCTCCAACACACTTCCTGCCTCCAGCATCAGGTCCCAGTGCAGGTTGCTGGCTTTGATATGCTTTTGTATTACGAATTCTCTGCTGCTTTGCATATTCGAGTCCGGTTTACATGCTTTAGAATTGACCGGATATAATTGGTACGACGGCGGAATTGATTATAGCATAGCGCCGGTGGAGCAGGAAAGTTAAAAGAATCGCCATAGCGCCCGGACAGCAGAAGTTTACCCGGGTCTTTTATTGTATCTAAGCCCTTTATTTATAAAGCCTTGTGAGTATTAGGGGGGGGCAGGTTAGCCTTTAGACAATTGATTTTATCCGGGTTTTTAACTTGACACCAAGTATATATTGTTTATAATATTAATAAACTTACTTAACAAAGGAGTGGATAATGAAACTGACCACAAAAAGTGAATATTCAATACTGGCACTTATCTACATTGCGCGTAACGAAAAGAAGGACTTCATAAAAATCGAAGAGATATGCTCAAAATGCAATATTCCCAGACAATATCTGGTGCTGCTGTTTTCGGTTTTGAAGCAGAATGGTTATATAAAGGCAAGGCGAGGCGCCAGCGGCGGTTATAAGCTGGCCAAGCCCGCATCAAGAATAAATATTGCAGAAATAATAAGACTGATGGACGGCGCCTTGGCACCGACCGAATCGGCAAGTCGTTACTTTTTTTCGTCCACCCCTCTGGCCAGCGAAAAGAAACTCGTAAAGGTGTTCAGAGATATACGGGACTATGTCGCCGAAAAACTCGAGGCATTGAAACTCTCGGATTTGGTTTGAGATTTTTTGCGATAGGTTTGTCAGGGATAATTATGATTTTACCGGATAGCTGATAGCCGGCTGGAACTGGAGTTAAGACAAATGAAAATTAGAAGGCTTAGAACAAGAATAGTTGTATCGTCTTTTGTTGTTATCGCTGTTTTTGCGTTTTCTGTTGCTGTATTGGGATTTTACGTGGTCAAGATAGATATCGCAGAAAGGGTCCAGGCCAAAGTTAAGAACGACCTGAACTCGGCCCGGGAGATATACCGTCAGGAGACCGAAAATGTCAGGGACGTAGTGCGTTTTACCGCTGTGAGGTTTTTCATTAAAGACGCTATTGCAGAAAACGATACGGGGATTTTGGCGCAGCAGCTGGAGTTGATAAGGAAAACTGAGTCACTTGATATATTGACCCTTACAGACAAAGATGGAAAAGTCATTGTAAGAGCTCGGAACCCTGCCGTTTTGGGGGACAGTCGGTTGACGGATAAGCTTGTTGGCAGGGTGTTATCCGATAAAAAAACAGTAGCAGGGACGGTGATAGTATCGAGGGATGAACTTTTAAAAGAAGGACAAGACCTGGCTGAACAGGCATACGTAAAATTCGTTCCAACCACAAAAGTAAAACCGGAAATAGAGACCGAGCAGACCTCGGGAATGATGATAAAAGCTGCCTCGCCGGTTTTTGGGCGCGACAGTGATTTGATAGGTGTGCTGTATGGCGGTAATTTACTCAATCGAAATTATCGTATTGTTGATAAGGTCAAGGGGATAGTCTATCAGGGCACTCAATATGAGGGGAAAGACCTGGGCACCGTGACCCTTTTTCAGCAGGATGTTAGAATTTCAACAAATGTCAGGGCTGCCGACGGAAACAGGGCCATTGGGACGCATGTTTCCGAACAAGTGTACGAACGCGTGCTGGAAAGAGGAACGCCCTGGATTGACAGGGCATTCGTAGTTACGGATTGGTATAAGACCGCTTACGAACCCATAAAAAATATCGATGGACGAGTAATCGGGATACTTTATGTCGGCACACTTGAGAGGCCTTTTGTTGATATGGCCAGAAACGTCTTTTTAGTTTTTATGATAATAGTTTTAATTGCGGCCTTGCTGGCTGGAACCATTGCCATGGTACTTTCTCACAACGTCTCACGGCCCCTTACGGATATATTGAAGTCAACAGAGAATCCCGACATACTTATAAAGACTATCAGCGAATATCTGGAAGGATGAGCATTTTATGAATATGAATTTGATTTTTGGGTCGCTCTGTTCGAGCAAACATTCGTTAACAGTTTTTGGTATTGAAGTTTATATGTAACTTTAAGTTGAAAAGGCAGCGAGATGGAATTGTATATCTGGGGCATAATGGTGGGTGCATTTTTTTGTGAGTATGTGGACTCGACGCTGGGGATGGGGTACGGCACGACACTTACGCCTGTGCTTTTGATTATGGGTTTTTCTCCGGCACAGATTGTCCCGGCGGTTTTATTATCTGAGTTGATAACGGGTGTGCTGGCCGGCATTTTTCACCATCGTGAAGGTAATGTAAATTTCAAGCCGGAAACAGCAGACATATTCAAAATCAAGAATTTACTAAGTCCGCTCGGTTATATCGAGACAGTTAAAAAAACACTTCCCTTACATCTGAAGGTAGCATTACTGCTTGCGGCGTGCAGTATTTTCGGTACCGTCGCCGCGGTTTTCATTGCGGTGAATATCCCCAAGTTCTGGCTCAAACTCTATATTGGGGTTCTGGTGCTTTCGATGGGGCTGGTTATCTTGCTTTTTATCAACAGGAATTTTAAGTTTTCCTGGAAAAGAATAAGCATCCTTGGCCTGATTGCCTCGTTTAATAAGGGTATGAGCGGCGGGGGCTATGGGCCTGTGGTTACCAGCGGACAGATTCTTTCCGGTGTTGAGGGCAAAAGCGCTGTGGGTATAACGTCTTTGGCTGAGGGCCTGACGTGTTTAGTAGGAGTGATTGCTTATATGCTTGTATGCAAAAATCCTATCGATTGGAAGCTTGCGCCCTACCTGATAATCGGTGCCGTATTGTCGGTCCCACTTTCGGCCAAGAGCGTGAAGATACTCAGCCCGAGAAAGCTCAAACTTGCAATAGCTATACTAACGATAGTACTTGGCTTATTCACTATAATAAAAACTCTCAGATAAAAACATTGGTGGCGAAAAGTTAAATTGTCACGGGAGACGAGAAAAATGAAATTTAAAGTAGTATTCGAAATTGAGGGTACGCAACTGTCGGACGGCTATTTTCTCAACAAGAAGGACCTGGAAGAAATGATAATGATAGCTTTTGACCGCAAAAACGGCTCGCCCTTATTTGATGAGAACCTTGACACTAAGGTGAGAAATGTCGAGATTGAAGCCTTGGGTTAATTGAGAACAGGTCGGCATTTTGAGGGCAAAGATGGAAGTTGACAAGAATATTTATAGAAATGGTGGCGCTGCACAAAAGGACAAGTTGCAATTTCCAAACGTGTTCGGACAGTAGTAGCACCGAAGATGCTGCCATGGTAAGCATCGCTTTTCAAGACCTGAGCCCATTTCAAACACATTTTCCCGCAAATGATGAGGGACAAAAAACTTTGCATTTATACGAAAAATCTATTAATATGCCCTTTTCTGTGGGCTTTTGACCAGAAAGGGGTTAGGTAGACATGAGTCTTGATAAGTTTTTCAACCCGGAATCGGTTGCAATTGTCGGTGCTTCCCGGCACGAGGGTAAAGTTGGATATGAAGTTCTGACAAATCTAATCAGGGCCGGATACGAGGGCAGAATATTCCCTGTCAATCCCAATGCTGATACAATCGAGGGACTGAAATGTTATGCGACCATCGAATCTATTGGACAAACACCCGATCTTGTGATTATCGTCGTTCCGGCAAAAATTGTCCCTGCTGTTATGAAGCAGTGCGCAAGGGTTGGTGTAAGATCCGTAATAATTGTTACCGCAGGTTTCAAAGAGGTCGGGCCTGAAGGGGGAGAGCTTGCACAACAGTTTACTCAAATTGCAAAACAAGCTGGCATCCGGGTTCTCGGTCCCAATTGCCTGGGTGTGATAGTACCTGCGAATAAGCTCAATGCCAGTTTCGGCGGGGACCTGCCAGCCGAAGGGTCTGTAGGGTATATTTCACAATCAGGAGCGCTTCTATCGGCCATTCTTGATATGGCCAGGGCTAACGGTATTGGTTTTAGCAAACTGGTAAGTATTGGCAACAAAGCAGATGTGAATGAATTAGATGTTATGAAGGTCCTCGGTTCGGACCCGGATACCAAAGTTATTGCCGGCTATCTTGAAAGCATTGACCATGGTGATGCTTTTGTAAAGGAAGCAGAAAGAATTTCACATAACAAACCTATACTGTTGGTAAAATCCGGAGTAACTTCTGCAGGAGCCAGAGCAGTATCTTCGCATACCGGGAGTCTGGCAGGGACTGATGCTGCGTATGAAGCCTTATTTGAGCGAGCGGGAATTATCCGCTGTGATTCGGTTAAATCCCAGATTGGACATATTCAGGCATTTGATAGTCAACCGCTTCCTAAAGGGCTGGCCATTGCCGTAATCACTAATGCCGGAGGTGCAGGAATTATGGCAGTTGATGCCATTGAGCAACAATGCCTTAATGTTGCAAGATTTTCTGAGGAGACTATTGATAAGCTCTCTGCCAATTTGCCCCCTGCTGCGAGTTGGCATAATCCCATCGACGTCTTATGTGATGCCCCCCCCGAACGATTTGAATTTGCCCTCGACATAGTTCTTGATGACCCCAATGTTGATGTGGTTTTGGTCCTTCTTACGCCGCAAGCGATGACGCAGCCGATTGCCACTGCTAAAGCAATCGTCAAAATTACCGGCAGGAAAAATAAAAAACCTGTTCTCGCTGGCTTCCTTGGTGTCGGCAAGGTAGAAGAAGCGATACGAATTCTGCGTGACGGAAAAATCCCTAACTACGATTCTCCTCAGGCCGCAATAATGACGATTAAGGCAATGACCACGTATGTCAAATGGTGCTCCAGACCAAAACGAGTCGTGAAACTCTTCACTGTTAATCGCAGAAAGGTTGAGAAAATAATCAAACAACACCTGGCTCTGGGCACTCGTCAAATCGGCGAAGCCGAATCAAGAGAAATACTCCAGGCTTATGGTTTCGCAACACCAAAATCCTTCAATGTAACCACCGCCGATAAGGCAATAGATATTGCAAAACAGCTTGGCTATCCTGTCGTACTGAAGATATGGTCGCCCGATATTATTCACAAGTCGGATGTCGGCGGAGTGGCGGTGGGACTCAACAGTCCCAAGGAAGTAATGGATGCTTTTGACCTGATGATGTATCGAATACCCAAGGAAATGCCGGCTGCTGAGGTTCTCGGCGTCGTCGTCCAGGAAATGTGCAGCGGCGGCAGAGAAGTTATCCTGGGGATGAACCGCGACAAGCATTGTGGGCCTTTGATGATGTTTGGAATGGGTGGAATTATGGTCGAAGTCCTCAACGATGTGTCGTTCTATCTGGCACCGCTTACAGCCGGAGAAGCCAAGCAGATGCTCCTCAACACAAAGACTTATCAGATGTTAACCGGCGTCCGAGGCGAAGATGGGGTGGACATAGATGCTATCGCCGAAGGCCTGCAAAGGCTTTCTCAGTTGGTTACCGAATTTCCACAGATTCAGGAGATAGACATAAACCCCTATGTTGTTGGCCCTGAAGGCACCACTCCAATCGCCGTCGATGCCAGAATAAGTTTGGAAAAGATTTAACTAACAAAAATGAGCACGCAGGAATGAGTCTTGAGAAGTTTTTCAACCCGGAAACAGTTGCTATTGTTGGTGCCTCTCCTAAACAGGGCAAGGTAGGGCACGAAATCCTCACGAGCATGATTAAAGGCGGCTACCAGGGCAGAATATTTCCTGTCAATCCCAATGCCGATAAGATTGAAGGTTTGAAGTGCTATCCCGACCTGGCATCTATAGGTAAGGTCCCCGACCTTGTTATTATTATAGTACCGGCCGGTATTGTTCCCGAGGTTATGGAGCAATGCGCAAGGGTGAAGGTCAAGTCAGTTATCATAATCACTGCTGGTTTCAAGGAGGTGGGTGAAAAAGGCAGGGAACTCGAAAAGCAGATTACTCAGATTGCTAAGAGGTACCAAATTCGGGTCATTGGTCCCAATTGCCTTGGCGTTATAGTGCCGGCGAACAAACTCAACGCCAGTTTTGGTGGTGACCTTCCCACCACCGGCGCAACAGGATATATCTCACAGTCGGGGGCTTTACTGGCAGCTATTCTTGATATGGCAAATACCAACGGCATAGGTTTCAGCAAGTTGGTGAGCATTGGCAACAAGGCGGATGTTGATGAATTGGAAGTCATAAAATCTCTGGGAGCAGACCCTGACACCAGGGTTATTGCAGGTTATCTTGAAAGTATCACCGATGGCAACACATTCGTAAGCCATGCGGAGAAAATCTCGCACGACAAGCCGATTCTCCTGATAAAAGCCGGCGGAACTTCTGCTGGCGCAAAAGCCGCTTCTTCGCATACAGGAAGCCTTGCAGGCGGTGAGACCGCGTATGAGGCGGTTTTTGAAAGAGCGGGGGTTATCAGATGTAATTCCATAAAAACCCAGTTTGATTACGCTCAGGCCTTTGCGAACCAGCCGCTGCCCGAAGGTAAAAACGTTGCTGTTATCACCAATGCAGGTGGGCCGGGAATTATGGCTGCTGATGCTATCGAAAGGCAGGGACTTGGATTTGCGAAACTTGATGATAAAACCATTGAAAAACTCTCAAAAAAACTCCCTGTTGCTTCGAATATGCTTAATCCGATTGACATTCTGGGCGATGCACTTGCCGACCGCTACGAATTTACTCTTGACTTGGTTCTTGATGATGATAATGTTGACATTGTGTTGGTTCTGCTTACTCCACAGGCCGTAACCAAACCTGCCGCTACCGCTGAAGCTATAGCAAAAATAGCAAAGAAAAATAACAAGAAACCGATTCTTGCGTGTTTCCTTGGTGCCGGAAAGGTTGAAAAGGCGGTGAAAATCTTGAGGGAAAACAAAATACCTCAGTATGATTCCCCTGAAAGTGCTGTTGCCACAATCAAAGTGATAACCGAGTATGTCAGATGGCGTGCTAGACCGAAGAGGGTTGTGAAATTATTTGCCGTGAATCGCAGAAAGGTAGAATCAATAATCGAAAGACATTTGCGCCAGGAGCTTAGGGAAATCGGCGAGACCGAGTCGAAGGAGATACTTGAAGCTTATGGTTTTGTGACCCCTAAAGGCTCCATCGCCACGACAACTGAGCAAGCCGCAGGTATAGCTGAGCAAATCGGGTATCCGGTGGTGTTGAAAATATGGTCTCCCGATATCATTCACAAATCGGATGTTGGAGGAGTCAAAATAGGTCTCAACAGTGCTGAAGAAGTGATGGATGCGTTTGACCTGATGATGTATCGAATTTCTAAAAAGGCCCCCGATGCCCATATACTGGGTGTGCTTGTTCAGGAAATGTGCCGTAGGGGCAAGGAGGTTATTCTTGGAATGAACCGAGACCCGCATTTCGGGCCCTTGATGATGTTTGGAATGGGTGGTACGATGGTCGAAGTGCTTAAAGATGTGTCGTTTTACCTGGCACCGCTGACGGCAGAAGAGGCAAAGCAAATGCTTGTTAACACAAAAACCTATCAGATGTTAAAAGGAGTCCGCGGTGAGGAAGGGGTCGATATAGATGCCATCGCCGAGGGATTGCAAAGACTTTCTCAGCTTGTTACCGAATTTCCACAAATTAAGGAAATGGACATAAATCCATATGTGGTGGGCCCCGAAGGCACCACCCCAATCGCTGTTGATGCCAGAATAAGTGTGGAAAGGATTTAATAAAACAAAAATGAACACGCAGAAATTCAATTGGCGGGAAAAATACAAAAGCAAAATAGGCAGTGCCGCCGCAGCCATGAAGTTAATCAAGTCCGGCAACCATATATTCATAGGTACCGGTTGTGCCCAGCCGCAGCACCTTGTTAATGCACTTGTCGAGCATTCCGGGCACATTTATGATGCTCACATTGTTCTTCTGTTGACGATGGGAGCTGCCCCTTACGCTGACGATAAATTCCGTGAAAAGTTCAAGATGAACAGTTTTTTCATCGCGGACAATATACGCGACGCTCTGAACAAGGGGATCGGTGATTACACGCCGATATTCTTGTCTGAGATACCCCGTGAGTTTGAAACCGGGAGGATTCCCGTCGATGTGGCTTTGATTAGTGTAACTGAGCCTGACGTAAATGGTCTATGCAGTCTTGGTGTCTCAGTTGATATTGTAAAATCCGCCGCTGCAAACAGCCGATATGTTATCGCCCAGGTCAACAGCAAGATGCCACGAACGTTCGGCGACAGCTTTATACACATAAACATGATTGATATGCTGGTCCCTTACGACGAGGACATTATCGAAACAGCGGTCCCCGAATCTGACGAAGTATTGAGGCGTATCGGCCTGAATATTGCCAGGCTTGTCGAGGACGGAAGCACAATAGAATGTGGTATAGGCCGCATTCCACAGGCTCTGGCCGAATTTCTAAAGGACAAAAAAGACCTCGGTGTTCATACGGAGATGTTCAGCGACTGGATTATTGATTTAGTTGAATGTGGGGCGATTACATGTTCGAAGAAAACACTGAATCGCGGAAAAGTCGTTGCGAGTTTCTGCATGGGCACAAAAAGGCTTTATGATTACATTAACAATAATCCTTTTTTCGAGTTTTATCCTACCGAATACGTTAACGATGTTTACACTATCAGCCAGCATGAGAAAATGGTGGGAATTAATGTTGGTCTGGAAATAGACCTGACCGGCCAGGTCTGTTCAGGTTCATTGGGGTATCAATTCTACAGTGGCATTGGAGGACAGACGGATTTCATTCGCGGTGCTGCCAAAAGCAGGGGGGGCAAAGCCATCATTGCAATGCCGTCAACCGCCAGGAAAGGTCAGGTATCAAGAATCGTGCCCCATTTGGCCGAAGGCGCAGGTGTAGTAACTACACGTGGTGATGTACACTATGTGGTTACAGAATATGGAACGGCCTATCTGCACGGTAAGAGTATCAGAGAGAGGGTGCTTGCTTTGATTAACATCGCCCATCCCAAATTCAGAACAGAACTTATCAAAGCAGCGAAAACGCAGAAATATATTTATCAGGACCAGATTGAGCTCGATACCGAGAAAGTCACCTATCCCGAGGAACTCGAGCGTTACGATACTCTCCGTGAAGGAACAGAGATATTCTTCAGGCCGGTCAAGCCTACTGATGAAGCTGAACTTTCGGAAATGCTCTATTCGCTAAGCGAGCAGTCTGTTAAAACCAGGTATATGGCCCATACGATGGCATTTCCGCATAAAGATGTTCAGCAGTTAACCAATATCGATTACAGACAGGACATTTCAATTGTTGGCACGGTTCCGGGTGTTTCCGGTGAACATGTTGTGGCACTGGCACAATATTTTCTCGACCCGAAAACACGAGCCGCAGAGGTTGCCTTTATCGTACAGGACGAATGGCAGCAAAAGGGAATGGGTACCTTGCTGCTGGATTACCTTACCCAGATAGCCAAATCCCGCGGTGTAAAGCGATTTTATGCAAAGGTCATGCCGATTAACAAACCCATGCTCACTATCTTTTATAATTCCGGTTACAAGGTTAACACTGAATTTGACGGCGACGTCTACAGCATAATGTATGATTTGACAGAAAAAGAGGGTTCCCGTTTTGCAAAGAGGTTGCAGGATGAGAGCCCGGGAAAAAAGGAGTGATTTTTAACCGTGAAAAAAGCCGCATTTATACATTGTCCGCAATTGGAAAAATATCCGTATCCGCCGGACAGTCCCTTTAACACGACCCGGGCAGGTAAGACAAGAAAAATTCTGGATTCAATGGGTCTGCTCTTCGGAGACGACAGAGCCGAAGTTGCGCCTGAGCCGGCTGAAAGGGTCCTCTTAAAGAAATTCCACACCGCGCGCTATCTGCGTACTCTCAAAAATGCCGCCGAAGGCAAATTTGAACCTGATGCCCTCGGCATGGGAATTGGCACGCCGGATTGTCCGGTCTTTAGCGGAATGTATGACTACTCTGCGTGGGCCTGTGGTGCCACTCTGACTGGTGCCAATCTGATTTTATCCGGTCAGACTGACGTGGCATTTAACCCTTCGGGTGGGCTGCATCACGCAATGCCCGAGCGGGCCGCCGGTTTTTGTTATATGAACGATGTCGCTCTTGCCTGTACTGTACTCGCAGAAGCCGGCAAAAAAGTTTTGTATCTCGACGTTGATGTTCATCAGGGCGACGGTGTCTTGTATGCGTTTTATGACCGTTGTGATGTGATGACAATATCATTTCACGAGACAGGAAAGATGCTCTTCCCGGGGACAGGGTTTGAAGATGAAATCGGCGACGGCAAAGGCAAAGGCTATTGTGTAAATGTACCCCTGCCGATAGGAACATACGACGAGGCTTACATGAAGGCCTTCAATGCCATAGCGGCACCTTTGATTAAGGCCTTTGACCC
>Ga0307378_10002592_pt1 | contig 27350 bp, 21 predicted proteins | sample UN1MG_FD_202238 | JGI IMG/M metagenome (GOLD analysis project Ga0307378, IMG submission 202238) | Soil microbial communities from Risofladan, Vaasa, Finland - UN-1 | ecosystem: Environmental > Terrestrial > Soil > Coastal area > Acid sulfate soil | place: Finland: Risofladan, Vaasa | collected... | reverse complement strand
CGAGTTCCGCTCTAAGGAGCCAGTCCGTGCCGGGCGGATCATTGGCCTTTCCTACATAGTAGCGCTGGTTTCCGGCGGAACCGTGGCAACACTTCTTGCTCTTGCGGCTCCGTATCTGGCTACGCACGCAATCAACGCTCCACACCTGACGGTGGAACTGCGGCTTAGCGCCGGGCTGCTCCTGTTCAACACGCTAAACGGGGTACAGACCGGTGCCCTAGCGGGGCTTGAAGCCTTCAAGGCCATCGCCAAGGCTAACCTGCTTACTGGCCTCCTCAATCTCCCGCTAGTGGTTGTTGGCGTGTACTTCTGGAATCTGCCTGGCGCCGTGGGCGGGATGGTTGCCAGCGCTGCAGTGGGCTGCTTGATAAACTGGGTGGCCCTCAGAGCCGTGACACACAGTGCAAGAGTTCCAGTGTCATGTAGCAGCATCCGCTCGGAACTTACCGTTCTCTGGTCTTTCTCCCTTCCGGCGTTCCTGAGCGGTGCGATGGTCGGACCGGTCACCTGGCTCGCGAACGCGCTGCTCGTCCAGCAGCCGAACGGCTATGCCGAGATGGGCGTGTTCACTGCTGCCTACCGGTTCCAACCTCTGTTCACTCTTGCGGGATCGACCGTCGGCGCGGCGTTGCTTCCGATTCTTGCTTCGAAGGGCGGAGCGGGGAGCGATCGGTTGAGTCGCGGCAATATCCTTGTATCGTGGGCACTCGGTGCTTTCCCAGCCGTGGTGTTACTCTCGTTTCCTGAAATCGTTGGACTGGTCTTCGGCCCAGAGTACTCCGGACTGCTTACGCACCGGGTTTTCATCTTGGTGATTCTCTCGACATGCGTCATGTTGTACAAGCAAGGGTTGGCGCGTGTTCTTGCCGCAAGAAGCCTGATGTGGTGGGGTCTCATCAGCAACTCTATGTGGGCCGTCGTCTTGCTGGGAGGCTTCTTGGGTCTGAGAAAGTGGGGCGCCGCCGGCCTTGCCGGCTCCTTCCTCGCGGCATACGTTCTGAACACCCTTGTCTTCGTGCCGTTCTACACACGCCGCCGGCTGGTTCCCAGGAACACAATCGTCTCCCGCGAGGCCGCGGGCATTTGGCTCGCGATGGCCCTTGCCGCCCTGCCGTCGTTCTATGATTGTGCGGTGTTCATCCGTGGCGGTGCGCTTGCGCTGTCAGGCTTGGTCTTGCTCCTCGCCTTCACACGCCTGCTGAGAGGGGTCAGGCTTCTTGCAGACACAAGTCTTCGCTGAAAAGGGCGCCGTGGCCGACGCAATATCGAAGGTCCGAGGCCTCCTGGCCAACCCGGCTCTCCTTCGGCAGGTCGGCCAAGCGGCGCGCGCTAGAGTGCTACGCGAACACACGTGGGAGCACCGCTGGCAGGTCGTATTGCAGGATCTGGCCACCGGCATCTGTGATCGCTCCGCACACACCCACCCCAGGCCACTGGGATGATCCACCACGGCTCCCCACATACAGCCGTGACAATAGTCGGCGCCTATGGGGCCGGGAATCTTGGGGACGATGCCTTGCTAGCCTCCGTTTTGACCGCCCTGCGTGGCATTGTCTCTGACAATCGCGTCTGCATTCGGACGCTTCATCGTGCCCCCTACGTCGCACAGTGGTTTCCTGATGTCACCGTCGTGTCTTCTGGCGATAGCGTGCGCGTCCGAACGAACCTCCTCCTCTTCGGTGGAGGCACGCAATTCTACTCGTTTGCGAACGCCTGCGCAACTCGTGGGCGGAGGCTTCGCTCTATAAACAAGTACCTGTTGCGCCCCCGTCTGCTGTGGCGACGCCTTCGGATGGTTGGAACCTTCCAAGGGATCGTATCCGACAGGACGGCGGCCGTGAGCGTCGGCATCGGCCCGTTTGTTCCAGGTTCTTTTCAGGAAGAGCGCGCCAGAGCGCTTCTGCGCTCATGCGACTGGATCTCTGTACGCGATACTCTTAGCCTTGGCTTCTGCGGCCGCTGGGGCATTACGCGCGCGCTATTGTACCCCGACCTCTGCTTCGCATCAGAGCTCTGGGGGTTCGACGGCCTTACGAATCCTGGCATCGGTTCTGCTGTGGCCCGTGTAGGCGTGATTGTCCGAGATTGGCCGCGTACGATAATGGGACAAGCCTATTTTGAACCGCTGCGCAAGGCTGTCGCCCAAATGCGCGCGGAAGGCCTAGCGGTTACATATCTCTCTCTCGGTGTCTCCTCGGACTCGAAAACCGTCCGCACTCTGGAGCAGGCGGGGGAGAAAGTGGTGAAGTGGGACCCGGGCAACAGCACCGTTGTGGAGTTTGCCGAGCGGCTGCGGTCCTTCCATCTACTCATTACAGCCAGAGTGCACGCGGTCATAATAGGAGCGACACTTGGGATTCCGTCGATAGCCATTGGGATTGAGCCCAAGTTGGAGATTGTGCGTGAGCAACTGGGAGCGGGGACGAGAGGGTGGGCGCCCCCATTTGATCCCGATGTCCTGCTTAGCCAGGTCCGCGAGATATCGAGGACCTATCCGAGGGTTTGCGAGACTGTCATAACCAAGGCCTCTGCATGCGCTTGCCAAGCGAGAGAGTCCGTGCGCCGACTGAGACGCTACGTGGATTCTGTGGTTAACGGATAGACCTGGCACTTATTCTGGCCAGCCCGGCTCTTGCGGCATCTCTTGAGCCGCTTGCCCCCTGAAGATCCAGGCTTGCTGCTAACGGCGCCCGGTAGAGAGAAGGGCGCTCTTGGCAACGGAGCGACGCGCATCCGCGCGGAGCAGTCACTCCTTGAGAAATGCGATAAACCTAAGCCCGTTGGCCCATCGATATGCTCTGGGGACAGCCCTCTCGGCCAGCATCGAGGACGACGGAAAGGCAGTTGCCAACATTGTAACGCGGTTCGACACAGACGTCGTCCTGATCCCTCACGTTGTTTGCGACTTCAATGAGGCCGACGACGACCTCCGTTTCCTGCGCGCTGTCAGAGCGACCATTCCTCCCAAGGTTGCGGATCGAGTCCAGGTTCTCGAAGAAGACGCGGGCTTTCTGGGGATCAGGCAGAGAATGGATGGATGCAGCGTAGTTATCGCGGCACGGATGCATTGTGCCATCAACGCCCTCTCGCACCTGATTCCGATGGTGTTTCTCTCCTACAGCCAGAAGGCGCCGGGCATGGCCCGCTATGTGTACGGACACGAACGCTGGGTAGTCCCGATCAGCGACGTCAATTCCGGCAGGCTCCTCCGAGGCATCGGGGATGTGCTGGCTAACCAGGACGAGATACGGTCGTATCTCGCGCGCCGACTCCCGGAGATCCTGGCAGATGCGCGGAGCGGGGTTGCCGCGTTGGCTGAGGTCATCGGTGGAAGGTAAGTCCAGATGACGTACCGCGGCCATCCACGGCGCTGCCGGCGGGATGAGGGCGGCCGCCGCGCCGCTCGCGACATGTTCAACGAAAGGCCGCCAAAGCGATGCCGTCGTGACCGCGAAGGAGATGACAATCTGTGAAGGTCGCGATTCTCTATTACCGCTTGTTCGATGCCGATGGCAGGGAGCAGATGATTGGGGGAGTCGAGACCTACATTGGGGCGCTGTGCACAGAAATGGGCTGGGAACCAACGCTGTTTCAGTGTGCTAACCACCCGTTTCAAAGAGCAGTCGGCGATCTGAAGATTATCGGCGTGCCAGCAACCCATCTTAAGCACAAGCAGCAGGTGCAAGCGCTGCAAGCCCGCGATCAACTAATCTCGTCAAGATTCGGCGAGAGACAATAGGATGCTCATGGGCTCGAATAGCCGGATATCTGTTTGCACGCCTGTCGGGCCGACCCGCAAGAGCGAGCCGGCGGGGACATTGACAGCATATTATGCGCATGCTCCCACATGTCTGCTTGCACTCGCCTGTGGGATTCTGCTCGTCCTTGGGAAGCCGGCAAGCATTCTGTCTCTGCTCCTGGGCAGGTGGGTTGTGATCGGCGCTTGTAAAGCATTGGCCCCATGGAACACGCTGAAGCTGAACATACGAACTCTCTCGCTTCTTTGTTACAGCCTCCTGTGCGTGGTTGGGCTTCTCCACGTATGCGTCTACCGCTTCACGTATGACAGCGATTTTGGACCGTACGGGGACGATTCCCGCTACTTCGAAAAGATGCTGGCCCTGGTAAACGGCTATGAGTACGAATCGCCTTTGAGCTATATCTTCACGGTGACGCCGTACCAATACGTACTGGCTGCAGTCTATCTCGGTCTTTCACTTGTGGGCAAGCCTGAGCTTCTGGATCTGCTACCGATTAACTGGGCAGCCGGCGCCATATGCGTTGGGCTCAGTTATCTCCTCGCATGCCAGCTCACGGGTCGGCGATGCTCGGCTGCCTTGACTGTGGCGGCCCTCATGGGCTCCGCGGTATTCGTCGACTCCGTGGTTCACCTTTATCGGGACGGGCTCATGTGTGTGGCGTTCCTGGCCTGTCTCCTAGCAGCTGTGCGAAGGCGATATGTTTTAGCCCTGGTTCTGGCCGTGGCTGCAGGAGCGATGCGCGGCGCCAATGGCTTCGTGGCGCTGATTGCCGTGGTTTTCCTTGTGATATCGAACGCGCACGTCACTAAGCGCGCTCGCGTATTGGCAGTCGTTGCGGCTGCGGGGGCATTCGGGGTAACGCTGGTCCTGTTCCAAGACTTGCTTCTTCCAAGGACAACGAGTATGTTATTTGAGACGGCGAAGCAGGAATATGCGGTGCGTCCGCTGAGCGTTCGCGAAGTGATCGAGGGACGAAGAGAGGAGTTGTTCCTCTCACGACAGAAGACGGGGGGAGTATACGACATAATGTACCGGTCGCCGTGGTCCGTGGTCATAGGACCGGTGATGCAGATGTTCTATCCCGTGACTTTCGATGATGCGGTGCACACAGAGGAGGTGCATATCGAGGGCTGGCGTTTGTTCACCGTCCGAATGCTTCGCCCTTACAGCGTGCTCCGATGGGTCAACATCCTCCTACTGATTAAGTTGGGCCCAATGACCTTGATTGGCATTTACCGAGGGCTTCGCGGGCCGCTTGTGCGAAAGGTCATTGTGTGCACATTCCTGACGCTAGTAGCGGGCGTGTCGTTTGTATCCTTTCAGGATCGCCATGCTTGCATGTTCATTGTGCTCCTTCCCGCACTGCTTGGGTTTGCAGAAGAGGCGAGAAGCACGAGAGCAGAGCGTGTGTTGGGGGGATGTTTTCTCGGGGTGATCTTCTTGTTCAACATTAGAAGGTTGCTTATAAGCTAGTGCTCCCTTGGTCTCGATCGCCTCAGCCGTTGAAGATCAAAAGCCACAGAAAGGACGCGTGAGCTCTGCATGCGCGCCCTGCGGTCGACTGCACAGGCTCGGCGGGATGAGCGGAGGAAAGGCAAGTGGGATGGTCAATAGAGGGAATGAGCTGGGAGACCGGGAACAGCAGCATTTCCGAGTTGTAGTCGTCGTCTGCTCGGATTTCCGAGCAGGAGACGGGTTCACGGCTAGAGTTTCACAGATGGCTGAGGCGCTGGCTGCGCAAGGCCACAACGTGCGGGGGCTATGGTGTGCCCCCTTGCTTTCCGTTCTGCGAGGCAGGCGGCCAACTGCTGCTGGCCACTTGCAGTGGTCTGTCCTGCCCATGTTACCAGCATGTCGGCTAAAGCTGTTCCGCCTGTTCTCCGAGACTGTGACCGCCTTCCTGGTGTGGCTCTGGTGTGTGCTTCACAGAATTGATGTCGTCCAAGCAGAGGAGCCAAGAGCAGCCAGGCTTGCCTTAATGTCCTTACGTCCTGTGATTATGGATGTGCACGGAGACGCCATCTCGGAGACCGAACTGGGGATCCGGTTAGGACGCTATGAAGCATGGGCAGGCGAGTACGCTGCGGTGGAAGAGCGAGTTGCTGTCAAGAGGGCATCGGGACTCATCTGCGTGTCCCACGCGCTCCGCACTTTGCTGGAGCGTCGTTATGGCAGGCTTCCGAAAACCGGGATTCTGCCCTGCCTTGTGGACATATCACGCTTCACTACTGCGCGGCACCGGCGTGGCGAGCATCGCAGGCAGCATGGCTGGGAAGATAGGTTCGTCGTGTGCTATCTTGGGGGGCTCAGCGCCTGGCAGAACGTCCCGGCGATGATTGACCTAGTGGCCACGCTGCGGAGATACCGACCGAGTGTCGTCTTGCTGCTGATAACGCAGGATGATGTGCGACCGCTACAGAAGTACCTATCGGCGGTGGGCGAAGAGGGCATTGCGTATTCCTGCATATCTGCATTGCCGACGGAAGTCCCTGGACTCTTGTCAATGGCGGATCTTGGATGTCTGCTTCGGAGCAATAGCACAATCAATGCTGTGGCCTCGCCGACTAAGTGTGGAGAGTATCTAGCAGCGGGAGTACCCGTACTAACGACGCAGCATGCAGGAGACGCTGCGGCTATCGTCGCTGCGCAGGGGGTGGGCTTGGTGCTTGGCGATACTACCCCAACTGCGGACGAGCTAGCATCGCTAGTATCAATGATCGACCACGTGGAACGTCACAGGGCGCTGTGGTGTGAGAAGTGCCATGCCGCCGCCGAGGCTTACCGGTCGACTAAGACAACACGAGCGGCGGTAAGCCTAACGTACGCTCATCTGCAGAAGACGACAGCATAGTACCTGGTATTTTGCAGGCATGTGTTACAGCACTCCCCTAGCGTCATGCCTGCCTTGATTGCCACGAGGAGATGAGTGTGCGCGTAGCGATCGCAACGAGTAGTTTTCTGCTTGGCGGTGGTATCTCTGCATATAACCAGGAGCTGTGCAGAGCTCTCCTGGAAGCTGGCTGCGAGGTGCTTGTCGCGAGCTCGGAATTGGTGGATGGGCGCCTCACGCTAGATAGTGGCGGGTCCGTTTGTACTGTGCGCGTTCGAGTTCCGGAGTCACCAGGTGACGATGCTCTTGCTGCCAAGATTTTGTTTGGGCAGATCGTAGAGTTCGACCCGGACATACTTGTCAGTAGCGCCAATGGCTACCTGAGCAGCCTCTTCCCGTACTTCGCCGAGAGGAGAGTGCGGATCAGCATCAGCCATTTCTATAATGGCTTCCTTGCCCTTGTTGCAGCTAGAACACCTGCTGATACGGACTGGATTGTAGCGTTATCAGAGGCGGGGAGGGGGTTCCTGCTGACGTTGCCTGGCGTGGCCGACGACGAGGTCCAAGTGGTATATAACGCAGTTGCAGACGATGGCCGCGACGTTGGACTGCTGATTGACGAGAAGAGCCGGCAGAGAAGACTATCCATCGTATACCCCGGAGGCGCGGCTGGTCACAAGGCGCCCGATGTGGTTCTGCAGGTCGTGCGACTACTTGCAGCAACAGACCTGGAGTGGCAATTGACGTGGCTCGGCGAGCCAGCATGGCTTCCGGGGTACGTATGCAGGGCCGCCAGAAGCAGAACAGTTTTCACTGGCTCTGTACCACGAACTGAGTCTCAGGAGCATATCAGACGGGCCCAGTGTTTACTGTTGCCTTCGCGTGGTGAGGGTTGCCCCATGAGCCTTCTGGAGGCCATGCGTTCAGGAACTGTGCCATTCGTGTCCTCCTGCCCATCCGCGATGCGTGAGCTAGTCGTAGAGGGCATCTGTGGCTTCGTTGCTCCTGTTGGGGGTGCAATGGCAATAGTGTCCAAGATGCTATACTTCTCTCGTTCTGTCCAGATGAGGCGGGAGTTGATGTGGGGAGCTCGGACTGTCTTCGAGCAGAAACTGCGGACGGAAGCATGGACTAGCACAATGCTGGGGCTCATGTGTCGCCGCCGGACAACTCGAGCCGCCGGTGGAGACTCTGACAGACTGGACACAACAATTGAGTTCCATTGGCAGGATCGCCGTGGCTCATTGCTCAAACCTAACCTGGAGTTCGTCAAGGACCGGTGGGCTTATATTATGCATAGATGCCGGTGTGTGCTCCGGCGCGTAAGGTAGTGAAAGACTATTGGGTAGTCGTGCTTGACGATCATGGTCAATGGCGAGGGATTCGAAGAAGCGTGCGAACTAATCTGAGAGCACAACCTCCAGTGGCACACCGGCGTGCACCTTGTGATTACTGCTGGGGTGCCGCTGACAGATGGGATCAAGAAATCCGGTCTCTTTTGCAGTGTGGAGGGGCGCTTTGCGCTAACGCGCAAGGCACGGGTCGTCTTCCTAACCGCCAGCGAGAGGCAAGCTCTAGCCGACGAGTTGCGAGCCCAAATCCGAGCGTGCAGGGAGAACGGCATCCCCTTGACCCACGCTGATTCACACCACCATGTGCATGAGGAGTGGGGTATTGCTGCCGTGGTTATCGCAGTTTGCCGGGAGCACGGGATACCCTACCTGCGGCTCGCACGGAACTGCGGGCCCCGCCACTCCTTCGTGGGCGAGCTTTACCGGCGTTGCTTGAACCTGCAGTTGAGGAAGGCGAAACTGGCCCGGACCAGGTACTTCGGGTCTTTGGCCGACTTTATGCATTTGCTCGAACGCGAAGCAACATCCGAAACAAGCATCTCCGCAGAAATAACGGTGCATCCGACGCTCAGATCTGACGGAATGCTGGTCGACAAGACGACCGGGCGTGTTTTTGAAAAGGTGCGTCGCGCCGCACTCAGAGCGAGGCGCGACTTCTCGGTCACAACAACAGCGGCTCGCTACATTGACGCCTATAGAGCTCTGTTGTCATCCCGCCGGCTGTTTCGGTAACTGGCGTTCGGGAGGTCCGGGATCGTCCGCAGGCGCGGCTCTGGCCCAAGAAAGGAGCCTTGGTGTGGGTATGCTGGCATACGTCAAGCGTATCGCTAAGAGAGTTTTGCCAGAGCGCTTTGTGGTCAGCGTCAGGGCGGCAGTGTCGTGCCATAGGGCCAAGAAGACACGGGATGTTTTTGAGCATACCCCCGATGCCCTCGCGTGGTGCAGCCCACACTTACTCGAACAACTGCAGCAAGAGTACTCTCCTCCCCATGTCGGCTACACCCTCACAGAGACCGCGCAAATGGCAGCTACCCGCGCCAATGAACTGTCTGCCTATCTCCGCCACTTCGCACAGGTAAATACTGTGTTGGAGCTCGGATGCGGTGATGGGATGGTGAGTCGAGCATTGGCGCTAAGCGGCTTGCGTGCGACCGCAGTGGATATCTGTACTAATGCCTTTGATAGGCGGGCCCTACAAGCAGGCGTACAGATGCTGCAAATGGATGCTTCGGCCTTGAAGTTCGGCGACGCCAGCTTCGACTGCGTGTTCTCGTACAACTGCTTTGAGCACTTCTTGGATCCTACCAGCGCACTGAAGGAGGCCTCACGCGTAACGAGGCCCGGCGGCCACGTTTACTTATTTTTCGCCCCGCTTTATGGTTCCGCCAGGGGCTTGCATGCCTACCGCGTGATCACTGTACCATACTGTCAGTTCCTCTGGACAAGAAGCGCCCTCGAAAAATTCGCGGCGGCGAAGAACCTCGGCAGAATTGGCTTCGAATTCGTGAATCGCTGGCTTCTAAGTGACTATCGACTACTGTGGAAACAATACGAGATTAACTTACAAAAGGAGTTGTACTACGAGTTTTATGATACATCGCACCTCACTTTGATACGGCGTTATCCCGAGTGCTTCAGAGGAAAAGTCCGCGAGTTCGACGACCTAGTGGTGTCTGGGATAAAGGTGTTGTTCAGGAGGGTCTGTTAGCTGTAGTAGTCAGTACTTGATCTGACAATCAACCACGGGCAAAGCCTCAGGAGAGCCACAATTAGGAATGAGCACGTAGAGAGGGCCGTGGAGGCATTGTTCCGCCCGGTATCCAGGGATGGGTTCTGGGCAGAAGATGGGCGCATCGTGCGAGCACTTCTGTGCTCCCATGATGAAGCGGGCAAGCTAGTGTGGCGTGAGGATACACGCCTACTGCACAGATACCATGGTTTCGCGTTCATGGGATTGGGCGATTGGCGAGCCAGCAGGCATGGGTCCGATCGCTTCGATGCCCAGATAGAGTCGGCCATGGCGTGGTACGACAGGTACCTCGGGTCGAGTGAAGTACACACGCTGCCGAGCTATGGGCTGGGCGCATGTCTTTATGGGTATGTGACACTGGCCAGCCGCTTCCCCCACGAGCGTTCAGTTGAGGCTATGATCAACGAGGCAACTGCTCGGATCCAGTTCGACCACCATGAGGACGCCCTCGTGATCATGGGCCTCTCGCGCAGTTGGGAGAGGCTGACGCATTCCCGGCGAAGACTGCTTGCGGACGCGGTCAACCGGTTTCTGACCATGCAGACCCCCTGCGGGCTGTTCGTGTTCCCACGGCACCCAACGTCGTTCTATCACCAGAACCAAATGTACATCTGCTGGGGCCTTGGACAATACGGGCTGCACGAACGGAGCGAAGAGATGCGTAATGCAGTCCGCAGGAACCTTGAGTTTACAGTTCGCCGGCGAATGCTTCCCGACGGTGGCTTGGTGTGGCACGAGGGAGGCCGATTCGTTCACCGACTAGCCAATGCCTACCGCAAGGTCGTTCGCCGCCAGGTCATCGATGTGCAGAAGCTGTATGAGTGCCACCAGACATTCTTCGCGAATGCGGCAGACTGCTTGGCGAGGCTTGGGGATCCTGCATTCGGCGCGGAAGCGGAGCTTGCACTCAACTGGATCTTTGGTGGCAACGTGAGAAGACAGAACCTCGTGGAACTTACTGGCATTGGGGTTCCTTGGCGGGCCATCACTCGAGACGGTGAGATCTGGATCATGCAGGATCTGTTCAAAGGAGTCTATGAAATCGGGTCATTTCTGCGTGCGTTAAGCGCGGACGAGCGTGAAGGGACATGATCCTCAGCGCCGCGGCGCGGTGCGCCAGAGGGATACTGAGCAAATGACATCGCATGTCAAGCCGGCAACCGAGAAGAGGCTTAGGGTCTTACTCGCCACGCTGTATTTTCCCAGCTACCGCGTTCCTATGTGGTGCAAGTTGGCCGAGCACACCTCCATTGACCTGACGCTGGTTCACAACACGGCTCCAGGCGTGCACCCGGGTGAAGTTGGACTCACCAACGTTACCAAAGCAATGCCTTTTCGTGTCATCCCCAGACCATTCCCGCGAATCACCTGGGGAACACGATCGGTCGTGTGGTGCACCCCTGTTCACCGCCTGCTGAAGGCGGAGGGCTTTGATGTCGTCATTCATGATTTCAGGACTCGCTGCGCATCGCTTGGCAGGACAATCCGACTGCAGCACCGCCGGGATGGAAAGCTGATCCTCTGGGGTATAGGCTTCTCTCAAAAACCCACGCCGTTGCTCGACTATGTTCGCACGTGGCTGGTGTGCCGAGCAGATGCCACCGTCCTTCATTCTGAACCCAATCGCCAGCGCTACATCAATATGGGAGTACCGGCCGAGAAGCTCTTCGTGGCTCGTAACTCCTCTCGGTTTGAGCTGATCGATGCGGCTATCAGTCAGTGGTCCAAGGAGAGGCTGTGCATCTTTCGGCAAGAACATGGCCTTGGGACCCGCCCCGTGCTCCTTCATGTCGGCCGAATGGCAGAACAGAAGCGGCTGGATCTCCTGCTTCGCGCCGCGGTTCTTCTTCGACAAGACTACCCCGGCCTCAAGATTGCGCTCATTGGTGACGGACCGCATAGAAACCACCTTCAGGAGATGTCCAGTAAGCTCGGCTTGGGCAATACCGTGCTGTTTCCTGGAGGAATCGACCAAGAGGGCGAGGTCGCTCCTTGGTTTCTGTTGTGCGACCTTGTCGTCGCACCAGGCCAGATCGGCTTGTTGGCAATGCATGCGGCCTCTTATGGTCGTCCGCTGATCACGAGTGACAATCGGACGCTGCACGGACCCGAGGTGGAGGTTTTCGTTCCGGGAACGACCGGAAGAACCTATCAGTACGATAACCTGTACGACCTCCTCACAGCCATACGTTCCGTACTGGCGCAACCGGAGATACGCAGGACCATGGGCCTGTGCGCCTACAAGCGGGTTCGCTCGGAATGCGGCGTGGGCAATACGGCAAACGGCGTTCTGAAGGCCATCGCCTTCGTAACTGGTCGCTCATTGCCACTGTTTGCACCCTACCCCTAAGAGCCTATCCTAATAACCCGGCACAGCGGTACGTGATGACGGCGAAGACCAGATGAAGCAACGCCAGATAGTTTGCCGCCTTCTTTTCCCACCGCACGAGTACGCGGCGGAAGCGGTTCATCCAACTGTGTGTCCGCTCCACGACCCACCGGCGCGCCTTGAAGCCGGCCTCTCGCTTGATCGCCTGGGCCTCTTCCCCGCGTGCCCGCAGATGGGCCGTGTACCCGAACGCCTTCATCAGGTCCCGCGCCTCGTCGTAGTCGTACCCTTTGTCCAGGCACAGCCCCTGCGGCCGGCGGCGGGTCGGCGTCGGCCGCTGGATCGGGATGCTCACGACCGTGGCCGCCAGCATCTTGTGATCGTTGCGGTTGGCCCCGTCAACGGCCACACCGACCGGTACGCCCGACGCCTCCGTCAAGAGACTGCGTTTGACGCCTTTTTTGGCCCGGTCGGTAGGGTTGGGGCCGGTTTTTTTCCCCGCCCAGCGGGGCCTTCGTCATCGCCCCGTCCATCGCCTGCCACGACCAGTCGATCCCCTGCAGTTCGTCGTATTCCTCCAGGCTCAACGCCCAGAGCCTCCGAAACACTCCCGCTGCCGTCCATTCCTGGAACCGCAAATGGGCGGTGCTGCTGGAGCAGATACCCGTGGCATTCAGCGCGTTCCACTGACACCCCGTCCGCAGCACGAAAAAGATCGCGTCCATCGCGCAGCGGTCCAGCACCCGTGGCCGCCCGCCGCCGAAGCGGTGCCTGTTCGGATGCTTCGGCAACAGCGGCTCGATCTTCGCCCACAACGCGTCCGACACCCGGTACAGGTTCTTGCCTTCGCTCATCCTTCACCCTCCCCGTGGCACCATCGCCACAGGAGGTATCGGCAAAACAAAGGTTATTAGGATAGGCTCTAAGGCACCTGGTCTCCCCACGGATGTAGGCAACCGGAGTGATTCACGGTGTCCCGACACGCATGGCTGCAGACAAACGATGTCCGACCGGGGAGGCTGTCCCAGCCGTAGTTGAAGGTTAAGAAAACGTGGCGGCTCCAATCCGCCGAATTGGTATGATTCGGTTGGATCAAGATTGAGGAAAGGAGCCACCACATGAGTAAAGCGTACCAGATATGCGATGCGAAGGACAGCCGGAAGTGGGCGGAGTGGGCGGAGTTTCTGGCGAAGGAAGGGCAGCGCCTGCTGTCGATGCTCGAGGCTCTTGCCTGCGGCACTATCGTCTCCACCAACGTCAGCGGAGCGTCGGAGATGATCATCCTGGGCGTCGACGGCTTCATCTTGGAGAACCGCGAACCCGCAGAGATGAGCAAGGTGATGCGGCTGTCCCTGGCGATGCCGGATGCGGCGGGGATCTCGATTCGCTTGGCACAACGCTACGCGCTGAGACATCTGGAACGGGACTTGCGAGCCGTCTGGCCGGCCCTGGGGGCTGCCCCGAAACCGGGCCAAAACCAGGGCCCATAGCGACGACCATCGCCGCGCTACGGCAGAGAACACGCACGAGAATGCCTTCTGATGGTGCGGAGCAAGCAGACGAGACCGCTAAGACACTTACCGAAACATGGATGGCCTGAGATGACTGTCGTTTCCCCAGCGTTCTTGAGAACTCACACCGGTTCGGACGGAGGTGGTGTTCGATGAAGGGCACTTGCGCGGCGAATGCCTTCGGCGCTCACTTTGGGCTGCCACGGCGTATGGTAGACCGCGTTTCCTACATCGTGAGGAAATGTGCGGGGAAGCGGGTGCTTCACGTGGGATGTGCAGACTTCAGCAGCGCCGATGGTTGGGAGTCGGCCATACAGGGGGGGACATGGCTCCACCGTCTTATCGAGGAGGTGGCGGCGGAGGCGGTCGGCATAGATAACGCTGCGGACGCGGTGGAGACTCTTCGGTCTCGGTACGGCATCACAACAGTCTATGTGGGTGACGCTCAGCATCTCGAAGTGCTTGGGATGGGAACCTTTGACCTTGTGGTCGGAGGTGAGATCCTCGAACACCTGCCTTGCCCCGGGGCTTTCTTGAGCTCGGCTCATGGTGTTCTGGAGGATGAGGGCCAGCTACTCGTCACAACCACGAATGCCTATTGTGCACGGAGGTTCGTTCGCATACCGTTTGGGAAAGAGAGCATCCACCCAGACCATTGCGCGTATTACTCACACAGAACCTTGCAGCGGCTTGCGGAGATATGCGGCTACCACGTCGTGGAGCAGTGCTCATATCAGATTCACAACAAGAAGCCTCTGCTACCGTACGTTGTAGAACGGATCGCCTCTTGGATTTCCCCGAACTTGTGCGAGGGCATTATCTGCGTTCTGAGGAAAGGCGAGTGTCAGAGCCCCCCGCACGTGTAGGCCCTAGACGGACACCCACGCCACTCTTCCGTGGATAAAACCCAACGGAACCCTGGGGCGGAAGAGGGCTTCCACACCCTGAGCAACAGGGTGCCCTTGCGTCGGCGGAAGGCCAGGTAAAGGCCCGTTTAGACTCGCAGTCCGGCTGTGTCAGATACCCCACGTGCGCATTTGCCTGGTACACAATCGGTATGGCAGTTTCACTGGCGAGGAGGCCGTGGTGGATGCCACCGCGCGGCTGCTGCGGGAGAGAGGGCACGAGGTCGTCGAGTTCGTCCGCAGCAGTGCCGAGATTGAGCACATGCGGCTGGGAAAGGTGAGGGCGTTCTTCTGCGGAGTTTACAGCCGGCGGCCAGGCGACGAATGCTCGAAGTCACCCGAGGGCGCATGGGAATAGAAAACAGATGAGGAAGCGGGCCTACATTGCGAAGACGATGCGCGACGGGCGGAAAGCGTTGAACTTGGCCTGTGGGACAAGGATGGATTGGTCATGGAATAATGTGGATTATTCTCCCTATACACGGCTGACTTCTCGTCCTCTCTTGGCCAGGTTCTTCAAGCTCGTCGGCCTGCTTTCGGATAGCCGGTACCAGAATCTCCAGCAAGTTGACCCACACATTATCTGTTGGGACTTGGGCAAGGGGATCCCTTTCGGCGACACGGTCTTTGACGTTGTCTACGCATCGCATTTCCTCGAGCACATCGACACACATGTTGTGCCAGATTTCCTGAAGGAGTGCCTGCGAGTGCTCAACACCAGGGGAGTGGTGCGAATTGTGGTGCCTGACCTGCGGCAGATTGTAGAGCGATATAGCCGGTCGCTCCAGTCGCTGGAGGAGGGCGACAGAGGAGCACTGAGAGACCACGAGGAGGCGATCAACGACCTATTCGAGCAGATGATCCGCGTTGAGGCTGTGGGGACCTCAAGGGCACGGGGGCTTTCGCGCCTTCTGGAGAAACTGTGCCGAGGCAACGCGCGGCGACAAGGGGAAACGCATCGGTGGATGTATGACCGACACACCTTAACCCTCCGTTTGCACGAGGCGGGCTTTCAGGATGTGCGAGAGGAGACAGCCTCCACGAGCCGGATCGAGGGGTGGACGAGATTCAACCTGGACACTAGCACGGACGGCGCCGAGGTGAAGCCTGGCTCGCTATATGTGGAGGCCGCGAAACCGTGAGCACCACGTGCTGCCTGCCCTGTGCATGGCAGTCCGGCGCCGTCTCGCGCACTCGGGCTGTAGAGAGGTGGATGTGAGTATGCGGGTCTGCCTGATACACAACCGTTACGGCACTTTCAGTGGGGAGGAGGCGGTGGTGGAGGCGACCAAGAGGCTGCTGAGGGAGAAGGGGCATGAGGTCGTCCAGTTCGTCCGTAGCAGTGCGGAGATCGAGCGGATGCGGTTCGGAAAGGCGCGGGCCTTCTTTAGCGGGGTCTACAGTTGGTCAGCCCGGCGACGCATGCGGCATCTCTTGAATGAGCACCGCCCGGACGTGGTTCACGTGCACAATCTCTATCCTCTGATCTCGCCCAGTGTGCTGGGGGAGTGCCGCAGGGCGGAAGTGCCGGTGGTGATGACGGTGCACAATTACCGGCTTGTCTGTCCCAACGGCCTGCACATGGTCTGCGGAGAGGTGTGTGAGAAGTGTCACGGCGGGCGGGAGTACTGGTGCGTGCTGCGAAACTGTGAGGGAAGCCTCCCGAAGAGCCTCGGTTATGCCCTGCGCAACTGGGTGGCACGGAAGCGGCGGGCATTTCTGGACAATGTCACCATGTACGCGGCCCTGACGGAGTTTCAGAGGCAACGGCTGATCGCCGAGGGGTTCCCCGCCGAAAGGATTGCCGTCGTCCCAAACATGGTCGCGTGCGACGGCTGCGCCGAGGGGACTGCCACGGGCGACTACGTGGCCTATGTCGGACGGATAAGCCCTGAGAAGGGCGTTACGCACTTGTTGTCGGCCGCCAGGAGGCTGACGGACATAGCGTTCAAGGCGGCCGGCAGTTACGACCGCATGCCGCACCTGCCGGGCGAGGCGCCGGCCAACTGCGAGTTCCTCGGCCAACTTGGTACCGAGCGGCTCAACGGTTTTTATTCGCAGGCGAGAATGCTCGTGCTTCCAAGCACATGGTTCGAGGGCTTCCCGATGACCATTGCCGAGGCCATGGTTCGTGGCAAGCCGGTGGTGTGCTCGCGGATTGGGGGGCTTCCGGAGATCGTGGACGACGCCGTGACGGGCCTGCTTTGCGAGCCGGGCAATGCTGATAATCTGGCCGAGAAGATTCGCTATCTGTGGGACCGGCCGGACCTATGTCGCAAGATGGGCCAGGCTGGCGGCGAGAAAGCCATACGCGAATACTCGCCCGAGAAGTATTGCGAGCGGCTGATGGCGGTGTACGAGAAGGCTCTCGCGTTGGGCCCCGCGGGGCCGCATGACTGAGGCTTGTCCGAGTGCGGACGGCATGATGGTTACCGGCTACGGGTCGAAGCTTTGGGAAAGGCGCGATATCCTGGGGGTCAAGTTTGACCTGATCGATTACGAAACCGTCCTAACCTCGATCCAGCAGTGGCGGCAGGCGGGCGAGCGCAAGTACGTGACCTTCGCCAACCCCCACAGCGTGATGCTCTGCCAGCGGGACCCGGCGATGAGGCTGGCTACAGAAGGTGCGGGTCTTACGCTGCCCGATGGCGTGGGAATCATCCTGGCGGCAAAACTGCTGAGATACCCCCAGCGCGGCCGGGTCGCAGGTCCGACGCTGTTGCTCAGACTATGTGACTGGGGCCGGCAGCACGGATACAGGCATTACTTCTACGGCGGCGGCCCAGGGGTGGCCGAGTCGCTGGCCTCGCGGCTCCGCGATAAGTTCCCCGGTCTGCAGGTGGCGGGAACGTACAGCCCGCCCTTCAGGCCGCTCACTGAAGAAGAGGATGCTGCACTCATCGAGAAGATCAACTCGGCACGGCCTGATATCGTGTGGGTGGGCCTCGGGGCTCCGAAGCAGGAGAAATGGATGGCGGAGCATGTGGGCAGGGTTCAGGCCACGGCGATGATCGGCGTCGGGGCAGCATTTGACTTTCACTCAGGCAACGCCAGGTGGGCCCCCTCGTGGATCCGCCGCCTGGGGCTAGAGTGGGCGTTTCGCCTCGCGTGCGAACCTCGTAGGATGTGGCCACGGATGGTCGATAATGTGCGATTCCTGCTCTCTGTGGCAGCTCAACGCACGACTCATGACCCGAAGGGCAGCTGAGCAAGCAGTGAAGACCCCCTGGAACCTTTGATGCTCCGCCCTGCCGCGCCATCAGTTGAGGATATTCCAACATGTGGAACTACCTAATCCTAACGGCCTCTAATGCGGCCCAGGCGGCAACATATGAGGCCAATCTGCGCTTGCGAGGAAGGCTGGGGCTTCTGGCCGGGGCGCGAGAGTCACTGGTCGTGGCCGATCCAAACAACTTAAGGGTCGGGAGTGGAGGCAGCACGCTGTGCTGCCTGGCGAGGGTGATCCGAGAGCGTCTCAGCGGGAGCGGAAAGGACCTGCAGACCCCGGAGGCGTGGCAGGAGGCGCTCGGCGGGCTGAGGGTGCTGATTGTCCACGCGGGCGGGGACTCGAAACGGGCGCCGGCCTACGGGCCGTGCGGGAAGGTGTTCGTGCCGGTCCCGGGCGAGAGTACGAGCGCGGTGCCCATGACGCTGTTCGACCGGCAGTTACCGACGTACCTCGCGCTGCCGCCTCCGGAGAACGGCCAGGGGCAGGTCGTCATCACGTCGGGCGACGTGCTCCTGGATTTCGACCCTTGGGCCGTGCGGTTCGCTGGCGAGGGCGTAACGGGACTTGGCTGCAACGCTTTGCCGGAGCAGGCGAGCCGGCACGGCGTCTATTGCTCCAACGGCGACGGCGAGGTCCAGCGTTTCCTCCAGAAGCCGTCCCTCGCGGAACAGGACCAGCGAGGGGCCGTTGACCGGTACGGGCGGTCGGTCCTCGACATCGGCGTGGTCGGTTTTGACGCGGCGACGGGCGCGCGGCTACTCGCGCTTTTCGGCGCGGAGCTCGACGGCAGCGACGGCGTTGCGTGGTCCGGCCAGATAGGCGAGGCGATCGAGGCCCACGGGCTGGACTTCTACCGCGAGATCTGCTGCGCGATGGGAAGTGAGACCACGGCCGCTGACTACATCTCGACGGTCCGGGCCGCCGGCTCGAAATGGAGCGATGCCCTGCTTGCCCGCATATTTCAGGGCCTTTCCGGGACGCCCTTCAAGGTCCAGGTGGTGCCGCGCTGCACGTTTCTGCATTTCGGCACGACGCGCGAGATCATCTCGAGCGGCCTCGACCTTCAGCGCCAGGACCAGGGGATGTCGCGCCTCGACGGCCATCTGAGCATCAACAATGAGATGCTGAACGGGGCCGGGATAGTCGGAGCGAACGCGTGGGCGGAGGCCTGCCGCATCTGCGAGCCCCTCACGCTCGGCGGGAATAACGTCGTGGTCGGTGCCGACATCGACGAGCCGCTCGTCCTTCCGCCCGAGGTCTGTTTCGACGTCATCCAGGGCCGCGACCGGGCGGGGTGGAAGGTCTGGTTCGCCAGATGCTACGGGGTGCGCGATACGTTCAAGGACACGGTCGAGCAAAGGGCCACTTTCTGCGGCAAGCCGGTCCTGGAATGGCTGAGAGCGGCGGGCGCGAAGCCGGAGGATGTGTGGGACAATGCGTTGCCCGAGAGCGAGAGAACGCTCTGGGATGCGAGAGTCTTCCCGGCCGAGCCCAGTGCGGCCGGTTGCCGCCGGTGGCTGTGGATGTTCGACCCGGCGGGGGTATCCGAGGGGGAACGGGAGGCCTGGCGGTCGGCCGACCGGTACAGCCTGGCGGAGATCGCGGAACTGGCGGACCAGGAGGCCTTCCACGACCGCCGGGCCAGGATCCGGGCCGGGGAGATACGGCGGTCGCTCCGCCGGATGTTCCGCAACGAGAGCGGCTTTTCGGCGGCCGAACTCGCTTACGTCCTCGCGCACGCCGACGACCGGGCAGGGTGGGCAGTGGACCTCCTGGCCGAGGCACACTGGCATCTCGGGAACGGCGACGCGGCCCAGGGACCCGAGTTTTTCGTCTTCTCTCGCATCCTGCACACGCTCGGCTCGGCGGTGGCGAGGCTGGCGAAGCCTGGCGACTCGCGCCTCGAAGAGGTCCTGCCGGGGCTGCCCGATGCCCTGCCATCGGGCGAATGCGCCTGGCTGGAAACGCTCGGGCTCGTTCCCAGGACCGACACGAACTCCCGCGAGTGGGCCGATCGGGCCCGGGCCGTCGCTTTCGAACACCTCGGACGTCGGATCGTCGCCAGCGGCGACCGGAAGTCCGAGCCGCCGGCGAGCGCCCTTCGGAGTGACGAAATCGTGTGGGGCCGCGCGCCAGCGCGCCTGGACCTCGGGGGAGGGTGGTCCGACACCCCGCCGTACTCCCTCGAACACGGCGGCTGCGTGATCAATGCCGCCGTCAACCTGAACGGGCAGCCCCCGATCCAGGTTTACGCCCGCGTCATCGACGAGCCCGTCATCCGCATTGGGTCGATCGACCTGGGCACGCGGATCGAGGTCGCCGAACTCAACGATCTCCTGGACTATCGCAGCGCGACGAGCGAGTACAGCCTTGCCAAGGCGGCCCTGGTGCTTTCGGGCTTCTCGCCCGAGCGGGCCGCCTGGCCCCAAGGGACGACGCTTCGGCAGATGCTGAAGCGGTTCGGCGGCGGCATTGAACTGACGACCCTGGCGGCCATTCCCAAGGGGAGCGGGTTGGGAACTTCCAGCATCATGGGGGCGGTCATCCTGGCCGTCATCCAGCGGGTCATGGGACGGACGCTCGCGCCCCGCGAGTTGTTCCACCGCGTCCTGCGGCTCGAACAGGAGTTGACCACGGGAGGCGGCTGGCAGGACCAGATCGGGGGGGTCGTTGAGGGCGTCAAGGTCATCACGACGGCGCCGGGGCTCGTGCCGGACCCCTGTATCCACTACATCCCGGCCGATGTGCTGGACCCGAAGGCCAACGGTGGGCAGACGCTCCTCTACTACACGGGCGTCACGCGGCTCGCGAAGAACATCCTACAGCAGGTGGTCGGGCGGTACCTGGACCGCGACCGGGGCGCGATGGCGACGCTCCGGCAGATTCACGGCCTACCTGCGCACGTGTCCGACGCCATGGCCCGCAAGGACGTGGCCGCGTTCGGGGAACTCGTCGGTGCGGCTTGGCGGCAGAACAAGGAGTTGGACCCGGGGGCCACCAACGAGGAGGTCGAGCGGCTCCTCGCGCGCGTCGGGCCGCATGTCCACGGCGCGAAACTCCTCGGGGCCGGCGGCGGGGGGTTCCTGCTGATGGTCTGCCGGTCGCCGGAGGACGCCGCCGCGGTCCGGCGGATGCTTGAGGCCGAGCCGCCCAACGACCGGGCCCGATTCTTCGACTTCGACATCAGCCGCGAGGGGCTTGTGGTAACCGTCTGTTAGGACGCGAAGCGGTGCCGCGGGCGGCGCGGGCATTGCGTTGTTGGGTCGTAAGCAACTGCCATCTGATCGCCTTCACCCGCTTCCGCGGGCACCGGCCGTCCCGATGCCAGATCGGCACCAGGCAGGCCGTCGCCATCTGGACCTGAACCACCGCCAAGCCGGTTTTTTCACTCCGATAGGCCTCCTGGAACTCGGCCAGAAAGAGGTGGCTCGCACCCATGCTGTCATGCTGAGCAAAGCGAAGCATCTCGTTGCGCCAGCACAGCAACAACCGAAGCCACGGCGAGACCCGTCAGCCCCACATGTGACCTGCGGGCGACAGCCAATCGCGGGGGATAAACCCCCGCGCTACAGTGCTGAAAGCCTACCACCTTGAAGGCGGTGGGGTTAAACCAGGTGCACAGAGCCTAAAGGGACCGCCACCGGTGGACCTCGAAGTGGTCCATCACCAGTTCGCCTTTGGTGTCCTCGAACAACCGACGTCAGAGGGCGAATTCGCTGTCCGCCTATCCGCGCTGTCACTGGGCAGGTTAAAACAGTCCAACAGTCCGCAAGGTCGGGAGTCTACAGCCAATGAGGTCGCGTCCCGTAAAGGTCCTCAGCGTTGTCGGCACCAGGCCAAACTTCGTGAAGATGGCTCCGCTGATGGCCGCTTTTGCCTCTCGTCCCGAGATTGAGTCGCTTCTGGTTCATACCGGCCAGCACTATGACGAGCAGATGAGCAACCTGTTCTTCCGCCAACTCGGCATCCCCCAGCCCGACTTAAACCTCGAGGTCGGCTCTGGCTCGCACGGATTGCAGACCGCCGAGATCATGGAATGCTTCGAGCCGGTCGTGGCGGACCGCCGGCCCGACGTGGTGCTCGTCGTCGGCGACGTGAACTCGACCATCGCCTGCGCCTTGGTGGCGGTGAAGATGGGCGTGCCGGTGGCCCACATCGAGGCCGGGCTACGGAGTTTCGACCGCTCGATGCCCGAGGAGATCAACCGCCTCCTCACCGACACCATCAGCGATTATCTCTTCGTCACGGAGCCGAGCGGCCTCGAAAACCTTCGGCGCGAAGGCATTCCAGCCGAGAAGGTCTTCTTCGTCGGCAACGTGATGATCGACACGCTCCTGACGAACCTGGAGAAGGCACGGCGGACACCCGTCCTGGAAGACCTCGGCCTGGAGCCGCGACGCTATGCGGCCATGACCTTGCATCGGCCGAGCAACGTGGATGACCCGGAGACCTTCGGCCACCTCATGCAGGCCGTCCGCAGGATCGCCGAGGACATGCCCATCATCTTCCCCGTCCATCCCCGGACCCGGAACAACATGGTCCGGTTCGGGATGGGCGAAGGGGACCTGGGTGGCCTGCGGCTGGTCGAGCCGTTCGGGTACTTGGAGTTCCTGAGACTTATGGCCGAGGCGCGGCTGGTGCTGACGGACTCGGGCGGCATCCAGGAGGAAGTCACCATCCTGAAGGTCCCTTGCCTGACCCTCCGCGAGACGACCGAGCGGCCGGTCACGGTTGAGGTCGGCTGCAACCAAATCGTCGGCACGGACCCCAACCGCATCCTGGCGGCGTACCGCCGGATCATGGCAGCCAAGACGTTCACATGCGGCGTGCCCGAGAAGTGGGACGGCCATGCCGCCGAGCGCATCACCGATACGCTCGTGGCGGCGCTCGTGGCGCGAAGTTAGTCCAGCGGCAATGGGGGGCGCGGATGTCATGCTTTCGGAACGGTGCGAGGACTTGGCACACCAATGATTCGGTCGGAGTCAATGTTACCCACATTCTCGATTGCGACGGTCGCGGGGGAACAGCCGCAGTTCATCAAGGCGGCAGCCGTGAGCGGCGCGATCGCCAACCTCAACGGTGGCCAACCTTAGATTCGCAGTAAGTTGAGGACTTGAGCGGCCCGAAGTCGTATCCGTCCGGTGAACCATGCCTCCGGGGGTTGGCCGGTTTCACGGGCAAGTCGGCGTATGGAGACGAGAGCCTGGAGGGCCAGCGGGCTTAGGCGTGGGGTAGATCAGCGGCGGGTCCGGCCGCGGCGGTGTTCGGGGTGATCGGCGACGCAGGAGGCGCGGCGTTCGGGACTGCGGACGTGAGTGCGGGCTCGGAACCGGCGGGGGATGCAGAGTCGGCGGGCAGGGGCCAAGAATAGATGATGAGGCGATACCCGAGCAGGAAGGCCCTCGGCCCAAGCGGGCCATGGAGGACCTCGCCCGCGACTTCGAGAACATCGATGAGAACAACCCGCGCCAGGTGGCGGCCGCGATGCGGCGCCTGTCTGCCCCCAGCGGCGAACCACTTGACCCCGCCATGGAGGAGGCGGTCCGCCGCCTGGAAGCCGGCGAAAACCCCGAGAAGGTGGAAGAGGCAATGGCCGACGCCTTTCCCGATGGGGCCGCTTCGGACTCAAGCGGAACCACGACCCATGATGGAGGACTCTACGACCTTTAGGACATAGGCGAGCATAGAATAGGGAAGAAGCGGCACCGCCTGGTGGAGCCGGGGTTCTTCGAGGTTCCCTCGGCCTTTCACCTAACCCTCGGCGGTGCCGCCCTTGGCAGGGCCTTCGAAAGGAGGCCCTGCCTCTTTATTATCGGCATAAACGCAATACCTGTCCAGTCACGAACCGTGGGCATCGTTCCACAAGCAAAAAAGGATAAAAGGCGGCGAGCCAATACTTTCCTGTATGCCAACCAACGGAAAGCCTGTCTGCCTAGCGGTATTCTCTTTGCTGCTCGCATTGCTGGTTTCTGCGCAGCCCGGGCTGACGCTTTTCTTCCGCGACACGAACGCCACGGGATTCAACGGGGGGACTTTCCAGAACACGATCTACAACCCCACCATCGGCGCCGTTGCGCTCAACTGGAGCGACGCCACGAACAAGACCTATGCCTTGTCGGGCAACTTCACGTCGAGACTCTTTGACGCAGGCTCCATAGTGGAATGGTCGAACATCTCGTGGTCACCGGCCGCTCCCTACGGCATGCCCCTGCCAAGCGGCCAACGCGACGAGCCGGCGGCCGGCGTGGACGGCGGCGCAAACATGAGCGGGAACATCCTCCTGCTCAACTTTGACGAGCCTGACGGCTCGACTACATTCGAGGACCTCAGCGGCACAGGCAACAACGCGAGCTGCGCGTTCACTTCCATGTGCCCCATGCGCAACGACAGCGGCATGCTGAACGGCTCGCTGAGCTTCAACGTGACCAACAGCACGGTAATCGTAAACCAGTCCTCTGCGCTCGATGTAAGCCAGGTCACTATCGAGGCCTGGGTAAAGCTGAGGAACGTGATGTTCACGAACGTGAGCGCCTTCTATAACCATGCATGCGCACTCACCAACACAGGCGAGGTCTACTGCTGGGGCCGCAACAACTACGGCCAGCTGGGCGACGGCACCACGCAAAACAGGCCCTATGCGGTGAAGGTTCTGGGTTTGGAGAACGTTACCATGTTGGCGGCAGGCTTTTACCACACCTGCGGCATTGTCGCCAACGGAACAGCCTACTGCTGGGGCTGGAACGGCTATGGCCAGCTTGGGGACGGGACGACCGCAAACAGGTACACGGCTGTGGTGGCGGGCTGGGGGCTCAACTTCACCTACATTTCCGCAGGTGCCTATTCCACCTGCGGCATTGTCGCCAACGGAACAGCCTACTGCTGGGGCTACAACAACTACGGCCAGCTGGGTGATGGCACGACGACGGACAGGAGCAGGCCATCCAATGTGACCGATTCGGGGGATTTGAACTTCTCGAAGGTATCCATATCATACGTCCATGCGTGCGGCATCTCAACGAACGGGACGGTCTACTGCTGGGGCCGGGGTGCACGTGGGGCGCTCGGCACGAACGCAACCAGCTCAACGAACACGACGCCTGTCGAAATCCTCATCAAACTCAATGCCACAGAAGTCAAGGCCGGCGGCGCCGCTGATGAGGAATTCAGCTGCGCGCTCGTCACCAACGGCACCATCTACTGCTGGGGTTATGGCGGCAGCGGCAGGCTGGGCACAGGGGACTCAACGAGCAGGAACCTTTCAACGGCAGTGGCCGGAAGCTTCAATGCAACAGCCATAAGCCTGTCGTACCCCGGGCACGGCTGCGCGCTCACTACGGACAGGAAGGTCTATTGCTGGGGCTACAACAACTACGGCCAGCTTGGGGACGGGACGACCAGCTCCAGAGCAGTGCTGACGCTCGCTTCTGTGGTAGGGGACGCTGTCAGCATAGGCACAGGGTACTTCACATGCACGGTTTCAGGAGGCGGGCAAATCGCGTGCTGGGGCGGGGCCAGCGAATACGGCGCGCTCGGGTTCTGGCAGACCACCTGGCGCATGAAGCCCACGAAGATATGGGGGCTTGATTTCACCGGCATCTCCGCCGCCGCCCAGCATGGATGCGGCCTTCTGGCAAACGGCAGCGTCTACTGCTGGGGCTACAACTACTACGGCCAGGTCGGCGACGGCACGACGACGAGCAGGGAGTATCCTGTCCAGGTTTCGGGCCAGATCAGCGCTACTTCCGTAGAAGTAGGCAGATACGGTTCGTCACACACCTGCGCCATTCTCACTGACAGGACAGTGAAGTGCTGGGGTAACGGTGGCAGTGGCCAGCTGGGCAACGGCTTGAGCACACCGAGCTATACGCCCGTTTCCGTGCTCGGATTGTCCAACATCGCTGCCATCTCGCTGGGCGAGTCATATACCTGCGGGCTGCAGAGCAGCGGCGACCTCTATTGCTGGGGCTCAAACAGCTACGGCCAGCTTGGCGACGGCACGACGGCGGCTAGGGCACTGCCTGTGGCGTCCAGCTCTGGCCTGAACTTCACAACCATAGCAGCAGGCTCTTCCCACACCTGCGGCGTCGTCACCAACGGCACGGCTTACTGCTGGGGCTACAACAACTATGGCCAGCTGGGGAACGGCTCGACAACAAACAGCCCTGTGCCGCGCAATGTCACAGGCTCTGGGGAAGGTGGTCTTAATTTCACCAGCATATCCGCGGGCAATGTTCACACCTGCGGCGTCGTCACCAACGGCACGGCTTACTGCTGGGGCTACAACAACATGGGCCAGCTCGGCGACGGCAGCACTACGAACAGGAACACGCCGACGCTCGTGACAGGCTCAGGCGTGGGCGGGCTCAACTTCACGCAGATATCAGCAGGCAGCTATCTCCACACCTGCGGCATTGTCGCCAACGGAACAGCCTACTGCTGGGGCTACAACAACTACGGCCAGCTTGGGGACGGGACAACGACAAACAGGGCGCTGCCTACGGCGTCCGGCTCCGGCTTGAACTTCACCAGCATATCCGCAAGCTATTACCACACCTGCGCAATCGCCACCAACGGCACGGCTTATTGCTGGGGTCAGGCCAACTACGGCGCATTGGGCGTGGGCGTCAAGGCGATCTACGAGAGGAGCGTGCCTGTGCTCTGGAACATAGCTGGCAGGTCGACAAACACCTTCGGGCTCTACGTTGACTCCGCGAGCACGATACAGGGGATTGTCAACAACCAGAATGTTTCGGCTTCAGCGCCCGCTGACCAGTGGACGCACCTGGCACTGACCTACGACGGCTCCGGCCAGAAGCTCTACATCGACGGCCTGCTGCGTGCCTCGGCCCCGTCCAGCGGGGATACGCATAATTATGACGACAACTTCACCATAGGCTCCGATGGTCTGCTGATTGACGAGATGGCGGTGTTCAACCGCTCGCTCTTGGCGCAGGAAGTCTATGACCACTACATGCGCGGTGCTGCAAGGCTTAATGTTACTGTCCGCTCATGCAACGCCAGCGACTGCTCCGGAGGGGCTGACTGGAACGTGACGTACAACCTGTCCAATGCCTCCAGCGTCATAAACCTGTCCCTGGACATCAACCGCTACTTCCAGTACCGCGCGTTCTTCGCCACGCTGAATTCCTCGTTCAGCCCGGTGCTCTACAACGTCACCATAGGCTACCGCGTGCTGGACTACGGCCCGCCCAGCCTGGTCCTGAACCTGCCTGCGGACAACCACAACACCTCCAGCCAGGCCGTGCGGCTCAACTTCACGGCCACAGACAACATGACGCTGAGCCTGATCAACTGCTCGGTCTATCTGGACGGCGCGCTGAACCAGACCAACGCCAGCGTGCGGAACAACACCCTGACAGGCTTCGACGTCTCCGGCCTGGTCGCGGGCAACCACAGCTGGAACGTCACCTGCAGCGACGAGGCGGGCAACGCCAACTGGTCCGCGACCAGGAGCTTCTACGTGGACAGGACGCCGCCCGCCGCCAGCACCATAAGCCTGGTCCCCAACTCCAGCGCCGATGTGGACCCAAACACGCTGCTCAACGTCACCGCCAACGTCACCGACGACAGGATGGGCGTTGACACCGTGGTGCTGCAGTACAAGCTGACCTCCGAAGGCGAGCCGTCCTACGTCAACAGGACCATGTACCTGGACGCCGACG
>Ga0307378_10002591_pt1 | contig 27353 bp, 14 predicted proteins | sample UN1MG_FD_202238 | JGI IMG/M metagenome (GOLD analysis project Ga0307378, IMG submission 202238) | Soil microbial communities from Risofladan, Vaasa, Finland - UN-1 | ecosystem: Environmental > Terrestrial > Soil > Coastal area > Acid sulfate soil | place: Finland: Risofladan, Vaasa | collected... | reverse complement strand
TGTTTTCTTTAACTCGATTAGCAAGGACAGGGAATTTTCCTGGTAATTCTATTGAATGGGTTCGAGAGAATGCTGACAGTATTACAGAAGTTACCACAGAAGATGTGACTCAGCAATTAGGCTCTACGCAGAGGCTCTTTTATACTACAAAGCAAATGTTGGCCGGACCTGGAAATACAAACTTTGCAGATGATCCTGGTCAAATAAAGGTTAAGGTAAATGGAATAAAACTAAATGCTGTAGCGGTCAATGGTGAGGAGAAATCTGTTTTATTAGCTCGGGCGCCAGGTAATGGCGTCCCTGTAGAAGTGTCTTATTGGTCTCGGCAAATAGTTGATCCTGCTACTTTTGTTGTTGAATTTTCTGAAGATAATGAATTTTATCTTGATCCTTATTTTACTATTGATGATGAATTAGTTATTGAGAGAACGACAGGGATTGAGACTACAGCATCCCTGGCTCATACTAATATCCACGTTGGTTCAGATATTATTTATCTGGCTCATACTGATGGACAAAAGATAGCAGCTCTGGATCGCGGGACGGACTATACTATAAATTACCCAACCGGTATAATCACATTTTTGGTTCCTTTAGAGAAGAATTATAATATTTATGCTATTTATTATTATAAGGATACTAATTATATGAGTGGCCCTTTTCGATTTGAACCTTATCAGGAAATTCATGATGCTATTCCTGGTGTGATCATATCAATCGGGCGCCGTGCCATGAAGGGTGATAAACAGATTATCCAGGTATCTCAGATTCGTGAGCAGCAAGCCAGGATATATGGTGGCCATTGGGAGATGTCTCTGGAACTTGCTGTAGTAGCTAAAGACCCTATGCAGATGGAGCAGATGTCCGATCATCTTGTAACTTTTTTATGGGGTAAAAGAAAAAATATTCTTGAGTGGGAAGGTATAACTCTGAATTCAGTAGAGCCTACAGGAGAGTCTGAAGAGATTCATATTGATTTGACAGGTGATCTTTATTATGTATCCTCAGTTTCAGTAAATGTACAAACTGAATGGCAATCTTTTGAGCCTTATTTACCTTTATTTAGGATTAAAAACATCTATGTTCTGCCTGATGGAAGACCCGTTTTAAAGGCTCCGATAGTGGGTTATGAAAGGCTTACATAGGTTAATTATCTATTAATACAATAGCTATTTAAAATATATACAGGAGATAGGTTATGCCTCTTCATGAATACAAATGTACAAAGTGCAATTATGAGTTTGAAGAACTCGTTAAAAATAATGACATTGTCGTTTGTAAAAAATGCAAAGGTGATGTTGAATTACGAGTTAGTGCTTTTTCATCAGTGATTGAGGGAGGTACTTCTAAAGAGCCTGTTGACATGAAGATAGGTCGGGAAGCCAATAAAAGATGGCAGATGTACCATGATCGTCAATCTCGAAGGCATAAACTTGTAGGAAGAAAACCTGAACTTATGAAGTTACCTAAAGGAAGTTTATCTCCTGCAATGGCTGTGGGAACTACTCAGGACAAAGAAAAGCGTAGCGAGTACTCATCAGCTTTAAATGAGCACAGAAAAAACAGAATAAAAAAGGGGCAGTGTCAGTTTTCTGAAGCTGGTCCATTTTAACCTCAGATAAAATAAAAGATAAGATTTAACAGATCTGGATAAGATTTAAATCGAAAATAATGCAAAATGTATAACAATATACCTTTTGGAGGTTAAAAATGGCGCTCGGACCTTTTGATAGTTTTTCGTTTCCGAATGTGTACACTCAGACACTGAACGAGGCACCCCTTGTTACGGCTTCCGGCGATATTCGCGTCCCCGCTTTCATAGGAGTTGGTGAGGAAAATATACCTGTCAACAATTATGAGATGATTCGCGGATCATCTTCAATAGCAGATAATAAGATCGTTAGAGAGAATGTCTCCAGCCAGTTAAGCGGTACTAATCGTAATTTCACAGTTTCATATTTCCCTATAGTAAGCGGGAATGGAACTGGTACAGTAACAGATGACCCTAATAAGGTCATTGTTTACGTGGATGCTGAACCGGTACCTGTTTCATCGGTGGATGGAGAGACTGGAGAAATTTATTTAGTAAATATTCCTCGCACTGGATCAGAAGTATTATGTACTTACTACTTCAGTCGTACAGACACACTTCATACGGATGAGAATCTCACAGACCAAGTTGATGGTACTCGTGTGATTTTCCGAACACATTATGTTCCTATTGTTCAGGGAGATAATGGTGGTATAACAACAACAGACCCAACTCATGTTACAGTTAAAGTTAATGGTACAGCTGTGACAGTTTCCGCTGTAGATGGAGATTCAGGTCAGATTACTCTGGCAGTGGCTCCGACTATAGCTCAGACAGTGGCCGTTACTTATTATTCAAATGAATGGCCAGACACCGCTGATATTCTTCCTTCTCCTTATGTAGAGGCAGTAACTAAAATTGGTTATGCTCCTGGTACTTCTGATTTTATCGTTAATACGGATTTTGTTGTAGACACTACCGGAGTCTTCAGTACAATTAACTGGGGTCACTCCTTCAATATTGCTTCCGGTCAGCACACAATCGCTACAGAGTATTTTGATGATACTCAGATTACTGGGACACTTTTTGATAATCGTACTTTCAGGAGACCTATGACAGGTACTGTTGATGGTACTAATGCAACATTTACTCTTGAAGGCATTCCGGTAAGTGGGCAGGGTCTTGGTTATCAGACAGATAATCCTGATCTTGTTACTTGTTATCATGGAACTTCTCCAACAGATGCCACAGTTGTAGATGCTTTACAGCTTAATGGTACAGCCAGGACTGTTCTTCTTGCAACACCTCCTGCAGTTGGTGAAAGTGTTTATGTTACTCAGTATACTAATCTTCTTCCTGATGATGCCTGGACACTGACTTGCTCAGTTGCTGGTATTGCAGGTACGGGTGAATACACTTTAGTAGGTGAGGATACGGGTATTGCAATGGATTGTCTATGGTCTACAGCTGATACCACAGTTGGTGATCCGGATTTTGCTGCAGAGAATGTGACTTATCCGAATGGTACAGGATCGGGTAATAGTGATGCACAGGTTATGCCTGGATTTGCAGTGGCTGAGACTATCTATCTTGAGTTTCTTGATGCCACTCGTTACTACGTGTGGTCATCTGATTCAAGTGGTACAGGTTCTGCAGGAGATAATACAGGATATGTGAACCAGACTTATAGAGATAATAAGACAGGATTCAGGGTAACTATAAATGAAGGTGCCATGGTTGTTTATCAGATAGGAGACAAATTGGGTTATACAAGTTCTCCTACTTTCACAGCAGATGCTGCTCCTACAAGAGCTGTTCCTGGAATCAGAGTTACAGTTGCAAATACTACTGATGTTGGTGTTGGAGATACAGCCCTCATAAACACATATAATTTGTCAGGGAATGAACCGAGTATCGGGGATTTCTACTATGTCTCTTTTACAGAGGCAAAACAGTTCGATTCTGAGGGATTAACAAAAGCTAAACTGTACACCCAGGAAAAAAATGTTCTGGCAGATACAGGCAGTTTGAGTGTTCGGAATAAATTGGGACTTGCAGCTCACCTGGCCTTCTTGAATGGTGCTCAGATAGTAGCATTATTACAGATTGAGAAGACCGCAGGTGGGGATGACGCTCCTGATTCAAGATACATAGATGGTATCGATTATTTCAATGAGCCAATGGAAGGTGGTATCCGTCCTACTGTGATGGAACCTGTCACAACATCGGCGTCAGTACTGTCTTATCTTAAGACATCAAATACGAGACAGTCGGGTATTCGTTATGCTAATGAGCATTACTCTTATTTTGGATTTGCTACTAATACAAGTCCGGAGACTGCTCAAGTCTATGCCAGATCGATGAATTCAGAGAGAATGATCGGTATCTATCCTGATGGAGGAGTCATAACTCTTACGGATGAGCTTGGTCAGAGTGTCGAATATCTTGTTGGTGGAGAGATGCTTGCTGCTGCAGTAACCGGAAGAGACACTTCTCCGGCGTTTGATGTAGCTGAGCCTATGACTCGTAAACCTATTGTAGGTTTTACCCGTCTATTCAGGAGAATGGATTCAGTAACAGCTGCTCAAACAGCAAATGCTGGTCTTACATTGCTTGAAGAACAACCTGCAGAAATTCAGATTAAATTCGCTCTGACAACGGATGTCTCATCGGTTTTAACCAGGACGCCCTCGATTATAAGGACGAAGGATTTTATACAGCGCGGTGCTCGTGCTAATCTGAATCCTTATATCGGATCAAAACTTCTGACTCAGAGAATTTCCGAAATTGAGCAGACGCTTAAATCATATCTTTCAGCTTTACAGCAGGCTTCAATAATTACAGCTTACACAGGTGTAAAAGCTGAGCAGGATGCAAATGATCCGACAATCGTTAATGTTGTTGCTTATTACAGTCCGGTATTCCCACTGTTGTGGATCGTAATTACGTTTAACTTACGAAGCAGTGTCTAATTATAAGGGAGGCAAGGGGGAGGGACTATGGTCCCTTCCTCTCATAAAGGGAGTAACCGATGGATTTAGAAAAAAGGAAAAAAATAGCAAACAATATATTGGAATTTCTTTTCGACCCTACTGTAGTACCTATTGAACGTCGTATGTATTTCAGGCCTGAGGAAATTCTTAAGAATCAATCTTATGAGCAAGCAAAGGCTGAGTCATTAAAGACTTATGGGGATCAGAGAAACAATTCTGATTTTTATCCACCGAAAAATAAAATGTCAAATGAAAGTGAGGCATCTTCAATGGATCGCAAAACTTTAATAGCAGGTATGGACATTCTCTCTCAGACATTTCAAGAGAGTGATCCTATAGCGAAGGATTTAAGAACAATGGCTTATGCCGTTGCTAAGATGAGTGATGAAGAACTGGAGTCGCGTATGGTTGAGGCTGGAAAAGGATTACCGCCTTGGCTTATGAAGGATGATAAAGGTGAGGTAGTAAAAAATCCTGACTTTAAGAAAGAGAAAAAGAAAGCTGATGAAGTTAAGGAGATCATAGAAGCGGCTGAGGAGACTCCTCAGGTTGATCTGGATGCTTGGTCAAAGAAAGCTTCCGAAGCAGTGAAGAGAGCCCTTATTGCCGATGTTGTAGGTGATAAAAAGGCTGCTTGTAAGTCTGATGATGAAGAAAAAGAAGAAGTAGAGGCTAAGAAGAAGAAAACTTCTGAAAGTGACCCTGCTAAAGATGATGAAGTAGAAAAAGAGAAAGAGGCCGGAAAGAAAAAAGGCCCCGGTATTCCTGATGGTACAGGTCCTATGAAAGATTCTCCTGAATGTCCTATGAATAAAGATAAGGAAGCTAAGGAAGAAAAAGTTCCTGTAGAAGAGGAAGAAGTAAAAGCCAAAGAGAAAAAGGCTGATGAGAAACCAGTAGAGACTAAGGAAGCAGAAGAAGAGAAGGAAGCTACAGAGCCTACTCTTGTTAATACTGAAATTCTTGGGATCGAAATGGCTGCAAGTTATTTAATGCCTGAAGACATAGGCGATCTATCTCCTGAGGAATCAGCGACGTTAGATCAACTTTTTAAATAAATTTTTTCAAAGATAATAACCTTTTAAGGAGCTTATAACAGCTAATGGAATTTATTGGAATTGAAAGAATCCATGAAAATCAAATCATATTTGAGAAGCTCTGAGGTTAAGTCGGTAATTAAGCCCTGCTGTTTGGGTGAAATGTCCAACTACGTCAGTCAACATTTAGGACGTCAGAATGTGTCCAGTTCTGAATAATCCGTTGGCGACATGGCCGAGGACAACAATAACTATTTAGTTTCCTCTTAAATGAGGCTTTTTGATGAAAGTCTTTGTAATTGATAGTGAAAGTAGACCTTGTTTACCTACTAAGCCAAGACGAGCAAGACAATTACTCGATCAAGGTAAAGCCGTGGTTAAACAAGTCGTTCCCTTCACCATTCAACTCAATCGAAAAGTGAGTTATCCAATAGGTGAATTTGAAGTCGGTGTAGATGATGGAGCTAAGTATGTTGGTATTGCTGTTAAAAATGTTAAAACAAATGAAATAGTATTTCATGCTCAACTTAACCATCGACAGGATGTAAGCAGGAAAGTAGAAGAACGGAGAAATTATCGCAGAGCTAGACGTTTTAGATTGAGAAATCGTCAACCAAAGTTTAATAACAGAATTAAATCTAAAATTGTTCCGAGCATTAGGCAAAAAAAGGATTGTATTATCAGAGTTATAAATGATTTAAGAAAAAGGCTCAATATCAAGAAAGTAAAGGTTGAGGAAGTTTTTTTTAATCATGCAAAAAAATCTTATGGTAAATTTTTCTCTTTAGTTGAAATTGGAAAAGAATATTTACATGATCAAATTCATAAGTTAGGTATGGTATATGAAGTCACGTTTGGCTATATCACCAAGCAAGTAAGACTTGAACTTGATCTTACTAAAAGACATAGCCATGATGCTTGTGCAATAGTTGAGAGTAATAAATTGGTTGGAATAGAGTACCAAATTAAACCGAAAAGGGCAAAGATTTGGGAGTCTAATCCATCTAAGACTTGTACAGAAAAAAAAGGTTTACGCCACTATGATTTAGTAAAATCCAGTCATAGAACAAGGGGTACCATAGTAGGTTCTGTGCGAAGTTTAAAAGCTAACTGTATCACATTAAGAACTAAATGGAGTGATAATTTTCCCGTGTCTTATAACAAGACAGTATTATTACAAAGATTTGGTGGTTTAGTGTACACATTTTGATTAAAATTGAATTAGATAAAGGAGGTATTTCATGGCTAGAGATGTTGATAGCTATATTTTCAGACAAGGTGTAACGCCAAATACCCTATCGGTTATTAGCTCTAAAAACCGAATATTTGCATATAATGCGACTGGTCAATTAGTACAGATCGGTGTTATAGCTACTTTTGATCCGTCTGAAGCAAGGACAATTGAACCTGTGAGGGGTATAGGTTTTGGAGACCAAATAGCCGAGCTCGTACCTTCTGTAACTGATCCTATGACAATATCAGTTACGAGGACTGCTCTATATTTATCTAATGTATTCCAGGTGTTTGGATATAAAGCTGGTGTTGATGGTATTGCAAGATCGTTGAAGCATCACCGTTGGCCTTTTGATATACGTCAAGAAGTTGTGTTTAGTGGTATTGCTGCCGAGAATACTGACGGCAGTGTTGCTCAAAATGTAAGTGATGTATCCCAATTCCCGACTGATGCTGATAAAGGAATTTATAGACAGTATGCAGTTTTGACTTTTTTTGAAGCATGTTGGATATCAGATTATTCGGTATCGTATGCCTCTGATGCGGCTCTCGTGCAGGAAACTGTCACGATTAATGTGTCAGACATATTAGCCGGACCAGGTCTGTATCCGAACACTGTTTCTGATATTGAGCCTTACTCAATACTGGATACTAATCCTGCTCGTTCGACAAGATTTACGCCAATAGGGTAATTAGTAAGTTATTCCTGAGGATACAATGGGGTTCCTTATATAGGAGCCCCATAAATTTAAATTCAGATAATAGATAAGATTCTCTAAATAAGATAAGATAAAAACCTCTGAAATTCTTCTGAAATTTCCTCGGAAATATTCTTCACTTTTTGCTTAAAAATTTTCTGGATAAAGATAAAAAAGGAGTGATTTTTTATGGATTTTTCTGATATTTTAAAAAAAATTAAGGAGAATTTTTCTCCTCGGAGAGATGTGGACCTTAAGGAAGCCGGCCTACATTTTGAAATAGAACCTTTGACCTCAGAGGAAGAGGGCTTTGTCCTTGAAGGCTGTAAAGATGTCGAAGAGCATAAGTATATTGATTCTTTAAAGAGACATACACTGGCTCATTCTATAAAGAAAATGAATGAAATTGAATTGGGAGATAAGAAAGAGATTAACACAAAAGATGCTGAAGGGAATCCCGTCACCAAATCAAAATTCATCTTCATGATGGATTTCTTATCAGATTGGCCGCAGACACTAATCGATTTACTTTTTGATGCTTTCAGTGATATGGCAAAAGAGATGGAATCTAAGGTACTTAAGGATGCAAAATTTAAAAAATTCAGTGTGTCAGAAGCACCAACAGAAGATGAAGAAAAGAGAAATTTCCGTAAAATAGAAGAGCCTGAGCAATCTATTGAACTTACTGAAACTGAAAAGATGAATGAGCAGGTCAAGAAAGAGGCAGAAGCCCGTAATTATCACATGGCAGAAACTGAGAGTAAAGCTATAAATAAATAATGGAAAAGAAAGAAGCATATCAGGCTTTATCGGATCTTATTTACAAGGGTTTCCTAACTGTGAGCCTCAAAATGGTAGGGAAACTTTTTGTTTTTAAGACCGTAAATGAAAAAGAGTATGATCTAATTAAGATATATACTGGAAGTCCAGATGAAGAGAGTTATACGAATAGGTTTAATTTAAATTTCCTGATATTCAGTCTTTTATCAATTGATGGTCGATGTATTCTAAAAAAAAGAGATGATGAGTACGCAGCTATTTATGATCTTTTTTCTGGAATGCCTAGTAAGTTACGTTCAACGATATTAATAGAACTTAATGAATTAAGAAAAATCTATTATGATTCAACACATTTTCTTGAAGGATTTAGTTATACAGGGCAATCGCGGAGAAGATGGCGCCTTGTAGGGAATAGGTTCCCTAATTGTGAGGAACTTACAGGTATTCCGGGTACAAATAGTATAGGATTGAATGTCTGCCAGGAGAGTTGGATAACATTAAATAGAATGTTGGATGAAGAGGCAAAATACAATCAATACCTCTCACTTGCTATTTTAGTGGCTTCTGCATCCAATCCGAAAGGTGCTCGGGGTATAAGAGCTCGGCATGATGCCTCTGTCCAAAAGACTGATGAACGTCGTAAGAAGCTCTCTCAAAAAGGTACTGTAAAAAAGACTCAATGGACTCCGGAGAAATGGGCTGCTCCTGTTGACACTGCTGAAGAACTTGTTGAAGAACTTCTTAGGCAGATGGCAGGAAAGAAAGATAGACATGATTTATTTGTTGATGATCATATGAGGAGAATTAGGGAAGAAGCAGATAAGCAAGCAAAACAGACTGAGGAAAGGCTTCAGGAGATTAGGAAGAAACGTGAAGAAGAAGGTATCGGGACAACCCTTACTGGTACTCATCGAATTTTGACGGCTAAGGAGACTGAAGAACTGATGTCAAGATCTCGTAATAATCTAGTGATTGTTGAGTCTGAAGAAGTGGCAAGTAAAGCTGAAGAAAAGCGCTATTTTAATAAAATCGGTTCCAAGATATTAACTAGGAAGTAAAATATGGCTGAGATTGATCCTAAAAATATAGATACTGTTGCAAAGTCCTTAGGAGTTACCAATAAAACACTTGAAAGGTCTATAAAATTAATTAATGAATTTGGAAAGACTAGTAACACAACCTATAAAGGCTTGGATAAAAATCTCAAGAAAAATATTAAATATTTGAGTGATTTTACTGATGAGATTGATGAGGGTACCGGTAAAATCAGGAAAATGAGTAAAGATATTTCGAAACTCCATCTTAAAGATGCTCTCGATACTAATGAAGCTTCAAAGTTAAATAGTGAATTGGGTAAATTACAGGACCGATTAATAAAATTAAAGAGTTTAAAAGCTGGTGCAGGTGCTAATGAATGGAAGGCTCAGAAAATAGAGATAAAGGAAATTCAGAAAGATATTGATAAAATAGTGGATGGGCTAGAAGGAGCTAAATTGGCTGCTATGAGTTTTGGTGAAGCCATGGAAAAATCAGGTCCTTCTTTTGTGCAAAAAATGATAGGGAAACAGAAAGGCGTCTCAAAAGAGATAGGTGGATGGGGTGCCATGTTTGATAAAACCGGAACCAGTATGGGAAAGATGCCAGGTCTGTTAAAGCTGACTGGTGGAGCGGCTAAGGGGCTAGGAAAGACCCTTGGAGGTGTCTCAAAGATGTTTGCAGGATGGCCAGGTCTTATTTTGATGGCCGTAAAAAAATTGTGGGATGTAGGTATGGAAGCTGATCAATTTGTCAAGGATTCAAATAAAGCTTTTGCCCGGCTTCGTGGACCTGATATCACATCAGATGTAAAAAGCCAATTTAAAGAATTTAATGATCAGATTTTTAAGACAGGTGATAATTTACGTACAGGGATGGACGTCTCTCAAATTAGAGGTCTTTTAGAATCTATGGTTTCAGCTGGCATGAATATTACAGTGTTGAATAAAGGTTTAATGGGTTACCGTGATGCTATTTATGTAGCATCAAAAGCAAGTAAGACATTGGGAATGGAGCTTCCAATGGTAGGCTCTGCAATAAGTAAAATGTTTACTGATTTACGTATGAATCTTGATGATGTAGATAAGGCTTTTGTTCAAGTTGGTTTTGATGCAAAAAAATCAGGATTGTCTACAGATAGATTCTGGGGTGCTGTAATGAATGCTACAGCTCATTTAGCTCTTTATGGAGTGGTAATGAGTTCTGCAAGTAAGACTATGAAACGTTTTACAGAGGATATGGTTGGTGGAGCGGATGATGCTGAAGAGGCTGTTGGTGATATGTATGATGTTTTTAAGAAAGGCTCATTAGAGAACCAGGCTGCTATTTTAGATATGGTGAAGCATACTAAAGGAGGAACAAAAGAGATCAATGAGGCTTTTAAAGAGTTGGCAGGAGAGAAAGGAACTAGAGCACTGGAATTAAAAGGAAAAATAACACTCCTTGAATCTCAAGATCAAACTCCTAAAGTTGTAGAAGAATTAAAAAAATCCCGGGCTGAATTATATGCCGCACAGTCTCAACAACAGGAAGCCCTGGATTCTATTGGAAAGAACTCCGTTACACAAGCAGCACAGATGGGTATGCTTGCTAATAAAACTCCTGAACTTCTTATGAGGGCTGTTCAAGGGATGACTGGTGTGAAGGATATGACCCAGATAACCGGGGATAGAATGTGGGTTGCCATTAAAGCTGCAGCACAAATGGGTGTTAGTGAGAAGACCGTTCGTATGCTCGTTAGAACATCTCAAGTGACAGAGAAAAGACTGGAAGATTTAGCTAGCACCTCTGATGGTCTTTTAAGTAAAATTGCAGGAAATGCGGATATACAAACGGGTATTCAGAAAGTACTTAATAGTAAAGATGATGAACAGATTGTGGCAGCTGATCAATTGGCAAAACTTATCCAAAAACAGACCGGTATGACACTTGATAAAGCTCAGGACTACGTTGATGTATTAAAAGCTGGAAACGCTAATTCGATAGAAATAGGAAAACTTATTGGTAAAGGTGATCCGGAAAGTAGAGAAAGATTAAAAGAGTTATTAACTTCTTCTGAGACCATAAAAAATTTAACTTCAACTAGATTTAAAACTCAACAAAAGACTGAAGAGGAGATGGCTGCTGCTGCAGAGGATACTTTTAAAGGTATTGTGGGACAAACACTTTCATATAAAGAAATGATGGAAATAGCTAAGGATGAGATTAAATGGAGAGCTAGTAGTCTTGGAATTTTTCAGGCATTGAACGCTGGAGTTATGAATATTTTTAGTTTTATGGTAAGAAATGATAAAGATTATATGTCTGAATCACAGAAAATAGCACAACAGACTTTAGTAGCAACTATGTCGGGAAATAAAGAATTAGCAGCTAAATTAAAAGTTAAAAAAGGGAGAATAACAGCGTCATCTCAGGGTGATTTGACTAAAGCTGTTGTACAAAAATTAGATGAAGTAAATAATAAATTAGCAAGTCAAGGAAAAGTTTCAGAGGCTCTTGCGGGTGCTCTGAAAAAAGATAATCCAGTAACTGCTATAGAGGCTTCTATAGTAGAGGCTACGAAGAATAAAGATGCTTTAATTAAGAGTGGTAAAGATGAAAATTCAGCTGTAGTTAATACGGCTAAAGAAACTATAGCTGCATTAACTGCTCAGAAGAGTGAGCTGGAAAAGACTTTCGGTCTTCAAAAAAAGATAGCTGAGGTTACTGCAAGAGCAGAAGTTGGACAAATGACTCCTGCAGACTTTGGCAGTATCCTCTCAGCTATAAAAACTGAAGACCCAGAATTACAACAGTATGTGAGAGATATAGTTACTGAATTAACCGAATTAAATGGTAGTACAAGTAGTGATGGTGATAGAAAAAAGAAAGCCGATAATATTCTTATAAAAAACAGTTTGGTAGCAAAAAAGAAAAATCAGAGTCAATATGAAATTAGTGTGAAAGAGGAAGAACTTCTTAAAAGTCAAAAAGGAATTCAAGAAGACATGTTGACAAATTTAAAGGAATTAAGTGCTACAAATGCAAAAGTAGAAAAATGGGAGATGGCTAGAATAAAGTCTGATCCAAAAGCAATGGCTGAAATTGCTGATGATATAAATGCTCAGTTAAAATTATTGCCTGATGATTTAAGTAAGAAAGAAAGAGATGCTAAAAAAGAGGCCCTGGCTATGGATTACGGCTTTGAATCATTTGCAGAATTTGAGGAGAAAGTTAAGGGCATGACTGGAAGAATTGCTGAATATAAGAGAGAGGTAGAAATTACAGAAGCTGGTTCTGACCCAACACAAACAAAGGAATTTGCTGGATTAACGAGTCCTAGAATAGTTACTTCTCCTGGTATCGTCAGCCTGCATCCAGATGAGATGATAATGCCTAGAAATTATGGTGATTTTAAATCTGAGCCCGTTCCTATAATACCTCCTGAAAAGGTTATCAATATTCCTGGTGGTGCAGGAGGTGCCGCCCAAGGAAAAACTCCCATAGCAATAACTATAAATGCGAATGAAAGAGATTTACCTGAGAGAATAGCAAATGTGTGTAGAAGAGTAATTAATGATTATCAAATGCCCTAAAGGATAAGCGATGTCTTTACGTTCAAATAATTTAGAAAGTTTTCTAAATACTACAGCATCAAGTCAGTATTATGTTCCTGATTTGGATAGTTATCAATACAATCGTGGAATACCTAAAGGCTATGATAAAATACCCTTTCACATACAGACTGTGGATAAAGATGGAAATGCTAAGATTTTTACTAGTCAAGGACTAACATTTGTTGGATTAAACTTATTAATAAATCCGGCGACTATGAATGCTAATTTGTCAAAAATAATAAATAGAACTCCGACTATGACAGGATGGGTAGAGGATCATTGGGGGGAAGAGCTTGATACAGTGACCTTCGCTGGGAGCACCGCGGCTTTTATATGGGGAGGTCCTCGTCCTGATTTTGCTATGGGACCTTTGTCGGATTCTCCACAGGAAATAAGAGACACTTTCAATAATTATGTGAAGATTCCTAATCTTGCTCCTGCTGATCCTGTAGGACCTGGAGATCACAGCGGTTTAACGGTAAAGAGAAGACGTGATGTATTATCCTATGATGAGTTTAGAAGAATTATGAATCTTATGAATGCTCAAGCATGTACTTTTGATATTAGAGGATTTGTAAAGGAGCGCTTTTATATAGAGATGTCTTATGATTATGCGGCATATCGAGGGTATTTTGAGAGTATAGATGTGACTGAAGATAGTGCTAGTCCTTTCAAATTTAATTATATAATGACTTTTAAAGCTGAAAAAACTCTGTACAATTTTCTGAGGTAGTTATGGCTGACAATTCTCATTTAGGCTGGAATATCCGGTCTGATGAAAGAAATCAAGATCGTGAGAAAATAAGAAGACAGGTGGATGCCTTTCTTGACGGTGTCGTATCTAATACTTCTGATTTTGCTCCATTGAGAATTGATTCAGCTGTTACGAATCTTCAGGAGTTAGGTGCTGTAAATGCTGCTCAATTAACTCAACCTAATCCATTTGTTACAGGAGCTTATTCAGCTGTTCTTCCTATGGAATTTGCTATAGCTGACAAGAATGGAAATAGATTACAATTTCAGTTGTTGATTAACCCAACATCAATGAACCATGGTAAGACTTCAACTGTAAACAGCTCCTATACGAGAGAAGGTTATGTTACTCAGGTATGGGGTGTTAATCAGGGTCTTATTACATCTAATGGGACGACCGCAGCATTTATGATTGAAGGAGGTGGCTTAACAAACACTGCTCGACGAAGATCACTTGCTTATGGAAATTTCTTATCTTTTCTTTTTACCTATAGAAATAATGGTTATCAATTCTATGACCCTACAGCTTTGAAACAACAACTTACTCGTGTCATTGGTTTGATACATGGTGTGGAAATGATATATGATAATCAGACTTTTATGGGCCATTTTAATAATTTTACAATAGATGAAAATGCTGAAAGACCTTTTCTATTTGATTATAATTTTGAATTTGTTGTAAGTTCTTTAAGTGGTGTTTATAATGAGGTGAGGGGCCATTTTAAACGTGTACCGGTAAAAAAGAAAGAGGAGACATCTATCAAGACATTAAATGATCTGAAGAAAGATTTTTCTTATGATTAAACTATGTGAAGAGGAAAATTAATGGCTAATACAAGCAGTGGTTTATTTACACTGGAAGAATTTTATAATCGAGGAGTTATTAAATTAGCTCCCGATGCCTTGGTTTATGTAGGCGGTAGTTTAAAAATGCGAGTCATTGCTCCTGTCTGTAATAATGATGACACTCTTTCTTTTAATGATGGTATAACAGCCATTACTGTTCAAAATAATGTTGACCCTCCCGGAAGTTCATCAGCTACTATTGAAGTAAATACACCCATATATGGAGAGAAATCAAAATATTGGGTTCTATATGAAGGTATGGATAAAACGGTACCGGTGAGAGCCCCTTTGTTTGTTCCTATGACAGAAGTAAAAATTTATTTTAAAGGGAGATTTTTAGTTGAAGGAAAACCTCGGTATTATCCAGCTTTTTGGGGTCTTATAACTACTGTTGAAGAAAATTATTCAGGAGGGCTCTATAAGATAACTCTAAATTGTGTCGATATGCTTCATTGGTGGGCTTATAGTACTATTAATGTCCATCCGGTTCCTGCAAGTAACATTATGGCTGGAGGTGGCCAGAAACTTACGGTGTGGAGTACAATTTTTGATACTCAGAACCCTTATCAAATAATTTATGCTATGGCTAAAGGTATGGGCATGCATGAATTTGTGACCGTGGCTTGGCCAGCTCAGAAAACCCCTTTACAAACTATATACCCTACCGATTTGTTTCGAAAGGTTACTGCGGGAATAATGTCTTATTGGCAACAGCGTCTTCCTAATATGGCAAGTCTTCTACGCATGTATGGTTTAGGAGGTACTCGTGTAGATAAAAACGGCTTTCAGGTTATTCTACCTGAATTTACTAAGACTACTAATAAAAAAGATTCTGAATCCCAGGAAGCTGCTGTAGCTAAAGATGATGAGCAATTTAAACTTGATATAGATTATATCAGAAAGTTTCAGACATTTGCAGATTATCAAAATATGGGTAAATTTGATAATGCTGAATTTATGACCAAACTTGAAATAGCAACAACCATAAAAAGTCGTATCGATTTTGAGTTTTATCAAGATGTGGATGGGGCTTTTGTTTTTAAGCCACCTTTTTTTAATCTAAATGTAAAAGGAATTTTACCTTATACTCTATTGAATAACGAAATACAGAGCTATTCTGTAAGTACACAGACAGAAGGTATCATAACAGTCTTAACAGTTAAAACCCCAATGCATCCTAGATTAAAAATAACACCTTTTGATTTAGGTATGGGTTTTCATATGGATTTGGATTTGGCAAAACAATACGGTATAAGACATCGAGAAATTATGATGGAATATGTTACTAATGCTGATATGGCCAGATCATTAGCTTTGGGTCAGATGTCTAGTATAAATTATAAGACATTGGGAGGTTCTGTTACAATACCAGGTAGGCCTGAAATGAGACTAGGTTTCCCAGTATATATGGAACATCGAGATACTTTTCATTCTGTGAAATCTATAAATCATAGTTTTGATTACGGGGGGACATTCACAACAACGCTTTCTTTAGAAGGTGAGAGAAGAAAATTATTTGGTCCTCCTAAAGGTCAAGATTTCTCTAATAGTTCATTTGATACATGGGTACCTTTAAAGGATAAAGTTTTTAGGCTTAATAAAAAGAAAAAGGATGAAGAAGAGAAAAAAGGAAAAGCTAAAAAGAATCAGCCCCCACAGATTTTTTCACGGGATGTGGTAGATAAGAAGTCCCAAGAATTGTTAGCGGGACAACAAAGAATGATCTCTATGGAACAGGGTCGTTATGATGTAAGTGATAGAACTCTTGCTTATAAGGATCCAAAAAATCATGCTCTAGAAGTTACAGCTACAACAACTACTGTACCTTATACTGATGAAGATGGTTATCAATTAGTAGGATCCTTTCCTTATGGACGTAATGTTAATCCCATAGCTGTTTTGTCAAATCAGACAAATATACCGGTGTTAAAAGAGGTATGGCTAACGACTATGGCTCGACCTATTTATACGAGTGAGTCAGATGCTATGGAGGTTCTCTTTTTTGAGGATAAAGAGGGAAGTGTTCCGGGTTACCTTAATACAGGACAGAACCCTATGCCTGAGAAATTAGGAATAGAAGTTCAGGATATTGATATAGACGACAAACAATTACTAGAGACCACTCAGACAGGCAGTCAGAATAAAAATAGTAATGTAAAAAATGCTAAAGAAACACTTGTAATCACTCCGGATATATCAGAAGAGATAACATATATGAAGATAGCGGATAATGTAATGCCTCCGGCATTGCAACTTACCACAAAAAATTTAAGTGGAAAAAAATTAGAGGAGAGAACATAAATGGCGCCTGATTGGGGACCTAATATTAATTCGGGAGCATTGCCGCATTATGTTCATAGTCATCATGCTGGTTTTAATAAATACAATCAATACTTCTACATTAGAGTAGGGTTAATAGTCGATGTAGATTATGACAAGTATCAGATGACTGTTCAATGGGCATCAGAAACAGGTCAACCTACAAAGATACCTATCAGTTTACCTTATTCAGGTCCCGCCAGCTGTATAGGGGGTCTACCTGAGAGGGGCGCTATAGGAATTTTTGGTTTTATGAATGAGGGCGATGGTAAAGGAAAGCCACTATTATTAAATTATCTTCCTGCAGGTCTTGATGCAGGTTTAAATTTTAATGTAGTAAAAGTATTGCCTGATGCTATAGCCACAAGTGATGTTAATGAAATTCTTTTTAAGTTCAGAAAATTAACAGATGGAGACCTGATATTCGCTTCTGCTGATGGGGGAGCTCTATTTGTAAATAATAATGTGGAGTTGTATGATAATGCTCAGGATAGTATAAAATTTAGTGAAGATGAACAGAGTATAATAACGACCTCATTGCAAAATTTAGTTTTTGCTAACGGTGTTTCAGTATGTATGGGACCTGCTTTAAGACCTGGTATGAGGCTTTATGATAATAATGGAAGAAGGATATTAAACAACGGAGCTACCTTACCTACAGAGAATAGAGATGACCTTATTTGCATAGTACCTTTCGGTAAAGAAGTAGATGCAGATACAGAATTTTATTCAGAATATAGAATAGAAGTAGATGAAAAAGGTGATGGGAAACTTCCTCAAAATGAGATAAATAGCTCTTTTCCTTCATCAAATAAAGACCCTGTAATAGTAATGGCATTAGGAAATTATATAGGGTCCAACAGAGATGATCCTCAAAAATATGGCTATATACAGAAAGTTAAACTTTTTGAATCCGTAGATGATCAGAAGGGTCTTTTTAGTTTAGAAAATTGTGTGCAGAATAATGTTCTCGATGAGCCTTCTATATTAGGTCTTGCTTATGCTCTTGATATGAAAAAGTCTAAGTTGTATGGAGGAGGTAATAACTCCTTTATTGGTATAGATAAAGAGGGGCATTATAGCATGTATCTTCAGGCATCTTCTAAAAATCCTTTAGGTGCAGGTCGGTCAATGTCAATACTTGCTAAAGGTAATCTTAAAGAGATATGGGGAGCCTCTGCAAAGAAACTAAATTCATGGGACCTTACAACAAAAGGGGGGATTCTTTGGAATGTCGGAAATCATAGCTCAGACTTACAAAGTAGAAGTATACATATAAAGACTTCGAAAGGCGTTAGACTTGATGTTAATGCTGCTGATGATGAAGGCTATGCTAAGAGAGAATTTCTGCAGGGTAATGTTGATGAGAATGTCTCAGGAGATAAAAAACTGTCATGCTCTAATCTGACCATGAAAATTAATGGCCTGAAGACAGAAAATGTTCTGGGCTCAACTACTGAAGCTGTTCAGAGTGATAAGACTGTAAATGTCCTGGGAGTATCTACTGAGAATGTTACAAAAGAAAAGCAATGTAAATTTGGGAAGAGGAAGACCACGATAACTACAGGCAATGATGAGCTTGAAGTTATAAGAGGCAATATAGATGAGAGTATTACTACTTTTGGAAAAAGAAAGACAAGCATTCTCAGTGGTGGTATAGAGGAATCAATCGGTACAGGTTCTTATGAGACTTCTATAAAACTGGGAAGCTATAAATTAAATGTGACTACCGGGGGAATAGAATTGAAGACAAATCTCGGTACCGTTACAGTGTCAGGAACTACTGTTGCAATTAAAGGTACTGCTTTAGTTAATATAGAAGCCCCATTGGTAAAGGTCGGTAAAGGGGCATTAGTGGGAGGTATTGTTTCAGGACTACCGGGGAAACCTAATCATTTTGATTATATGTCAGGGGCACCTTTGAAAGGATCCATGAAAGTAAGTGTAGGATAATATGCCTTATTCACCCTCTGCAATTAAAAGTTTTATTCAATTGAAGGCTTCCTCAAAATTAATGTCGGGAAGTAAATTACCTGATATGGTAGCAGCTATATCCGGAGCAGCATCTCAGTATATTCTTTCAGTATCGACAGTGAACAGCACAAATATTGCTTTAGGTCCAGGAGCCGGCACTCAGACAGGAAGAATAACAGCTCTCGTACCCACAGCTATGTCCTCATTAATGATGCTTAAATCAGCGTCTCTTGGTCTCTCAGGAAAAGATATAAAAAAATTCTATGATGCTGTTTCTTTTGGTATTGTAAATGCTACGAAATCTATTGTAATGCAGGGGACTATAATAGGAGCGGGTCCGGGCACCGGTACAGGAAAAATAGCGGGATTGGTTCCTAAAGGTCTTGAGACTCTAATATGGGCTCAATCAACATTCAGATTATTATCAGGTTCAAAATTACGTTCTATGATATCATGTGTAGCTTTTGGAGTGTGTAATCATATAATGTCAACAGCTGTTGTGACAATAACCAATATAGGAGTAGCTGCTTCTCCTCCAATTGGTCCTATTTTAATACCAGCAGCACCAGGAATAGGAAGGTTAACATAAATGTCAACAGATCTAGATAAAATCTTAACGTATCAATCAATTGATCTTAATTTCTTTGAGATTCGTGGAGCTAAATCAGGTATAGGTAATGCTCGGACAACTGGACCGGTTTATACAGATGGCAATTATTTTCCAGCAAAGAGTAATTTGACTGGTGATGGTTCCTTCGTCAGTGACAGTAGTATTGTAATAGACTTTGCTTTTGATGCTCCTTATGTAGGTCTTGGTACTGAAGGCTTGAAAATCGGAGATCCTTTGACAGTTGATTCCTCCACTTTTCAGATCACAAGGATTGATGCAACGGACATTTTTGTTATTGACCGGAACTCGGGATTTAACGGAACAAAGCCTACTACGTTTGCACTCTCTGATCGGGATTATCTTATTGAACCCGACGTGGCCACCAATACAACAGAGACTGGGCAGGCTACATTTACTCAGGGAAATGCTTCCGTTATAGGTACTGGAACTGATTGGTCCGATAGTTTAGCTAATTTAGCTACTGATGACTTCATTAAGCATAATGGCTTCCAGGAGTACTTTAAAATAAAAGAGGTCTTTGATAACACATCTCTCGATTTATGGTCCCCTTATACCGGCGATACCACTACCGGTGATTACACAGCAAAGAGATGGAAAATAGGCCGTACAAAGATTCGATTCGCAAAGAATGATATTGATTATGATAATCAGTCAGGTAAGTGGACCTATGAAGAAATTAAAAGATATGACGTTACTACGTCTACCAGTTTTCAACCTTTATGGGATGGTATCACTTTAAGATTTACTAATTCTATTTCTGAGAGTGCTCCTGATATAATGGATGTGGCTACAGAGGATTTTCTGGTGTTATCCCGGGAGACTCAGTATGATACTTTTCAATTTTCTCTTCCGGTAGTCCCTCATCCTGAGACCATGGAACTTTATATAAATGATGTAAAAAAGGACATGTTCCCGGCCGGAGAACGTGACTATGTTATTAGTTATTCACAAATGCCTGTGTATGTGCCTCCTCCCCCTCCTGATGACAGGAAAGTGGCTAACCTTATGTTCTTGGATAAGGCTTACAATGTACAGCCTGATACCTCTCTAACTGAGTCAGGGCAGATACGGATTACCGATGCTACCGGTCAAGACATCACAGACATCATGCCTGGTTCAGAGGAAATTTATATTGATGGAACATCACAAAATGTGTATGAGGATTATGTCCTTGAATATAATACTGGTACTCTTGAGATAACAGAATCTCCAATTGATGAGCAGATTGTTAAATATGTGGGTGTTAGTTATAGTGAGATTATTGATTATGGATTTGAGATTTATTTGAATGGTACAAAGCAGAAAATATCATTCCCTCCTGAAATTAACGATGATGTAATATTTCAGACCTATACCGGTCGAATGAAACCCCGGGATCAAGATCATCCGGGTTCAGGAGATATTTATCAAATCGATTATATGGTGGAGACTACCCCGGTAATTGATGAGACGATAATAGGTACAGCAGGACAGAAGATAATAGAAGTTTCTCAATACCCTGTTAAACAGCAATCTATCTTTCTTATAAAAAATGGAACGATTCTTGATGAAGGTGATGATTATTTTGTTAGTTACTTAACAGGAAGAATTTCATTTACTACAAATTTAGAAGATAATGATTCTATAGTCATTAGTTATACCCCTTTATCCAAACAGGTGAATGATCTGACCTATGAGGGCGGTGCATGGTATTGTACTGTTCATGATTCACGCCTGACTATTACAAATGTTAAAAATTATGAATTCAAATTAGTGAATGTGGCTTTGGACCCTGCTAATATTCAGATTCTGAGAATCTATAATGAGAATAAGGATAAAGATTATGATTTGACAGGAGTGACTATTGATGGAGGCCGCATTTCATTACGAAAGACCTCAATTAATACGTCAATAGGTTTAGTTGCAGATGACTTAGTCCTTATTGATTATAAGTTTGCTAATGAAACAACAGAGTATGCTCCTATAACAGTAAACTATCTTGTCATGTCAGAAGGTGACGAGAGTATTTATATAGAAGGTACAGACCTTACCTCTTATGTGGATACTAGTGCTTTGATAAATTTACAACAGCCTGATTCTGCTACCCAATTTTATTTCACGGTAGATAGTAGTGCTTATGATGGTTATGGAACAATTTTAGGATTAACGACGCCTATACCGGAAGATGTAATTAATCCTAAGATGTACATTTCAGATGATCCGGTTATTTTCAATACTGTACCCCTGACGGCTAGTCCGATAACTTCTGGTTCTATGTCAGTGACTTTCCCGGGAGAGAACATACGGAATCTTTTTAGACAGTACACTATCCTTAGAATAGGTACAGATTCTTACCAGGTTAATGGGGCTACCTATGATAGTGATCTGAAAGCTAATGTAATATCATTAAATTCAGAGATTGTTTATGATGCTACGGATTCTACAAGTCTCGGTAGTATAGAGTGTAGTGATCATCCTGTTTATGTAGAGGCTACCACAGAAATTACCCCTTTTATGCCTGTGGTAACTATCATGGACCAACCCGGTTTCATCATGAGTAATGATGGCGCTATAATTAAAGTCAATGCGGATGCTACTGGGCTGCAGATAGATGGTACGACATTTCTTTATGAGAGTAACCCTACTCTAGGAGATATGTCATCAGCTATTGATTCCTCAAACATCTCTTCTTTAACCGTGACAACATATGTACCTTTATGGCAGAGTGATAAGATTATTCCGGTAGAGAACATATCGATCTATACAGATTCCAGTACAATCTTATCTGTATACAGTGCTCTGAGATATCAGGATATTGATGCTACAGTTTATACAGATACGACTTCTTATACTGTAAGTGATGCTGGGACTATTTTACTTGATAATCCTCTGCAGAGAAAAGATCGATATAAACTGGATTATATGGGTCGTGAATTTCTCAGTGATAGTCAGGTAGAATATTCAGTAAACTTTTTTGTAGGTCTGCCGGCCGGGTCTAAAATAAGTGCTTCATTTGAATACGATAATTTGGACCAGTTTTATGTCCAGGTTTTGGATCAAAGAGATTTCTTTGAAACGGTATCTATACCTCGGATGACAGAAGAAGCTTTTCAGCTTAATGATAATGTGGGTCAAGGTGGGAGTTTAACAGGTGATACTAATTCGGGAGCAACCCAGGGAGGCCTGACAAATACAGAATATCTGCGTAAGGATACTGAGATAGAGTGTCGTGTTTTTGAGAAGATATATGATTTCTTCAGTAACCGTATTGAGGCCATGGGTAATGAGTATGATGCAGCTTTTGGCTACCGGCTATTCAATAATGACGGTATCTTTAATAAGGCTCAACAGGCTGCAGGAGCAAAGACTGTTAATAGGATATTCCCTAATCCTGATTATACCAATCTTGAACCCATGTGGGTTAATCCTTTAACCGGATATTTTAATACCACTGGGGCTGTCTTCACGAATGGAAGTGTGGCAGTAAGTAATGTGGGTAGTGCTGATTGGACAAATCAATTAACTACAGGGGATTTCATAGGGTTTACGGATTCTACTAAGAGGTATCAAATAGCCAATGTACCCAATAGTTCCAGTATAATTCTTACTCAGCCCTTTATAGAGACCTCAACGAATCTTAGCATTAATCCTGAGGGCTCTTATTATGGAGCTGGAACGACCTATCCTATTTATGATGATGATGGTAATTTAGGTTTTAAAGTCGTCGGAACAAAATCAGGAAATTTTGATCTTGATGGCACTCCTCCTCCTTTTGGTACACCAGACGTTTTTAATTGTTATATAGATGGTGTTTATTACTCATATACATTTGAGGATCCTCCTGGCCCATTAGTTCCTCCGGTACTCCCTTTACTACTTTATTTATTATTACAGGTAAAGCGCTATGATGCTGAGGATGTTGCTAAAATATTGACCTCAGCAATTCCCGGAATGGTCTGTACGGCAGAACGTGTGGTTGATCCTTATACAACTTATGGTTATAGAAATACATTAGTTCTGAGATCAGATGGAGTTGCAAATAAAATTCAATTGGGTACTGGTTCTGCTGTCTCGAAATTAGGCTTCACTCCTGGACAAGTTGTCTATGGAAATTTAAATACTGCAGACCACACTCCTGAGTTGTTAATGGATAACCAAGAACTTTATGAATTGGCTTTTCGTACTGATCCTGACCCTGATATTCCAGGAAATGAAATAGCTGATTTGGAACAGATAGATGCTACAGGTCTTTTAAATAAATTAAATCGTATAGATTCTACAACTCTTGATGTTGTGGATGATGTTTATCAACGTGTCGGAACAGAACTTGGTTATCTGAATGTTGAGGTGACAAGATTAAATACAGAGGTAAGTGCTTTAGGTACTATCCTTCAAGAGTCTACATTACCCTCTTATGGCAATTCGCTCATAGCTTATAATAAAGCCTTGATTGCCCGGACAAATGCTATTGCAGCCCGGAATTATGCTGCTGATATTTATCCTGATTGGCAGGATAAAACAAATAACTGGAAATGGGTGCTTGATTTTACAGATTCTACTCAGTATATCCGCGGTACTCTCGATGGTACTGGAGTGGATCAATCCTCAGGTCCAGGTATAATTTCTATAGGAGGACAGGATACTTTTATTCTTGAGACTCCTGCAGGATATGAGGTACGATTTTTAAATGCTACGATTGATGGGACATCCTTCACCCCCCAACTCACTTATGAAAATAATGGTTTGCCGGTAGATGGTTCCTGGACGGGATGGGACACTTCTTCTTATGTAGATGGTTCTTATAGTGTGGACAATCAGATAACATTCCATTTTAATTCTCAATTAATATTTACTCTGAGAAATGATCCTTTATTTACAGGCACTGCATTTAAGACGACTCTTACAGATTATAGTCTCAATTGGGGTGAGACTGGAGGTCTACAGAGTAAAGTATTTAATTACGGTTCATACCCCTCTGTACAAAGTCTTATGAACGGTATCAATGCCGTGAGTGGCTTTGGAGTCTCTTATACGGGATATGATACTAATTATGATTATACAAATTTACAATTAACTTTAGCATCACCCATTTCAGGTTACCCAGGTGTGTCGGTTTATTCTGGAAATCTTTCTCCTGCATTCAGTATGCATTCATCTGATGTCTCTACATTATTATTCAATATGTATTCAACAGATGTTACTCCTCACACTTATATAGCGGATAGTTCAGCATTGGCAATTTATTCCTATGATGGGACTCAAACATCTTTCACTTATTTCTCATATCCAACTGTTGGAGATCTTCGATCTGCTGTAAATACTGTACCAAATGTTAATGTAGTGGGCTATTTTGATTCTAATTATTCTTATTCAACCCTTATACCTGACAGTGGCACAATGGAATCGTCGTCTCCCGGTACAGGTCTATTCACAGATTCTTTACCAATTTATAAAACTGATATGACAGCTTTATCGATATGGAGAGCAATTGGACCTAGTTTAATTCAATCAGAATTTTTGTATGCCTCATATTCAACACTGGGTATATTAGAGACTGCAATAGATGGTATTCCTGGGATGACTGTTGAAGGCAAATTTGACCCTTCCTACAGTTATGCTATATTACCCTCAGCTTCAGGATCAATAGATGCTTTGGCTCCTGGGACATTTATAAGGCTTCCGGTTACACCATTATTTAAGGTCTATTTTGAAATGAAGGACATAAGATATGCAATAGATTTAACATCTGTAAATCTTCTATGGGAAGAGGATACAACAACAATACAAAAGATATTCTCGTATGATAATTATCCTCTTGTATCCGATATGAAGACTGGTATTGATGCAACAATTACCGGTGTACTCGTACAGGGACCTGTCATGTATGATTCAGATTTCTGTGAGGCTTTTGTGTTAGGGTCCGGACCTCTCGATGCCACAGTATATTCAGGGCTGAGAGATACCTGTGCTAATTATCAGACAATTTCAGATAGGATAATTGATTTGCGTTTAGATTTTGCAAGAGACCGGAGGGATTACCTGGTAGATAGAATAGAATATATAGATGAGACCAGGCAGGATCAGATTATTAGTAATATATTCAGTGAGGAAATTTTACGGGAGAATACCGGAGATAATAAAGGTGATCCCAGTGATTTATATATATGGGCAAACAATCGATTTAACAGGAGACAGGGATGTTACGCGAGACTCAAGCAGATCGAAAAACAGATCGAGTCGAATCAGTCAGCTCTACAGATCAATCGGGGCCTGGTGGGTTAGCTCCTTTACAGTGGAAAAGGACTAATCCTGATAATAAAATGATTAAGAAATTAAGAGAGCTGACGGGTATTATGGCTCACTCTATTGTTGATTACAGTAAACAGGTTGAGAAAGACCTAAAAAAATTCACGAGATTATAATATGAATAGTAGTCAAATTGATTTGAAGGGACAGTTAAAAGCCTTTCCTTATGTGAAACCCTACGTTCTTGATCCTGGTCAGAAATCTCAAGAAGACACAGCTGATCTTCAGGACTTCATAAATTCTTTATCAGAAGTCGTCAGTGAAATTCCTAGTGATCTCTCAGAACTTATAGGTTTGGGGAGTCCTCCTGGTGCGGGAATTGTGGGTACCGATGAATGGAAAACAGCTTCATTAAGCATAGGTCTTGACTTTATAGGTAATATTACTTCAGGACTTGAAAAGAGTTTAAATGCCTTAAATGTAATTATTTCACAGCTTGGAAAAATCCTCAGGATTATAGAACTCTTTCTTAATGGGTTTAATTCTTTTTCGAAACTCATTCTTAGTGCTATTAATTTGGCTCAGAATAAATTGAATGAATACACAGATGATATATTTAAAGTTGGCATTTTTACTAATGTCATAGCCCCACCAGCATTGTTGTCAAAATCCTCTGGTGATATAGGTTCAATGAATGAATTACGTGGGGGTTTTGAAGGATTCTTAACTCGGTTAGAAAGTTCTGTTGAAAATCCAAAAGATAAAGAAAGGCCTATTTTCTCTGTTAATGATTATGTAGGTGGTCTGGTTGTGATGCTTGACACTGAGATTTTATCGGATATGTGGATAGGAATGTCTCAGATGGCGTCTATATTTGATTTTATGGGAGGGTTTGGCCTGAATATGAGACCTACGCCTCCTGCTAATATTCAAGGCTTTTGTGGATATTTTACAGATCCTGACGATGCTACGAAGCAGAAATATGGAGTACAACTGGAATGGGATCAGACATACACAGCAGTAGGTTTTAATATTTATCGAAGTCGAATTCCTGGAGGAACTACTCAGGTTGAGGAATATATACCAAGGACACTTCAGGATGATAAAGAAACTGGAGAATTGGGTTTAATTTCTATTATACGTACATGGTTCTTGAATATTTTTAGAAATGATGAAAAAGATGTCCCTATAGCATACCCTGAAAGGGAAGTAAGGATTTATAATGATCCAGACTTCAATGAAGGTAAACCGGTTTATGTACCGGCCGGTGTGAGCCCTTCTTTAAAATATACAGATCTTTTTATAAATACAGAAGAGGCTGTAATAGAAGGTACGAAACTACAAATACCTTATTATATAGATGACACGGGCAAAAAAGTACCAGCTTTAAACTATTATTATATCATAAGAGCTTGCGGGGATAAAAAAGAGACAGAACAAGCCGGTAGTTTTGAAGGGCAAGATTCAAAAGAAATGGTTGTAGCTTTAAAGACTTGTAATGATGCTTTTAAATTAGCGAAACTTATTGAACATCCTAATGGTCGATTTGAATTTCTTGCTGCAGGTGTTGGAAAAATAAATAGCTGGTCATCTATACAAATAAATTCTATGATTCCATGGTTTGGTGAAGTCGTAGGATTAATGAATAATTTTCTGGAATCTCTTAAAGGAATGGTTACAGGTGCTTCAGAATCCTTCTCCA
>Ga0307378_10002590_pt1 | contig 27356 bp, 25 predicted proteins | sample UN1MG_FD_202238 | JGI IMG/M metagenome (GOLD analysis project Ga0307378, IMG submission 202238) | Soil microbial communities from Risofladan, Vaasa, Finland - UN-1 | ecosystem: Environmental > Terrestrial > Soil > Coastal area > Acid sulfate soil | place: Finland: Risofladan, Vaasa | collected... | reverse complement strand
TCCCCTCAGCTGAATGGAAAAGTTGAACGATCACACCGAACAGATCAGGAAGAGTTCTATCAGCTTCTTACCTATACAGATGACGTTGATTTGAACGAAAAATTGAAGATGTGGGAGCATTTTTATAACTTTAACAGATCTCATGGAGCTTTTGATGGAAAAACACCCTATGAAGCATTGAGAACTACATTAAAACAAACAGGTTTTTGTGCCTGAAAAGCTGAAGTATTACACGAAGAACATTGATATTAGGATAAAACAACACAATAATGGAGAAGTTACCTCCACCAAAAACAGGAGGCCGTTAAAATTAGTATACTATGAAGCATCAGAAAATATTAATGATGGAATTCACAGAGAAAAGTATCTTAAAAACACATATGGTAAAAGATATATAAGGAACAGGTTAAAGAATTTCATTAATGAATAAAAATATTTCACAAGGCGGGGGATTTGAACGAGGAGGAAATAAGGAGTTTATTCAATTTCTGTCAGTTTCAAAAAGTTCCTGTGCAGAAGTTCGATCACAGTCTTACCGGGCATATGATCAAGCCTACATAACAAAAGAACAATTTAATGCGTTTCTGTCCAAAACAGATATTTTGGCGCGAAAAACCGCCAACCTTATTCAGCATCTAAAGGGGACCTCATATAAAGGTCCTAAGTACGAATAAAATAATATAATCCGGCACTCGGCACATAACCAACGCGAAACGAAAAACACATAACTTTTTTAACCCGACACCCGGCACAAGAATAACTCGGTACCTACAAAACAACAAACGATAAACGAGAAACGCAAAACTTTGAACATCTTAACCTTCTAATAACATGGAACTCACTCACACCACTCAACCAAATTTCCCCGAAGACGAAAATATCGACATCAAACGCTACATCTCACTGTTTATCAGTAACTGGTACTGGTTTGCCTTCGCCCTGTTTATTTCGATCAGCATTGCTTATGGTATTAACAGGTGGTCAGAGGAAATATATACGGTATCATCCACTCTTCTGATTAAGGATGCTCAGTTTGGAGGAGTTAATTCAGGGTTAACTAATATTTTCCCGGGTACAGAGGCTTTCAAAAGTCAGCAAAACCTGAAAAATGAGATTGGTATTCTTAAATCATTTAACCTTAACTATAGGGTAATGAAGGAGCTCCCCGGATTTCATGTTGAATACATAGGGGTAGGTAAAAGAGGATTTGTTGAATCGAGAATGTATGACAAATGTCCTTTTGAGGTTATTTACGATTCACTCAAAGAACAGAATTTGGGGATGAAAGTAGAAATAACAATTTTATCAGATCATAGATTTAAGCTGGAAATAAACGGGAACAAAAAATATTCAAAGGAGTTGACTTTTGGTAAAAGATTCAGTGAAATGGGATTTGATTTAACGATCATTCCAAGAAACATAGAGAAATTAAACTATGATCCTGATGCTTCAAATAAATATTATTTTTATTTTATAGATCCTGTAACACTGGCCAACCGATATCGAAGCATGCTTTCAGTTACTCCAATAGAAGAAGAAGCATCTCTTGTAACACTTACAACTACCGGATCTGTTCCGATGCAGGAGGCTAATTACCTGAATAAACTTATGGAAGTTTACATAAAATTTGGATTAGAGGTTAAGAATCAAACAGCAGAGCAGACGATTGATTTTATCGAAAAACAATTGGGAACAATATCCGATTCCCTTCATATTGCTGAAAGCAATCTGGAAAATTTCAGACTTATTAATAAACTAATTGATATAAGCCTTGAGGGCATCATGATACAGAGTAAACTTGAACAGATTGATGCTGAAAAGACAAAACTGATGTTGCAAAAAAGTTATTATGAATATCTAAAAGAATATATTGAATCAAAGAAAAATAACGAAGATATTGTTGCCCCTTATATAATGGGAGTAACTGACCAATTATTGATCAGGCTTGTTAATGAATTCTCGCTATTTCAACAACAAAAGAAACAACTTGCCATGAATCTTTATGAATCAGCTGAACCTTTAAAAATTATGGAAGTAAATATTCTTACTACACGAATAGCAATCAGCGAAAACATAAACGACGGACTAAAGAATATTGAAAATTCACTTGCTGATGCTGATAAAAGATTAACGGATATCGAAAAGGAGATTAGAAAATTACCTTCAACTGAACGGCAGATGATCAATATACAGAGAAAGTTTGATATTAATAACACCGTATACACTTTTCTGCTTGAAAAAAGAGCTGAGGCAGGAATAGCAAAGGCATCTAATGTTCCGGACAACAGGATAATTGATAATGCAGGATCTTTTAGCAGTTCAAGGATAAAACCGAAAGAAAGGCAAAACTTTATAATGGCATTAGTACTTGGACTGTTTTTCCCTATACTTGGAATATTATTTATTGTTTATTTCAATAATAAGATAATTGATAAGAAAGACGTAGAAAAAGGGACCAATGCTCCTGTAATAGGTTTTATCAGTCATAATAAACTGAAAACCGAAGTTCCTGTTGCTAAAAATTCAGGTTCTTCACTGGCCGAATCATTCAGATCAGTCCGGATAAATCTAAAATATTTTCTCAAAGATATAGAATGTCCTGTAATTTCAGTTAGTTCCACAATTACCGGGGAAGGGAAGACATTTGTATCAGCGAACCTTGCTGTCATTATCGCATCGCTTGGTAAGAAAGTTTTACTGGTTGGTCTTGACCTCAGGAAGCCACGTATTCATAAAATACTAGGGATTAGCAATGAAACCGGGATAAGTACATTTCTCATTGGACAAGAAAAATTTGATAATATTCTTTTCAAGACTGAAGTGGGAAATCTCTGGTATGTACCTTCAGGACCCATACCCCCCAATCCGGCCGAACTTATTGAATCAACAGCAATGAGAGAATTTATAACAAAGGCAAAGAAGCAGTTTGACTATATAATTATTGATACCCCTCCCGTAGCTGTTGTTACAGATAGTCTTCTTATTTCTCCACAGACTGATCTATATATTTTCGTAGTGAGGCAGAGGTATACATCAAAGAATACCCTAGAGCTGATTGAGGAGTTGCACAGAAATGAAAACATAGAAAGAATTAGTATATTAATTAACGATATTAGTCTGTCTGGTTATTATGGTTATGGATTAAGATACGGGTATGCAGCAGGTTATGGATATTACTATGGGTATAATTATTATGGAGCCTATGCCTATTCCAGGTATGGGTACTCTGATAAAGGAAGGGGGTATTATACTGAGTAAGATGAGTCTTATCTAATAAGTTAAGTAAGATTCATTTTTATACTATTATGTATACCAAAGAAATACAAAGAAAATACTATTTATTTGGATATATTTTGTTAAATAATAAGGTTACTTAATAAAGTGTAAAAAATCACACAATTCGGAAGAAAAGCTAACTTATTAAATTCAAAGTTAAAATGCTTGAGAAAAAATTTGTTGCAGTGGTGGTTCCTGCGTTTAATGAAGAGAAACAGATAGGTATGGTTATAGAAACCATGCCTATATTTGTTGATCGAATTATAATCGTTAATGATAATTCTTCAGATAGTACTGAGGCAAAGGTTATAGATTATTTAAATACATGTTTTAACAGCACTTCTAATCGCATTGATAAGAAACAATTGAAAATGACTTTGTGTAATGAAGCAGATCAACTCCTTGAAAAACTGAATCAGAAAGAGTTGGAGTTCTATTCTCCGTCAAAAATTATCAATAAAAATACTAATAGTGACAGAATTATTTTAATTTCAAACTTAAGAAACACTGGTGTTGGGGGGAGTATTGCAAGAGGCTATAAATGGGCAAAAGATCATAATATTGACTGTACAGCCGTTATGGCAGGTGATGGGCAGATGGACCCTGATGAATTAGAATCAATATGTTTGCCAATAATTAAAGACGAAGTTGATTATGTAAAGGGCAACAGGCTTATACATGGAAGTGCAAACTTCTTTATTCCAAAGACCCGATTTTTCGGCAATTCAGTTCTTTCACTCTTTACTAAAATAGCTTCTGGGTACTGGCGGATTTCTGATACACAAACAGGCTATACTGCCATATCTTTAAATGCATTGAAGTCGATAAAGCTACATGATATTTACAAAAAATATGGAATGCCAAATGATATGCTGGTAAAACTTAATATGGCATATTGTACGATAAGGGAAGTGCCTATTAAGCCTGTTTACCGAATTGGGGAGCAATCTAAGATGAAGATACATAAAGTAATACCTAAAATATCCTTTTTACTTGTTAAATCCTTTTTCAAAAGGATATGGATAAAATATTTTTTTAAGGATTTCCACCCTTTATTTATATTGTATAATTTGTCTTTTATTCTTTTTTTGGTCAGTATACCATTTGCCATAAGAATATTAAAATATCTGATGCATATTACAACAGGTGAAAGGCCCATTTTGAATTCAATAATGTTTATGTTTTTATTTGTCAGTTCAACGCAATCCCTTTTGTTTGCTATGTGGATGGATATACAGGACAATGAAAGACTTTACAAATAGTGTAATGGAACAGAAATAATGCAATTTAACAGTTCACATGCCAAATATCTGACGCAAAACCCTATAAATAAATACATTGTTGCAAACTTTTTCAAAGAAGTTAAGGTAATAACAACAGGACTTGAATATAATACAATATTGGATGTTGGTTGTGGAGAAGGGAATCTGTTACTTTTTTTGAAAAGCAATAATGACAATCGTACATACTATGCGATTGACAATGATGAGAAAGAGCTGAATTTAGCAAAAATCAATATTCCATTTTGTAACTTATCTGTGGGGTCAATATACGCTTTACCTTTTTCTGACGACTCAAAAGATCTTGTTATCTGTACCGAAGTGCTAGAGCACATTGAATGCCCAGAGAAAGCAATTGAAGAACTACACAGGGTAACATCAAGATATGTAATAATTAGTGTTCCAAGGGAGCCCCTATGGAGGATTTTAAATATGTTACGTTTTCATTATTGGAATGAGTTGGGTAATACTCCCGGCCACGTGAATCACTGGAGCAACAATTCATTTATAAGACTAATGTCACAATGGTTTAATATTTTAGAGGTAAGGAGTCCTTATCCTTGGACACTCCTTTTATGTGAAAAATGATCTGCCGTGAATAGAAAACCTCTTCTTTCCTGGATCCTAAATGTATTGTTTATTCTTTCATTGTTATTTATTATTATTTATTTATTCAGATTGGAATGGCTGGGGGTTCCTGTCGTGTATTCGATGCTCAGTCTTATTGTTTCGGTTTTACTGTTGCTGGTTGGGTTTATGGTTGATTCTCGTGCATGGATGGTTATTGTCAGTCCCGGCATTCCTACAATAACATACAGGGATGCTTTCGTTAGTTCAGGTAAATATATTTTTGCCAAGTATATCCCGGGGAAATTATGGATTATTTTTGGGAAAGCGGGTTATTTAAAAAATAGGTATAAGGCCTCCTTAATAATTTTGTCGTCTTATGCGATAGTTTATCACGTATTTGGAATATTTACCGCGATTTTGCTAAGTCTTGGCGCAACATCAGTGATAAACATGACATTATTCTATTTTTTGCTGATTCCAATAGTATTTTCGATTATTCTTATGGCCTTTTTTCAAAGGCCATCTTTCAAGATATTTTCTTCATTAATTTCCTGGTTATTAAGAAGAAATATTACAATACCTGCATTATCTAGTATTATTATTCTCAAAAGTTTTTTTCTATCACTGCTTACCTGGGTGGTCTGGTCTCTGGCGTTCTTTCTATTTATTAAAGCAATTTTTGTACCAGGCGCAGTGTTAACATTTAACTTTGGACTGGTTTTTCCTATGTCAGCTATAATGGGAATGATTGTCCTTATTGCTCCTGGAGGCCTAGGAGTAAGGGAAGGTTTCTTGGCTCTTGGTCTTACTGCATTGGGGATGCCCACTAAAGAAGCTGCAACTATTGCGATGTTTTCACGTGTCTGGTTTATGCTAGGTGAATTATTGATTTTTTCAATTTCAATTTTTCTTTCGAATCAGAAAAGCTTTAACGAATAATGATAAAAAAATCAATAATTAGAAAGTTAACTAACACTGTAAATAATAGTGAAAAGACAGCATTATTTTTTATTATTCTTCTTACATTTTTAATGAAGGTTGTTTTTGTTTCTGTGGTCTACACAAATAACGGAACAGGTAACTGGAGTGATGATTGGTATTATCTTTCGATGGGTGAGCAAATTGCTCAGGGAAACTGGGAGCCGCAAATGATCGTCGGGCCGGTGATTCCTTTAATTATTGCATTTTTTATTAAAATATTCAATGACCCGGTAATACCAATGTTTGTATTTAACATATTTGTCACATCATTATTGGTTCTTGTACTTTTCGATCTTGGTAAAGAGCTATTTAATAAAAAGGTGGGATGGTGTATGGCTATCTGGGGAGCATTATTTATAGAGTGCTTTAAATATTCACCCCATTTACTGAAAGAGCCGGTACTGTTTTTAATTGTACCATTGACTTTTTTACTACTTTTTAAAAGTATTAAACATGATTTTAGTTTAAAGCATATTGCATTATCATCTTTGTCTTATGCATTCTTAATCCATACAGATGAAAGGTTTATTATCTATCTGCCATTTTTTGCATTTGCTTTTTTTCTTGTAAAACGACGCTCTTTTTATAACTCTTTCAAACCGTCAATTATTTGGATCGGGTTTGTACTTTTTCTTATGCTGCCTTGGGGAATAAGAAATTATAAGGTATTTGGCCAGGTTGTGATCATAAGCTCCAGAACTACAGCTTTTACTTCAAAACTTTGGGGAGAAGATCTTGCTAAATTGCCTTTTACTGAAGGGTATGAACCGGCGGATAAAACTTTGGAACTGGCCATTGAATTTGGGAAAGAAAATGGAATTGTACCCCGGGAATACGGGAAAAATGAAGCCCGTGTGAGAGCATTTATTAACTTTTGGCAACCAGCATACTTTAAGCCAGCATATATTCAGTATGGGTCCAGGCCTCAAAAATGGTCTTTTAAACATAATGTTTCCGGATTAATATTTTACGGCATTTTTCTCCCCTTTTATCTTGTTGGAATATTATTGCTGATTAAAAAGAAAGATTTTATTGGTCTGTTTCTGGCAACAATTCCCGTTATTCACAGCATTTTGCACGCCTATATGGTCTGGCCATTGGAACGCTATAGGTCTCCAATTGTATTTATTGTAGTAATGATTGGTATTTGGGCAGTAACAGAGATTTTTAGTTGGTTAAGGTCATTTTATCGATCGCATTAATCTAAATTTATTCAATAATATTTATTTAAGACATCTAATGTTTTATTTTGCAAGATGTAACACATATTTGTTAAAAAAACAGCAAAAATGATCAGTGTAACAATTGGAAATTCGAAATTAAGCATTTTCTATTCTGCACTTAGGAGCTGACTAAGCCTTCCCTTTGCATAAGGAGAATTTTATTTTTAATAATGAAAAAGAAACTAGCAATATTAGGAGCGAGTTATTTGCAACGACCTTTGATTGAAAAGGCAAAAGAAATAGGTATTGAGACTCATGTTTTTGCTTGGCGTGATGATTGTGTAATTCTTGATATTGCAGATTTCTTTTATCCAATTTCTGTTATTGAAAGAGAACCAATACTTCAAAAATGTAAAGAAATTGATATACATGGAGTTACTTCAATCGGGTCAGATATTGCAATGCCAACTGTTAACTATATTGCAGAAAAAATGGGTTTAGTGGGTAATACTTTGGAGGCAACTATTGTTACTACAGATAAATTATATATGCGAGAAGCTCTTACAAAGGCAGGTATCCCATGTCCATATTTTGAACTTTATTTAAAACCCACTTTTAAAGATATAAAGCGATTCAAATTTCCAGTAATAATAAAGCCAACTGACCGATCAGGCTCTAAAGGGGTAACTAAAGTTGAAAAGCCAAAAGATGTAAATGTAGCTATTAAAAGAGCTTTAGCGAATTCAATTAACGGGCGTGCTATTGTAGAGGAGTTTATTGAAGGTAGAGAATTCTCAGTAGAAATGATATCCTACAAAGGGGATCATTATTATTTGGCTACTACTGATAAAGTGACAACAGGAGCACCTTATTTTGTTGAAATTGAGCACCACCAGCCTGCAGATATTTCATATACTGTAGAAAAAAGAATAATACAAGTTGTTAAAAAAGCTTTGGATGTACTACATATTAGTAATAGTGCCAGTCATTCTGAAATTTTAATCACTAATGATGGGAGTATTAGAATAATTGAAATTGCTGGAAGGATGGGGGGGGATTTTATTGGCTCAGATTTAGTCGAGTTGTCAACAGGATATAATTTTCTTAAAGGAGTTATTTATTTATCTTTGGGAGTTTTCACTATACCACAGAAAAGAATTGACAAATTTTCCGGAGTCTATTTTTTATCCAAAGAAAGAGAATATCTTAAAACAATAATTGAGACGAGCTGTGATTCCAATATAGTAAAAGCAGAAATTAACAACTTAAATATTAGGAATCTACAATCGAGTGATGATAGAAGTGGATTTATTATTTACAAATCAAATAAAAAAATTGTATTCAATAATTCTATTCACTAGTTCTATTATTTGTAGCTAAAATATAGCTGTTAGGATTGAACTTAAATATTCATTTTGATTCATATATGATACAAGTAAGCATAAACATATTCAATTGGGCTCATTATAAAGAAATGGTATTAAACTCAATAATAATGATTCTTAGAAATTTAAAATAAACGAAATGCTTAAAAGTGAACATTTAAAACTAAGGGCTTTAAAAATTGAGGACCTAAAATATCTCAATGAATGGCGTAATGATCTTGAAAATAAAATAATGGCACAAGGGTATCGCCTTCCAATTACTATGCTTCAAGATGAAAATTGGTTAAAATCAAAGATGGGGAATACTCATGCAAATGAAGTATTTTTTATAATAGAAACAATTGAAGAAGGTATTCCAATCGGCTTAATACAATTGACAGACATAGATTATATTTCGGGCATAGCAATCTGGGGAATAGTACTTGGTGATAAATCAATGCGGGGGAGGGGATTTAGTAAAGAAGCTTCATTACTTTTATTTGACTACGCGTTTAATGTATTAAACTTGAGAAAAATATTTGGCTATCCAATAGCATATAATAAAGAAACTCTCAAAATGCACAAAAGTCTTGGATTTTTTCATGAAGAAGGCAGATTGAAAAGTCATTATTACTTAAATGGAGACTATCATGATGTATTTATCTTATCAGTGTTCCGGGAAGATTTCACGAACTTGTACCCAGATAAAAAATGATACCATTTAATAAACCATATATTACAGGTAAAGAAGTACATTACATTTATGACGCAGTAGCATCAGGCCATATTTCAGGAAATGGCAAATATACAAAACTATGCCAAAATAATTTTGAAGATCTTTATGGATTCAAGAAAGCATTACTCACCACTTCCTGCACAGATGCACTTGAAATGAGTGCGCTGTTACTGAATATCAAACCAGGAGATGAAGTGATAATGCCCTCTTTCACATTTGTTTCAACTGCATTGGCTTTTGTACGTCAGGGAGCCAGAATTGTATTTTGCGACAGCAGAAAGGACCATCCAGGGATGGACGAAGATCTTATTGAAGAATTAATTACCCCAAAGACAAAAGCTATTGTTCCAGTTCATTATGCCGGGGTGGCTTGTGATATGGATAAGATAATGGACATTGCTGACCGTCATAATCTATTCGTGGTTGAGGATGCAGCACATGCAATAGATAGTTATTATATTACCAAGGATGGGAATAAAAGACCATTAGGCTCTATTGGCCATTTAGCTGCTTTTTCTTTTCATGAAACTAAAAACGTCCAGTGTGGTGAAGGGGGGTTATTGGCTATCAATGATAATCGTTTTATTAAGCGTTCAGAGATAATCTGGGAGAAGGGAACAAACCGCGCAGAATATTTCAGAGGCGAGGTAAATAAATATGAATGGGTAGATATCGGTTCAAGTTTTTTACCTTCAGATATTACTGCCGCATTTCTATGGGCTCAGTTGGAGTATCTTGAAACCATTCAAACGAAAAGAATTTCGATTTGGAATGAGTATTTTCACGGGCTTAAGAATTTTGTACAAAAAAATAATATTAGCTTGCCTGTAATACCAGGATATACGATAAATAACGGACATTTATTTTACCTTGTTTGCCAATCTGATGAGCAGCGAACAAACATTATTAGTCGTTTGAAAAAAAATTCTGTCCATGCAGTATTTCATTATTTGAGTTTGCATAAAAGTCCTTATTATGAGAAGTTACATGATGATCGCAGCTTGCCAAATTCTGACCGCTACTCTGATTGTCTGTTAAGATTGCCATTATACTTTGATCTTTCAATTGAAGAAGTACAAGCAATTGTTAAATTGATTGTGGAAGAATAGCTATGTTGTTACATTTTGTTATAGATGGAAAACTGACAGATCAGTTTATTGAAAATTTCCTGCAAGTTTCTGATAGTAATCATTTTTTAGTATTTGGAACCAATGGTTATAGTGGTTTTAAGCGAATTACACGAACAGGTAGTTTTTTAAGTACATATAATGAGAACACGGATGATATAAATAATATTATAAATAAGTTTAAAGCTGATGTAATAGTTCTGCATTCTTTATCGTATGGTTTTGCTAAGGCAATTTTAAAAATTAAAAAAGAAATCACAATTTGTTGGGGTGTGTGGGGGCATGATGTTTATGACCTACCTCGAATTGAACCCCAAATTTATGCTCCTAAAACGCAGCGTTTTCTTATTAGGAGTAATCCAGGACTAATTCTCAAGCGTTTAGTACTAAGGAATGATATTTTGAGAAGGAGTTATTTGGAAAAAATAAAGGGGAAAGAAGATTTTATTGAAGTTATATATAAGGCACATAAGAAGATAAGCTTCTTTATAACTTATATTGAGGAAGACTTTGAGATTTTTTCCATGTATTACCCAAACAAGATGCGTTTCATAAGAAGTACATTCAGTACAATTGATCAATATCTGGCGGGTAATAAAAACTTGTCTATTCTACCGAACGCGGAAAACATTTTACTGGGAAATTCCAGTGCCCCAAGTACTAACTATCTTGATGCCATGTCCATTTTATCAAGAAATATTAACCAGCTAAAGAAAGTATATGTTGTATTAAGCTATGGTTCAGATCATTTGCATAAAAAAGAAATTCTTTTAACTGGTCGAAAACTTCTAAAGGAGCATTTTCATCCGTTGCTTGATTTTATGGGAAGAATGGAATACATCCAACTCTTACAATCTTGCTCAGTTGGGATTTTTTACAACTATCGTCAGCGTGCCATGGGAAATATTATTGCAATGTTATATATGGGATCAAGAGTTTATCTTTCAAACAGAAATCCTGCTTATAATTATTTTTTAAGAAATGGGATAGTGGTAAATAACCTGGGAAAAGAATTTGATAAATATGGTATTAACCGTTTGGAAGAAGATGTTGTTAAAAGTAATCGTGAACGTCTCGATTCTATTTTTTCAAAAGAAAAGGTAATTGAGGATCTGAAAAAACTAAAAGTTGTCCTAACTAGTAATTGATGTCAATAAGAAAGGCAGTAATTTCAGGTGTCAAATGGACAACAATTTCAACCTTCAGCTTAGCCGTTGCAAATCTTTTAAAGATATCCGTTTTAGCCCGGTTTCTCGATAAATCTGATTTTGGCTTAATGGCTCTTGTAACGTTTGTGTTAGGATTTATGAACTTGTTTATGGACATGGGACTATCATCGGCAATTCTTCATAAACAGAATATCACGGAAGAGGAATACGCAAGCCTCTATTGGATTAATATAATCTTTAGCCTGGTTTTGTTTGTTATGATTTCTGTTTTAAGCCCTGTTATTGCTACATTCTACAAGGAAATAGAACTGATGAAATTAATTCCATTAATGTCTATAAGCATCATATTATCTGCTTTAGGGCGACAGTTTAGAACAATAGAGCAGAAGGAGTTACATTTCAGGTATCTTGCATTTATTGACATTGTGGGGGCTGTATCCGGACTTATAATTGGTATTATTCTGGCAATAATGGGAACGGGTGTATATGCGCTGATATTTGGCTCTCTTGCTCATTATGCTGTTTCAAATGGGATTCTTTTTATTAAGGGTCTTTTTACGAGAGGAGTATTGTTCCACTTTAATTACACTGAAACTAAACCATTTTTAAAAATAGGTCTTTATCAGGTGGGTGGACAGACTGTCAATTACTTCAACAGAGATTTAGATGTTTTGCTGATTGGGAAGTTCTTTGGTACAGATGTTTTGGGAGGTTATAGTCTTGCAAAAGAATTGGTGCGCAGGCCAATGCAAGTTATAAATCCTATTATCACCAAAGTAGCTATGTCAATATTTCCAAAGTTTCAGAATGATCACTCATCTTTAAGAAGGTACTTTATAAATTTATTTACAGGCATGGGAGCGCTAAATGCTTTTATTTATGGATCTATTGCGATTTTTGCACCGAATCTCGTATTATTGTTTTTCGGATCTGATTTCTTATCAATAGCAATCTATGTTCAATTGTTTTCAATCGTTATCTATTTAAGATCGATGGGGAGTAATGTAGGAATATTGGTTATTACAACCGGCAGAACGGATTATGATTTTTACTGGAATATATTTGTAACAATAGTAATGCCTTTTGCTATAATTGTTGGTGCCCAACATTCGGTTGAGATGATTATTATAATGTTAGGTTTAGTTCAAATATGTCTTTTAGTACCTGGATGGTATATGTTCTATCATAAACTTATTAATTTAAAATTTGCTCCATATATAGGACCAACTCTTATACCTTTAGTGATATCCGTCAGCATTTTTTTAGCAAGCAAGATTTTCCTTATTGAAGGTCTTATTGGACAGATACTTTTTTGTACAGTATTAATTGGTTTATTAATTGTTTATAGCTACACAAAACTTAATGAATTCAGAGTTTTTATAGACCTATTGTATAATAAACATATCAAGCACTTAAAAAAAAATTAATTTCAATTCCTCTGAACAAAATGATTTAATTAAGAAACCAGGGTGAAATACATTTTGGGGATATTTAAATTAAGTATAGACTATAATCATTCTCGCGTAATTGATTGGAAATGAGTTCTATTTGCAATAACAATCAGGGGAGACAGTATGTTATTCGTTCCTTGGTTCGGATAATAGGACTAATATTGCTGGGTTCGTTAATGGTTTATGGCCTGAATAGTCAACTTTCGAGAACAGCATATTTCATCCTGATTATTATTATTTTCTTATTCTCGAAGGATACAATTTTTAGTATGGCTCTGTTATTTATTTTAACACTTAATCCATGGGGCCTATTCTATTCAAGTCCATATGATTGGGTATTTCAAATTACTCCGACTGTAGGAATTCCATATGCTATATCTTTTGCATTAGTTATCCTATTAAAATATATCTGCTTCTCTTCTTGGAGAAAGCAATTTATTTCAGACTACTTAAGTAAATATTACAGGTATTTTGCATTTTACCTTATTTTCCTAATTTTATGGGGGTTTGTATATGGACATTCAAATAAATCAATATATGATTTGGTAATAAGCATTTCTGTTTTCACACTATTTATTGTACTGCCCAGAGTCTTTGATGATAGAAAAATTCTTCTTTTTAACAGAATTATCTTTGGATTTTGTTTAATCCATACATTTGTTTCCACTGTAGATGTTATTACCAGTGGGGGTGTATCACACATATTAGTATTTGAAAGGCAAACAAGAATCCCTATTCTGATGGGAGAGTTAGTTCGATTGTTCGGAGGTGTATGGATAGCACTTTACTCTTTAATAGCCAGCCTTTATTATTTAATAAAACGTAAAGAAAAGTTTAATTGGTTTTATTTATGGCTAATTGTATTTGCATCATGTTTAATGATTTTGAATACTGCAACCAGAGGCTGGATGATGGGGATTCTATTTCTCATTATTGCCTTCTTTGGATATTATATCAAAAAGGTTGTTATCAAAAGAATTATTCTAAACACATTGGTAATAATTTCATTAGGACTGGTAGTCCTACCCAAATCGGTTAGGACTAATATAAATGAATCTATTAAGCGTTTCTCAACTGTCGAATCAGTAGTTGAGGGCGATATGACTGCCGGAGGAACATCTAGGCGCTGGGACGTTAGGGGGCCTAGAGTATTAACCAGATTTAGCGAAAGTCCGGTTTTTGGTTTTGGTTTTAGTAAGATTACTTCGGAATATTATGATGGACATGTTGGAAACCACACTTTATTATTAATGGGAGGAATTGTTGGTTTATCAATAGTATGGTTGACATGCATACTTATTATTGCTTTTCTTTATCGGCTTGAGAAACAACAAAGCTTTTATAATGGTGTTTTCATTTTTGGATTGGGTTTATTCAGTATATTGATTATTCACTCAACTAATATGGTAATGATATCTTACGTAAAAATGCCTCCCCATAGTGCTTTTGTAATAGCAATGTTATTTAATCAAGTCAATGCTCAATTAGATCGTTTTAAGTATGGAAATCGTAACACATTAGGGTTAAGTTAAAATTAAGGGTTGGAGAGAAAATGAGACTAAAAAAGTTTTTACGTTTTGTTATTCCTAAACGGGTTAGATATTTGCTATGGAGAATAATTCCAAAAGTTTATCTGATTAATACCTATTTATTGCATAGGTCTAATCCGATTAATAATCTGCATCCAATTGATGATAAATTTGTTATTAAGCAAGTAGGTTGGAACGATGAACAGCAACTCAAGAAAACCCATGATTTTCGTGGACCTGATTCTTACAGAAATAAAGTCCCTCCACGGCTAAATGCACCTGAATGGATTGGATTAGCGGTTTTTGACAGAACTAATGGAGATATTGCTTATATAGCCTGGGTAATTATTAAGAGTATCAAATATTTTGAAGAGTTTGGAATTCATCTAAAGGAAGGTCAGTTCTTATTGAAGGATGGATTTTGCATTCCTGACTATCGCCATCAGGGATTGCATACCAGGATGGAACAAGAGAGAATAAATTACTGCGTCCGCAGTGGGGCCAATGAAATTTTTATACAAATCCATAATGACAATAAAAAGGGGAAAGAATCCGTGTTGGATAACGGGTATCAACTTTATAGACAAAACCATGTGTTACAGTGGTCTGTTTTCAATATTTACCGGGATTTGTTTTCATTCCTAAAGAATCCAATCATAAAAGTCTTAAAATAAGAGTTCTTTCGATTTTAACAATGAAAAACTATAAAGTCAATGTCATTTAGAATTGGCTATACCCAGCTAACGATTAAAGATGAAACACGGTGGAATAATTTATTGTTTGTTTCACGAAATGCTTCTTACAGGGCAAGTATGTCCTATGAATACTCTAAAAAGTATATAGGAAGAGAAACTAAAACATTTATTTTCCATAAAAATGGAGAAGATATTGCTGGAGCTCATTACTCCCTGAAAAGTAGTATTGCAGGCATTGTAAAAACAGCAGACATTTTATCCAGTGTTGTGTTTAAAAATGAACCGGAAGAGGATGTCCTTTCCTTCATACTGGACCATTTCATTAACTGGGCCAAGGATAAAAATGCTTCTTTTATGCGTTTTAACCCATGGATTCCTTCTATAATAAAAGGACAAAAAGCCAATTATTTTGAAATATTTGATAAAACTATAAAGAAACATGAGTTTTCACCTATTACAAAAGGAAGGAATACTTATTGGTTAGATTTAACGCAAAGTGAGGATCAATTGTTAAATAACATGAGAAGAAAAACCAGATACGATATTAGAAAGGGGATTAAATCAAAATTAAGAATTCAACTAATAGACAAACCTGATGACCAGATTACTGAACAGTTTTGGAGATTATACAATCAATTGGGTAAAAAAAAAGATTTTACTAAACTGTCGGGGAAAAAATTCAAACATGAGGTTCATACCTTATTAGAAACTGGTTTTGCGAGTGTATTTGTGGCAATATTTAATGATGAGATTGTAAACATTTCTATGGCAAGCAAAAAAGGTATTGCGTCATATATGTACGGAGCAATTAATCCAAATTTTAAAATGCTCGAAGATTGTCCGGCTCCTGGTTATCTGGCACAATGGGAAATGATCAAAACCATGAAGAAACTTGGTTTACAAATTTATGATCTCGGATTCTGCCCTGGACCAATACCTGATCAAAATCATCCTGCTTATAATATTTGGCGCTTTAAATATGGTTTTGGAGGTATACATGTCCAATTTATGCCCACCTATGGCAAAGTACTAAACCCAATAACAGGAAGACTATTTCAGCTTTGGAAGTATAGAAAATAATATGGTTTACTATAGAAAATTTATAATTATTGCCGGATAGCTGAAATTTAATAAGAACATAAATCATTTACTTCAATTCAATAATTGTAAATGGATTTTATAAAAAATATTTACGTTAAAATACATTGTCATTTTGCAAATCTGGTTCTGAGGAAAAGTATTATAGATCTCCCTATTTCTCTTAGAAACAGGAAAAACATTTTTCTTTATTTCGATTATGAGCGAGAGTTTGGAGGACATAAAACAGATATTTGTGATAAAGACATCAGAGAGATTCTTGATGTATTGGATCAATACCAATTAAAAGCCACATGGTTTACTGTAGGAAAAATATTTGAGCATTATCCAGCATCCATTAATGATATTTTAAACAGAGGACATGAAATAGGTTCTCATACTTACTCTCATATTGCACCTTTAAAAACGCCAAAACATATTTTAAATAACGATTTTAAAGCTTTGTATGATGTGTCACATTTCTTTACAGAAATAAAAGGATTTCACGCCCCTTATGGAAAATGGAGCCCGGGTATGTTAAAAAGTATACAACTGTATGGTTTTTCGTATGATATAATTGGTATAGGTAAAAGTAAAAAGGTGAATACTTTTTTTATAAAACTAAACACTGATAGAAGACTCCTAAGGATTTATACAATAGGTGATGATTGGCAGTTATTTGAAAAAAATCCAAGTAAAGAGCAAGCCTTTTACCATTTTGTAAACTTGTATAAGAAAATAAATCTTGGCCAGTTGGGAGGTATCGGGTTTCATCCCTGGGTGCTTGTTTCCGATGAAAATATTTGGGAAGGATTTAAGATGTTTTTGAGCTATTTTACCCGGCAGGATAATTTGAATATTCAAACTGCTACTTTCTATGCTTCAGAAATTTTAATTCAAAACCAATTGCAAAATAGAGACTAAAGCCAATGATATCATTTATTATTATTGGTAAAAATGAGGGATGGAAACTAACCAAATGCCTTGAAAGTGTCTATTTAGCGATTAAACAAAACCATCTTAAGGATTATGATGTTATTTATGTTGATTCTAAATCAACTGATAACAGTATTGAGAGAGCTAAAAAATTTATTAAGACTCAAATTTTTATGCTTACCGGTGAAATAAATGCTGCAATTGCAAGAAATATTGGAGTACATGAATCAAAAGGTGAAATCCTGTTTTTTATAGACGGCGATATGGAGATTAATGCTGATTTTATTTGGAAAAGTATAAATAAATCAGGAGAGTTGATTTATAAATTTGTTTCAGGCCAAGTGATTAATCTTAACTATGATAAGAATGATGTATACTTATCAGAAGAATTAATGTATCCTGACTTAAAAAAGGGAGATCAATACTTCCCTATTTCAGGAGGTGTTTTCCTTATAAAAAGAAGTTTGTGGGAAGAGGTGAAAGGGATGGATATCAGCTTTAGAAGGGGGCAAGATCATGATTTGGCACTTCGTTTAGCGAAAAGAGGGATATTATTATTAAGAAAGGCAGATGTAATTTGCAAACACCATACAATATCATATGCTCACCAAGACAGAATATGGAATACATTGATTTCTGGAGATGTTGCTTATTACAGTTCATTTATCTTCATGAAACATTTTTTCAATAAATATATAATTCAAAAAACAGTTCGAGAAAATTATACAACCTTATTTCTTGTATTTTGTTCTTGTTTAATGATTTTTTTCCAAACATTATTGCTCTATTCTCTATATTTTATAGTAATTCTCTTTAAAGTTTATAAAAACAAAAAGAAAAGAGTTTTTGATAATTTTGAATTATTTGTCTATTATATTATAAAAGATATTTTGTTCATTTTTTATCTGTTTAAGTCAAAAAGGAAGGTGCGAATTACAGATATTAAATATTCCAGGATCAATTAGATAGGTATGTACAAAACTAATACTTTGTTGCCTTCAGAGAAATGGGCCGATTTTATTTTTAACCATCCCCACGGCAACATTTTTCAAACGCCGGAAATGTTTGAAGTATATAAGAAAACAAGGAATTATGAGCCGGTTTTTCTTGCTGTAGTTGATGAAAAGGGAGAAATACTAGGAACCTTATTAGCTTTTATTCAAAGAGAGTTTCGTTGGCCATTAGGATATTTATCTGCTCGATCTATTATTTTGGGAGGGCCTTTGATTAAAGATAATAATCTTGATGTATTAAACTTTATATTAAATGAGTATAACAAAAGGATTAAAAGGAGAGTAATCTATTCTCAATTTCGAAACCTTTGGAATTGGAGAGAGGGCATAAATTCCTTTGAAAAATATGGATTCAAGTTTAAAGACCATTTGGATATTTTAATTGATCTTAAAAAACCTGAGGCCCAGCTATGGAATGAAATTCACTCTAAAAGAAGGAATGAAATTCGCAAAGCAGTTAAAGAGTGCATTATAGTTCGTGAACTAAAAATAACATCTGAGCACAAGGAATTATATTCCATTCTTTCAAAGGTATATCAGAGGGCAAGATTGCCTCTCCCGTCTAATAATTACTTTTTTAATGCTCTAACTATTTTAAGCAAGAAAGATTATTATAAAGCATTCGGTGCATTTGACAATAATAAACTAATAGGAGTAATGTTAACTCTGTGTTACAAAAATCGCATTTATGACTGGTATGCAGGAAGTTTTCAGGCCTTTTATAAAAAAAATCCAAATGATCTAATTCCCTGGGAAGTTTTTAAATGGGGTATTTCATCAGGATATACTATTTTCGACTTTGGTGGAGCAGGTAATCCTAATGAAAAATATGGAGTCCGAGATTATAAACTGAAATTTGGAGGCGAATTAGTCAATTATGGACGTTTTGTTAAGATACATCACCCCATATTAATGTTTGTAGCGAAACAAGGATTTAAACTATGGAGATTTTTAAGAAGATGAACATATTGTTTGACTTTAATCACCCGGTAGATGTCAACTTCTTTAAAAATTCCATCAAATTGTTGGCCAAAGAGCAACATAAAATAATATTGACGTATAGGGAACGTGGAAGGTTAAAAGACATACTTCAATATGAAATAGGGCAATACACCTTAACCTGTATTGGTAGCCATCGAAAGGGCTTTATTCGAAAAGTGGTTGGGCAATTATATCGAGATTATAAATTTTACTGCTTTCAAAAAGAAAACAGCATCAATTTATCTGTTTGCTTTGGAGCTACGAATGCTATAGCATCGGCTGTAAATCGGATACCCTATTTAGCTTTCGATGACGATGCTGAATATAAAATCCCATTTTATCACGCCAATTTATTTGCCACAAGACATATTATTCCTGACTTTATCAAGGTAACAAAAAAAAACATATTCAAATATCGAGGCTTTAAAGAACTCGCTTATTTGCACCCAAATTATTTTCAACCTGATATAAGCGAGATTGAAAAATATAATTTGAGAAAGGACAAATATATTTTTATAAGAGAAGTTGCTAACGTTAGCTTAAATTATAAAAAAGAAAATACACCTATACAAGCTATTATAAAATATTTAAAAAAAACAGATTACAGCATTGTATTGTCATTGGAAGACAAAAAACTCATAGTTAAATTCGAGAAAGATTGTATTATTCTTCAAGAACCAATAAAAGATATCTACTCACTTATTAAATACGCATTGTTTGTCATATCATCAGGAGATACAGTAGCTCGAGAAGCTTGTTTATTAGGCACTCCCTCGATATATACAGGTGGCAGGTCAATGTCGGTTAATAAAGAACTAATTGAAACTGGATGTATGTATAAAATGGAAAGTTATGATAAAATTAAATCTCAAATTGATGCTTTATGCGATAATAATGAAAAAAAACGTATCGAAAAATTAATCGCTGAAAAGATAGCTGATGAGTGGGATGACACAACACAGGTTATATTAGAACATATCAAAGATTTTGAAAATTAGAATATGAGAGTCTACTTTGTCGAGAATGAAACCCCTAATCGCGATTCGTCAGGCGGAATTATGACGTATGTGATTAATCTGTCTAATTTTTTAAGAGAAAAAGGTTTTACCACTATTCTATTAGGCTCTGATTCAAATGAGACACCTAATAAAAACAATCTTTTTTCAGATTTTACTCCGGTCGTTAGAAAAATTAATGTTTCGAATTTTAAATATATTATTAATCTATTTAAGATCATTTGTAAATTAGAATTCGACGACAATACCATTGTTCATGCACAACGTCCAGATATGTTATTCCCATTTATTGTTTTAGCGAGAGCTAAAAAATCTATCTGCACTCTGCATGGGGCACACGATCTGGCTGTCTTCGACAAGAAAGGCTTATTTAATGGATATATTTATAGTTTTTTACAAAAAATAGCTTTTAAGAAAGTTTCATTTCTTATTGCCGTGGATAAAAAAACAAAGGAACATTATGTTAGAAAGTATCCATTTATTAAGCATAAAATCGATGTAGTACCTATTGGGGTTGATTTTGAGAAATTCAAACCCTTAGAAAAAAATGAACTACGGGAAAAATATCAATTAGGGTTGAACGACGAAATTATTCTTTATGTCGGTCGATTAGAAAAAGAAAAAAATTTGAGTTTTTTAATAGATGCATTTACATTTATAAAAGAAAAAAATAAGGGAGCGAAACTAGTTTTAGTTGGTGCAGGAAGGGAGGAAGCAATGTTAAGAGAAAAATGCAAAATGCTGAATCTGAATAGCGTTATCTTTTTTGGAGAAATCGACAATACTCGAATTCCTGAATTAATGAATTGTGCAGATGTATTCGCATTTTATTCGTTATACGAAGGTAGCCCCACGGTTATAAAAGAAGCTTTAGCTTGTGACTTACCTGTAGTTTCAGTTGAAGTTGGTGATGTAAAGGAAGTCATTGAAAATATTGAAGGTTGTATTCTTTCAGACAGGAATACTGAAGATTTTGCCAGGAATATAATAACTGCGCTTTCCGCTACAAATAAAAAAAAAGATATAAGAAATCAAATTATGAGATTTGATTCTAAAAACGTTGGAGAACAAATATACAAATACTATCAAGTCTTAATTAATAAGTAACAAAATGAAATATCTATGGGATCTAACCAATAAAGAAGGTTATGGCAATAGACTTGGCAAATATAAGACAAACATAAATATTGGTTTTGTAAAAAAATATTTCATTGCTCCTGGTAGTGTACTGGATATTGGTGGTGGCTCCGGTAGATTTTCAATGATGTTGAAGCAATTTGGGTTAAATACTTTAATTGTCGATATCAATGAAGGGGCGGTACAAATTGCGCAAATTCATATGTTAGAAGCTATTAAATGCGATTTTATTAATTTTACAAGTCCTAAAAAATTTGAATATATACTAGCCATTGAAAGTATCACATATTTTGAATCAGTAGATGTTTTTTTTCAAAAAGTCAAAGATCTTATAAAGCCTGATGGTGTATTTATATTTACAATAAGTAATAAAAATAGCTGGCGAACACAATTACGGGAATTTCGTCTTAACAGAACGAAATATTTATTCTCACATAACTTAAACGAATTGTATAAAATAATAGAAAAATATGGATTTTCAATTATAGCACGCAAAGGATATATGTGGACCCTTGTATCACAGAAATATGCAAATTGTATATTTGTCAATTTATTTGTGTGGCTGGAAAAAATGTTACGACTCGACAAATTTATTCGACAAAGCCCTTGGTTGTTAATTGCTTGCAGATATGATAATTACTCTCAACCAAGATAAATCAGAAATTTTCCATAATGATATCAATAAGTCAGAGTTCATCCCTAACTAAGAATAATTTTTTATAAATTTTATGACTATCATCCATAATATGGAATATATTCAAATTCTGGCAATCGGCATTCTATCAAACGATTCTACGAATGTCGTGATTTCTAATTATTATTTTGATGTTGTAAAATATTTCAGGGAAAATAAAATTTCATTAATTGAACTTGCAAAAAATACTAATCACTCCTTATTTGCTGATTTTTTTAATTCCAATGAATTCAAATCTGCATATCAGCACGAGTTGAATCAATATACACAATGGAAAGAAGACTTCATCCAAATTAAAACAATTTGGGAAGATTCAGGCATTGATTATGTTTTTCATAAATCGACGGGATTATTTCCTGCGATGAGCGATAACTTGGATGTTTTAGTGCGACAGGAACATTTTAAGAGAGCTGGTGAAGTTTTGAATGAAATGGGATATGTCAACCTGCGTAATATTCAGGAAGCCCATAAGGAATTTTATCGGAGATTCTCTGCAAATAAGGTATTTGTCCCTATTCATCTGCACGAACGGGTATGTTGGTCGGTTCCTTTTGATAACATCGAACATCTTTGGAAAAACCATCAAACATCAGTTATTGATTCAGATGTAAAATTTCCATCATACGAAGACTGCATCTTAACAAATACTGCGCATTGCTTTCTTGAAGATCACATTATTAAAATTTTTGATCTTTTTTCAATAAAACAAAGTATTGAAAGCAAAAATATAGATTGGGAGTATGTTTTTAAAACTGCAGAAAATTCATATTGGGAACATAGCCTTTATACAGCCTTTATTGTGTTCAATCACCTCTTCAAATCACTTTTTGGGAAAAAGCTCTTCCCTGAATTTGTAATTGAAAAATCGAAGAATTATATAGAACAATATCATTGGATTACAAAAAAGCTTAACAACAAAGTTTTGACCAACCCAGTTGTAATGCCTTTTCACGTACCCCATTTATGGATACGCAGACATTCTGCATTAAGAGAGTTGAGAGATCCATCATTTGGTAATAAAATTGAAAGGTATTATCAAGTTTTTAGTGGGCTGATTGATAGATTTTTTCATCTTAAATTGAGAATAGAAAATCATCCAAATTTCTTTATCACATTGAGTGGAATTGATGGTTCAGGTAAATCATCGCATATAGTTTCCCTACAAACTGCTTTACGTACCTGTGATATCAATTCAAAGTTATTATGGAGCAGAGCGGGCTCAACTCCATTAATCAGTTTCTTTCTTAAAATAAACAGAAAATTTAAGAAAAGTAAAACAGCAAATATAAAAAGACTACAAAATTTGCAATTTGGAAATAGCAAATCTAAATTACTACTATGGTTTTGGCGGAATATCAATGTCATAGACTTGATATTGTATTATTTGCTTAAAATAGGACTAGCTAGATTATTTGGTAAAGTAATTATTGCTGACAGATATATTTATGATTCTATAGTCGATATGGAATCTTTGAGTGTGTCTCCTGACTATAGCAGATTCTCCTATAAAATATTAAAACTACTAACACCTAAGCCCGATTTATCAATTTTTATTGATGTTACTCCTGATGAAGTATATAATAGATTGAAAGATGAACTTATAAAAGAAGATTTGGAAAAAGAATATAAAACATATAAAATAATAATACCAGAAATGAAGGCCCAGTTATATGATAACAGTAAGCCTTTTAATGAAGTAAGTGAATTAATCATTTCAGACGTATTATTTAAATTTTTTAATAAATATCCTGATAAATATAAAAACTACAAAGTAATATCATATAGATATAAATAGTGCATGCCATGAAAGTAATTTATTTTTCGGAAGATCTTTCATATCCTTTTGATGAAGGCATAAAAAAAACAGCCTTTTTAACTTTACAAATTATTAATAATAGTTTTGATGTAATTGGTTTCTGCAAATATGGTGCGGATACAGATCAACCTAAACTTATAAATATACCATCAAATAAATTACTGCTAAATAAATCTGTTAAAAAATTAGTTAATTCGACAGAACCAGATATCATCCTGTATTTACCTTCATCATCTGCAACCTTTGCAAGCTTTATAAGGATTTGGATAATGGGATTGTATTCACCTAAAGCCAAAACAGCAATAATTAGCTTACAACCTAAGTCAATAAGTTACTTATATCGTATTATTGTTAAAATGATCAAACCAGATATATGCTTAAGCCCTTCTCCTTTAGTCTTAGAACAATTGAGTGCTATAGGTATTAAGGGCAAACTCATACCCCTATTTGTTGATATACACAAGTTTAAACCGATTGTAAATAAAGATCGCAAAATTGAATTACGAAAAAAATATAATTTTCCTATAAATAGATTTATTATATCGCACATGGGTCATTTAAATTATGGTCGGAATTTAGATTCGCTAATTCAACTTCAAAATGATAAAAACCAAATTATAATCTCAAGTAGTACTTCAACCCCAATTGACGCTCCCAAAGAGGATAAATTAAAAAAGAAGCTAATTGACTCCGGAATAATTATTATTGATAAATATATTGAGTATATTGAAGAAATTTATCAGTTATCTGATTTGTACATTTTCCCTGTCATTTTCAATGGTGGTTCAATAGGAATGCCCCTTTCAATCATGGAGGCAAGAGCCTGCGGCATTCCAGTTTTAACAACAGATTATGGTAGTGTTAAACTTTTTTTGGATAATGATTATGGCAATATCTATTATTCTGAACCTGTTGGCTTTCTTAAGATTATTGAAACAATAAAAAATAATAGAACAAGCCATGACAGAACAAAAGTTCACGACCTTAATAATATGTTTATAGATGCTCTAAAGAGTTTGTTTCAATGAAGGCTTGCAATTTTTTGGTTCATTTATTAATAATAACTTAATGAAAGATTTTACAACACAGACTTATATATCTTTCTAACAGGTCATATTTTGTAAAATGGATTTTACTTTAAAAACATTTGAGAGTTTATTGAATACCCTGAGTAATCAGGGTTTTTCGTTTTTAACCTTTGAGGATCTTGATTCAAATCCATCGGATAAAACTATCATTTTAAGGAATGATGTTGACCAGCTCCCTGAAAATTCACTTGTTTTTTCAAGAATTCAGAAAGGTCTAGGAATAAAGGGGTCTTTTTATTTCAGGGCTGTCCCGGGAAGCTGGGACGAACGAATCATTAAGCAGATTGCCGAGACGGGGCATGAGGTTGGGTATCATTATGAAGATGTAGGCGCAACGGCGCAACGGCATAAAGGCATAACGGCAGAGGAAGAAATTGTTAAGATTGCGATTGAGAGTTTCAGAGGGAACCTGGAGAAACTGAGGAAGATTGTGCCGGTTAAGACAATCTGCATGCACGGAAGCCCTATGAGCAGGTGGGATAGCAGGCTGTTGTGGAAGTATTATGATTATCATGATTTTGGGATTGAGGGGGAGCCGTATTTTGATGTCAACTTTGAGGATATGCTTTATTTGACGGATACAGGGCGGAGGTGGAATGGATCTGCGGTTTCTGTACGGGATAAGGCAAAGAATGCGGAGAAGGGGGGAGTCCTTCTTCGCCATGGCTACGAAGGACGGGGAGGAGGATCCTCCTACGGCAAGACTTCGGAGGACGGAGAGGCCTCCTTCGCCAAGGCTACGGAGGACGGAGACAAGGATCCTCCTACGCTAAAGCTATGGAGGACACGGGGGGGGAGATATGAACCATATCATGACTGGGTCAGGAAGCCGATAGAGGGGAGTTTGATGAATATGACCGATAAGGCGATTGAGTTTCAGTCAAGGTATAATTTCAGGACAACAAATGATATCATCAGGGCTGCTGGAAGGGGAGAATTGCCGGATAGGATTATGATGACCTTTCATCCTCAGAGGTGGACGGATAAACCGGTGCCCTGGTTGAAGGAGCTGGTTATTCAGAATACCAAAAACGTGATAAAGTATTTTATTATCAAGTTGAGTCAGTAGGCAGTAAGTAGTAGGTAGTAGATTATTTCAAAATAATATGGCAAAATATCAGGGCTTTAGGGATTTGATTGTTTATCAGAAGTCGTATTTACTGGCTAATGAGATTTTTGAAATAACAAAAGCATATCCCAAAGAAGAGAAGTATTCATTGGTCGATCAGATCAGAAGGTCCTCAAGATCCGTTCCGGCAAACATTGCTGAAGCATGGGTTAAAAGGAAATATCCAAAGTCTTTTATTAGCAAATTATTGGATGCTTTGGCAGAGGAGGCTGAAACGGAAGTCTGGATTGACATGTCAAAAGACAGTAAGTATATTGATGTTCAATCGCATAATATACTAATTGAAAAATATCAGGAGATTGCAAAAATGCTTACGTCAATGATTAATACTCCGGAAAAATTTTGTAATTCATGATTTTCTTTAAGTCTCAGTTTTCTAAATACTTCCTACTTTTTACTGCTTACTGCTTACTGCTTACTGCTTATTACTTTAAGAATGCGGGGAAGTATTTTGTTATTAAAATGAGAAGCTAATAGTGAGTTGTGAAAAAGTGAATAGTGAGTAAAGTAAGAACACATAAGGATTTGATTGTTTATCAGAAAGGTATTCAGCTCGTTACGGAAATTTATAAGTTTACCTCAACATTTCCTGATGAAGAAAAGTTTGGATTGACTTCTCAATTTAGAGGAGCGGCAATATCTGTTCCAGCAAATATACCTGAAGGATCCAGCAGAAAATCAACGAAAGAATTCATACAGTTTTTATACATTGCATTAGGTTCTGCCTCAGAGATTGAAACTTTATTGGAAATTTCAAAAAATTTAGGTTTGATGGAAATAATAAAATTGATACGCTGAACGAAGAGCTCGAAACTATTAAACGGATGACATTATCCCTGATTAAATCACTGAAAAACAAACAAATATAACCCCTCAAACCTCACTATTCACCATTCACCAATCACTCAAAAGTTATGAAAATATAAGCGGTTGCATTAAATCAAACTCCCTAATAAACAACAAGGTTGCTGCTCAAAACATGCAACCTTTTTTCTTATCTTACAGTCTTGATTCTAGCTTTGTCCTCCGTAGCTTCCTCGACAGCCGAAGCCTTGGCGTAGGCTGTAGCGAAGGAGGGCCAAATTGGCTCAGTTTTTTATTGCAATTAAAACAACCTGACATTGTTAT